>Ga0316193_10004175_pt1 | contig 10599 bp, 5 predicted proteins | sample MerIslsedime2_MG_FD_207735 | JGI IMG/M metagenome (GOLD analysis project Ga0316193, IMG submission 207735) | Coastal sediment microbial communities from Maine, United States - Merrow Island sediment 2 | ecosystem: Environmental > Aquatic > Marine > Coastal > Sediment | place: USA: Maine... | reverse complement strand
GGCCACTGTCGCGTAGTCCACACTCGCTTCTCCGAAGTCGCCTCCAGTTCGCGTCACCGTGATCGTCGCTGTGGTCCCGTTTTCCGCCACTGAGTAAGCTGCCAGGCTGAATTGCAGGTACCCCGGCGGGCCCGTCACGGTGAAGCCGCGGGCAAAGTCATCCCCACCGGTTCCATTGCCGTCGCCGTCGAGCGAGTTGCCCGCCCAGTCCTTGATCGAGGTGGTACCGCACACCAGCAGCCGGTAGTCTCCAGGGGCCAGGGCCGTACTCCCGTTGATATCCAGAGTCGCCGTCCTCTCGCTTCCGCTCGTGTAAGTGGCCCAGTCCACGGCCACCACAGAGTCGCCCGAGTCGACCCCAGTGGCGCAGTCCACGGTGTCGAATCCATCCCCACCGTCCGAGAAAAGCAGATAGTTCGCCGGATTGGTCACGCTGTGCGGCGCCGTCTCACCCCCCTCGTCGCTCACAAGCTCGTCAAAAGTCACCAACAGCTGGGTGATGGCGACTGCCGTCACCTCCCCCTCCGAAAGGACCCAGTCGCCGGTATTCGACACCGAGTTCACCAGGGACACCTGCGGCGGCGTGGTGTCGGCTGGACCCGTGCCGAATGTGAAGTCATCCCCGTAGACGTAGCGAGCCTGACCCACCTTTCCGGAGGTCTCCTCGACCCGGAACGAGGTGAAGCCGGCGGCGTCGATCACACCGAAGAACTGGGCGTCGCCGACGGCCACCAGACCGAGGCCGATCGGCGCCCCACCGTCCAGAATCATCACGATGTTTGGGCCGAACGACCCGGTGAAGTAGCCGCCGACACCGTAGAGGGTGCTCAGCCCAGTCTCACGGGTTCCCGTGAAACCGTCTCGATACAGACACTCGGGGTCCGGGGAGTTGACGTCGCAACCGGCGGGAATCCCGATTGCATAGCCGTGGAGGGGATCGAAGACCCCCCAAAGACCCGTACGATTCGGGCCGGTGCCGGTTTGAATCTCGTTTGAAGCGGGAGGGTCGGGGTGGTTCGTCTTCCACGTGATCCCCTGGCTGAGGGCCGATGGGGCTGTGTCCGGTTCCCGCGTCGTGGTGGACGGACTCGCATCCCAAGCGGCGTCGTCCTCAAAACCCTCCTGAAAAGTCTGATAACCGAGCTCGCCGAGCTTTGCCAGGTAAGGTCCTTCCTTCCAGCAAACGGTTTGGGTCGCGAGGAGGCCGCCGCCGCACGCCGTCAGAGCCACCGTCGCCAGACTGGTGTCGGTTCCGACAACCGCCTCGTAGGTGAAGGTGTCGATGCCGGGAAAGTCCAGGTAGGGGGTGTAGATGAAGGACCCGTCTGGGCACAATTCAAAGGTCGGTTCGGCCTCGCAGCTGAGATACCCGTAGCTCGGCCAACCTACCAACTCGGCGGTGGCCCCATGTTCCTCTGCAGGATTACCGTCGAACGTGTCATTGGCGAGGACACCAGGAGCCTCGACCATTAGATCCTGGCCGTACGGAACGCTGTAGCTGTCGTCGTTCGCCACCATCTGTCCATGAGCCGCTGCCGTCAGAAGGATCAACGCCGCCAGCATGCTGCCGGCGACCCGGAGAGCTCTCCGGCCTCGCACCGAAAGGCAGCGAACTCTGCGGATCAGGGATAGGTAGCAGACCATGCCAACGTTCCCCCAGACTCGAAACCATCAAAAAAGATGAAGTCCGGGAACATACCCGCAATCGTGAAATCGTCGGCGAACACGATGCGAATCTGCCCTACTTTGCCGTCGGTCTCCTCCACCCGGAACGAATTAAAACCTGAAGAATCGATCACTCCAAAAAACTGATGATCTCCGGTGGGCACCACACCGAGACCGATCGGTGCTCCCCCATTGAGGATCATCACCAGGTTCGGCCCAAACGATCCCATAAAGTGGCCACCGATACCGTAAAGGGTGTTCTCGCCGGTCTGACTGGCCCCGGTAAAACCGTCCTTGTACAAACACTCCGGGTCCGGGGAGTTGACGTCGCACCCGGCGGGAATCCCGATCGCATAACCGTGGAGGGGATCGAAAACGCCATAGATACCCGTCCGAGCCGGCCCGGTGCCGGTTGTGATCTCGTTCGAGGCGGGGGGATCGGGGTGATTGGTTCGCCAGATGATTCCCTGGCTGAGGGCCGATGGGGCTGTGTCCGGTTCCCGCGTCGTGGTAGACGGACTCGCGTCCCAAGCGGCGGCGTCCTCGAACCCCTCCTGAATTGTCTGATAGCCCAGATTTTCGATCTTGGTGAGGTAGGGCGCTTCCATCCAGCATACGGTCTGGGTCGGACCGGGACCGGCGCTGCACGCCGTCAGGGTGACTGTCGCCTTATCTGTGTCAGTCCCGACAGCCGCTTCGTAGGTGAAGCTGTCGACCCCTGGGAAGTCGAAATACGGGTCATAGGTAAACGAACCATCCGAGCCGAGGGATAAAGCCCCAAAAGTTGCATCGACGACCAGAGTGGCCGTAGCACTGTGGTCCTCAGCAGGCTCGCCGTTGAAGGTGTCGTTGGCAAGCACCCCAGGGGCTTCTTCGTCGAGAATCTGCGAATAGGGTACTGAAAAGGTGTCGTCCACCGCCAAGGTCTGACCATGGGCCAACGGGGCGAGAAGGATCAATGCCAATGCCAGGCTGGTGACGAATCGGCAAAGATTCACACCAGAATCTGATGCCTCGAGCTCTCCACTCATTGGACTCCCCCCTCTGCAAATCGCCCTCGGAACATCACTGGAGCACCAAAACAGCGGCCGGAATGAGTCTTCCGTCGTTGGTGCCCGGAAGGGATGCGCCGTTGACCTCAGAAACCATTGCCGCCACGCCACCGGATGCATCTCCGGGCAACGCGTCGGTCACCACAATCCTCAGCGTGGCGGAATCGACCCACCCAAGCCCGTAGCGATCGATGAAGGCGTTGTCCTGGAGGTACTCACCCGGCAGCAACTGGTAGTTTTCCTGATGTACCACCAGTCCCTGGAGGTCAATAACATCGACCCGAATGGCGACCGCCATCGGTACGCCTGCACCGTCGGCGAATGTGTTCTGCAGAATGAGATTGCTCCGAGTGCGGTCATTCGAGCTGAATCCTGAAATCCGCCCCTCGGACCCAGCGCTGATCATGTCCCCATCTGTGAAAGGAGGAATCCCGAGGCCATAGGTCTTGAGGCCATCAACGCTGACCTCTTCGGAGTAGGTTCGCATCCATAACAGGCTTTGAGCGGCCATCACCTCGAGGCTGCCCGACGCCGGCGGTTGGAGGGAGAACAAATCGCTCAGGATGTTGCCCTGAAAGACCCCTTCTCGTGACCCCAGAGCAATCGACCTGGAGTCCAGATTCCCGCTGTTGTCGCCGCCGGATGGGAAGAAGGTAAACGATTGCGTATCCTCCAGATCCGAGAGGTTGAACGCCATGACGTCGCTGCGCCACTGGCTGCCGTTGCGGCCCCGCGTGACCGCGGCTCCAGGCAGCCACGGCCGATCACCCTTGGATCCAGGCCACTGGCCCAGCATGTAGCTGCCATCGCTTGTGAGATTGTCGATGATCGTGCTGTAGGCGACAATTTTCCCACCGACTCCCACGACCTCGAACCGGTGGAGACTGTCCTCGACCGCTACCCCATCGGGATCGCTCACCAGTCCCGGAAATTCTCGCCGGAACAGTTTGTTCACCTGCATCCAGGTGTAGGGCCCGACCGGAATCGTCGTTTCGTCCTGGATCACCCCGAACCGATCGATCGCCCGGATGATGACCGCCGTACATTCGGCGTCGGTGGAAAACCCGAGGTTCGTGCGGAACAGTCCCGCAAGCCCCGGCACGTAGAGTGAAGTTCCGGCCGGTACAACTCCATTCCACCCCAGGCCAGGCACATATACGCCGTAGCGCTTGACGTCGTCGATTCTGTTGTAGGTGTTAGCCGATAATATCAACCGGCTCGCGTCGCCGGTCACCACCCGCCAGAAAATCGCACCACCGCCGGTGGTCCCGAAGGTGGCACTCACCACGTCGGCGAGCATCTGAGTCCGGCCAGCTCCGATGGTCATCGTCACCGGCGCTCCAATAGTTCCACCAGCAGGGCTGAGGTAGAGATCCACATCCGTATCGGCCGCAGAAGCGTTGTGCACGAAGAGATCCGTGTGCCAATCGCTGCCCTGTGCGCCGCGAGTATCGGCGACGCCCGCCACGACGCCGGTCATTACCGGAAGATCCCTCACCTGAATAGTCCGGGTGTCAGGACTTGGATCCGAAGCGCCCTCGGAGTCGGTGGCGGTCAAGGTCACCGTGTAAGTGCCCGGGACCGAGTAGACATGGTCGCCAGGAGTTAACAGAGTTGACGAGCTGCCATCACCGAACTCCCACTGAACGGTGGTCGCATCCCCGTCAGGATCGCTCACCGACCCCTCAAAATAAATTGCTCCGCCTGTTCTCACGGTTACATCCGACGAAGGTTGCACGATGGTCCCGATCGGAGGGTTGTTGCCACCGGCCGCCGCCTCCGCGAGGGTGAAGTCGTCGGCAAAGAAGAACTTCTGGTCCTCCAGTGTCCCCTCGATTTCGCGAAATTCGAACGTGGTGAAGCTGCCGTCGATCACGACCCCATAGAACCGGTGTATCGAGTCCACCGGCCCGAGGTCGATCGGATTGGCATCGTCACCATCCAGGATGAGCTGGATCTGGGAACCAAATAGTCCGCGGAACCACCCCCCGATCGCTACCAGCGAACGGTCCGCCGAGCCGGCTAAGCCATCCTCGATGAAATCGTTGGGATTCGTAACATTCTGGTCGCCATGTGGATTGGAGTAGATTCCGAAGTTTCCCGTGAGGGCCGCCCCGCTGCCGGTAGTGATCTCGTTTTCCGGCTGGTTCGAGGCCCAGGTGACTCCCTGGCTTGTGACGCTCGCCACCGATTCCGGGTCTCTGGAGAGCCCCCAGGCGCCGTCGTCCTCAAACCCCTCCTCGAAGCTCGAGTTGCCGGAGATAGCAGCAACGAACGCGGCTTCCTCGGTGTAGACCGTCGTCCCCGGAGCGCCGTCGACGAGTCCGGCAAGCACCGTCTTGGCCGTGGCCACGTCGAGCAAACCAAAGCCGGCATCATTGTCGGGCCCATCCTCGCCAAGGTCCTCCGCGCCTCCCTGAAGGGCCTCCTCCAACTGGTGGGCCGTAGCCTGAGGGTAGGCGCTGAGGAGAAGCGCCATCGCCCCGGCCGCGTGCGGTGCCGCGAACGATGTTCCAGAAACCGTGGTGTACGAGCCAGGAAAAACTCCGCCAAAGGTCAGATCAGCGGCTCGCATACCTTGCCCGGGTGCCACAACCGCAGGATAGATCCCGCCATCGCAGGCCGAGGGTCCGCGGCTGCTCTGGGTCATCACACTGCCGCCATCGTCGACTCCGCCGACCGGAAAGACGCCGGCATTGTTGCCCGGGCTGTCGCTGGACGCACTGGTGGGCCCGGTGTTGCCTCCTGAGAATACGACCGCGATCCCGGCGGCGCGAAGCGCCTGGATATCCGCTGAAAACTCGGTAACACATTCACCCGACTGCTCCGGAAGCCCCCACGAGTTGTTGACCACGTGCGGGGCGTCGTCGGTCTCGGGGTCACCATCCGGATCGAGAAGCCATTGCAGACCCTCGTGGATCCTCGAGAGGGTTCCGTTGCCCGAGTCGTCGAAGACCTTGGCGGCGATCCACTGCGCATCAGGCGCCATGCCGATGGACGTACCACCGGCTTCGCCACCGACGATCAACCCGGCCACCTGGGTGCCGTGGCCGGATGCGTCGTAGGGCGTGTCGTGTTCTTCGAAGGGGTCGAACCAGCTGTTGAGGCCGCCACGCCAGCGATCAGCCAGGTCCTGGTGCAACGCATCCACACCGGTATCGACGATTGCCACCACCACCCCGGCGCCGGTGTGGCCCTGCGCCCACAGGTCGGGAGCCTGGACCATCTCGAGGTTCCACTCCGGATCGGCGTTTGCCGCCGCCAACACCTTCGGTGCCGCAACCACAGCGTCGAGACGAATGTCCGATACACCGGGCAGGGTCGCGAGTTCGCGAATGATCTGGGGGGTTGCGCTGAGCGCCATGCCGTTGATCGCCCACAAAGAGACCTGGCGCGAGGCCTGGCGATCTTCGAGGAAGTGTCTGGCAGGTTCCTGGCTGGTCGCTGCATGCGATCGAAGATCTCGAACCAGCGAGCCTCGCCGATTCTTGCGAACCGAGGTCGCCCCGATTTCATAGGGTCGCAGGTCCAGCCGAGATTCGAATTGGACCAGAACCGATACCTCCTGATCGGGATCGAGGGAGGTTAAGACTCTATCGAACTCGGGATCGAGGGTGCCGCCGGCCGCTGGGCCAGCCATCCACATGGCCAGTACGGTCCAAAAAACGGTGCTCCGCCATTGCATGGCGCCGCTCCTCCGGCTCACGATCCGTTCCTCTACTCGACAACGAGATTTTCGACCCGGAAATCGCCGATAACGACGGTGACCTTGTCACCCGCCTTGACCAGCTTTCCGGCGTTGCCAAAGAACATCCAGTAAATTCTTCCCTCTTGAGGAATGTTCGAGTTGCGCAGGGGTCCGAGCTTTGCGGTCTCGGGCACGGCCAGAACCTTGCCGGTTTCCTGGTGGATTAGGTTGGGCTTGATCTGGCGCTTGAAGAGGTCCGTCGCCTTTTCAGCATCAAGCACCCGGTAACGGTAGTCGATCATGTGGTCGTGCGTGGAGAGGCGGATGCTGGTGACCTCGATGCCCCACTGCTCTGCCACCTTGATCGCCTCCGCATCAATATCCTCGTTTGCTTCACCCTCGGCCACTGAGTCGGCGGCCTTCGCGGGCTCGTCGGCGGGCGCCGCAGCAGACAACGGCATTGCCAAAAAAACCAAGGCCAGAAGAAGGGTGGAAACTACCAAATGGGCCGCTCTGGCCCCCATTTCATTTGCTTCACGGAGTGTTGCGATCTGTTGCACTGCTGGTGTCCTCGTTGGTCATCGTATCAGGAAAAACCCGGCCGGGCGCCCTGTGGACGCCCGGCCAGGATGGGTTGTTAATCAGCTCACGTTGACTCGGACGGTGGCCACGTTGGAGGTCGCCCCGTCGTTATCATTGACCGTGTACTGGAAGACGTCCGTACCGCGGAAGCCGCGCTTCGGCACGTAGGTCACGGTGCCGTCGGTGTTGGCTACCACCGTACCAGCCCGCTGGGTTTGCGATCCGGTGGTGATCACCACGGTCCCGACGTCGATCGTACCGTCAGCATCGACATCGTTGTCTGTCACGCTGAAGGTGATGCCGGCGCTGTTCTTCGCCGCTTCGGCGAAGTCGTCGTTGGCAAACGGTCCGATGTTGGCCGGTTCCGGCACCACGGTAATGGTCACCGTCGCCGGAGCAGCCGAGTCAACCGTGCCGTCATTGGCGACGTAGTCGAAGGTTTCGATGACGCCTGCCGCACCGGCCGGCGTGTAATCAAAGGACCCGTCAAGAGCCAGCAGGAGCGTCCCTGGAGGCGCAATACCAGTTTGAATCGCCGTCAGGCCGTCGCCGTCGACATCGATGTCGTTCCAGAGAACTCCAGGCGCGGCCACGCTCAGGGTCTGGCCGACAATGGCGTTGTAGGCGACCGGGTTGGCGACCGGACCGTCGTTGATCGGGTTGACCGTGATGGACACAGTGGTCGCGTTGCTGTCCGGACCGCCGTCATTTGCGACATAGGAGAAGAGATCGACACCATTATAGTCCGCGTTCGGCGTGTAAGTCAGCGAGCCGTCAGCAGCCAGTGCCAACGTCCCTGCAGACGCATCGGATACGAGGGCGGCAGTCATCGCGCCACCTGTTCCCGGGAGGTCGTTGGATAGCACACCCGGCAGCGCCACGATGAGTTGAGTGTCCTCGTCCGTCGCATACGCATCGGAATTCGCCGTCGGCGCTCCGACGACCGCGCCCGCTACGATTTCGGTGACCCCACTACCATAGCTGGCGGCCCGGTCGTAGAGGGCGTAGGTCCCGCCCGTTCCCGCGTTGACCACCGCGTCGATGGTCTTGCCGGCCTGGAGCTCGATGGCGTACTGCTGCAACGGCTGCGGATAGCGGTTGCCGTCCTCGGCCACGAGATCCATAAAGAGCCCACCGTCGAGCGAGGGCACGAAGGTCTCGAGGCCGGCGTTGACGAAGCGCAGGAGCACATCTTCGCTTACGTTGATGCTGAGGGCCACCGTTGCCGGTTGGGCCGCGCCGTTGATCAGGAAGTACTGGGGATTCCAGTTGATCACCCGCGCGCCGCCAAAGTTGGCCGGGTCGGCGTTGAGGTTGGGGTCGATCTGGCTGTAGACCAGCACCTGGTCCTGGTCGTAGGAGACGTCCGCGTAGGCGTTACCGGCAGACGAATCCACCACCAACGCCCCGTACAGGCCCATCGGCACCTGGGTCGTGATGTCGGTGCCGCTGTGGTAGAGGTAGGTTCCTGGCCTCACGGAGATCGTATAGGTGGCCGTGCCTCCCGGCGGAACCTGGTCGGTGAATAGTCCCGGATCGCCTCCGGTTACCGTGGTCCGGTAACCCGGAATAAAGAACGACACCGGAACCGTCAGGGCGTTGCTCAAATTGATCGTCAAAATGGCGTCCGTTTCCAGGAGCCTCAGTTCGGGTCCGGGAAGGGTTGCCAGACCGGTAGTGCAGGTACCGCCACCGGAGATGTCGGCGTAGCCCCAGATCGGGACCACGGTGGTATCAGGCATCGTGACGGTGCCGTCCGAGGCGCAGAGATCGTAGGTCTGCGCAAAGGAGGGAGTCGCCGCGATGGCGAGGGCGGCCAGCCCGAGGGCCAGTCGCTTCGCGTGTTTTGACAGAGTCTTGCGGTTCATTATTTTAGCCTCCTTCGCCTATGGAATCGGTGTGCCAGGCGGCTCGACCACCATCATGGAGAGCATGCCGCCGGGGAAAATGTCAAAGTTGGTGAGTTCTTTCTCGGTGTGGGAGTGCCACATGAAGAAGTAGCCACCGTTGGGGTTGAGACCGCCCTCGCCCGGGGGCAGGGTGCCCGAACCGCCCATGTAGGGGCTGCCGGACCACCAGCCACCGAAGGCCAGGTTCTGCTTCTCGGGCAGAGTCACAGGGAAGGGCTTGCCGTGGTCGGGACAATACTCGTTGGTCACCGGATCGAAACCGGCTGAGGGTTCCAACGAGCCTTTGCAGGTGTGGACCAACTCGGGCGTCTCGGTCCAGACGTCTGAGCCGCCATAAATGTCCCATCCCATTTTCTCGCCGGTCCACTCGAAGATCGCGTCCACGGTCTGGCCGGGCACCGACAGGGTCGTGAAGCGCTGGCGAGAACCAAGGACATCCGGGTTGTTGGTCGTAAGCAGTCGTCCGTAGCGGGCGATCTCGCGGTAGTGGTTGCCGTGCAGGTGGAGCGGGTGCTGGTCCTGATCGCCGCCGACCATCCGCACCAGGACTTTCTGGCCGGGTGTCATGCGCGGCGTGCAGTTGTAAGGCTGGTGCGGAAGCCATCCCACGTTGGCCCCGATCAGGTCATCCGGACCGGCGCGGCCGTTGATGAACCAGTAAACAGGCCAGCGGGCGGTCAGGTCGACGTCGGCGATGAGTCCTTGCTCGACCTGCTGGTGGATCATCGGGTCCATCGAGGTGAGCAGGAAGAGGTACTCGTGGTCGAACTGGGTGTCCGCGTGGTTGTAGGCGTAGCCTTCACCCATGAGGGGCCGAACGATGATCGTGCCGACCATGCCCATCTCGACCTGGAGTTCGGTCTGGGTGCCGCTGTAGTAGGTGTAGGTGCCGGGCTCGGTAGCAGTGAAGGTGTAGGTCACCGTATCCGCAGCACCGGTTGATTCCTGGGTCACGAGACCGGCAGCGCCGCCGATTGCTTCCACAGAGTGCCCGGGGAAGATGATCGAGGCACGCTGGCCGAGAGGCAGCTCGCTGGTCAGATCAATGCTGATTGTCGAGTTCTGATCGAGGATCAGGGTCGGACCCGGGTACTGGGGCAGCGCCCCGGCCGGGAGACCTCCGAGGTTGGAATCCTCCTGGTAGCCCCAGAAGTGGATTGCACCGCCGTCCGGAGTGCTGACCTCACCGGCCATGGCCGTGAAGCTCAGCGTATCCCCGTCCGCAACAGCAATTCCGTCGATTCGGGCCTGGGCATCTACGCTTCCGGCGGCCAGCAGCACGAAGGCTGCGGCGATGCCGATCGCGAGGACTCCGGAGGCTCGATTTTGTTTGCTCATGGTTTTCATTGGGTCCTCCTTACCCGAGCTGACTTTGCCCCGTTGATGACGATCTTCGTCATCATGCCACCCAGCCCCGGCGAATCGTTGTTGGCCAGATACTGCAGGTTGGCGGAGTAAATGAAGTATTCACCGATGGGGACATCGGTCGTGTCGAGAATCACGTCGGCCGACATGCCGCCAGAGATGGTCACCGAGTTGGTGGTGTAGTAGAGCTTGGATCCGTCGGAGGCGACCAGTTGCTTGGCGTCGATGCCCACCACCTGCATCGGGATGCTGGGGCTCGACAGCGTGTGGGTGTCGGTGATGTTGAGGTTGGACAGCCGGAGCAGGACCTTCTGGCCCGCGGTGGCGGTCACCAGCG
>Ga0316193_10004174_pt1 | contig 10600 bp, 7 predicted proteins | sample MerIslsedime2_MG_FD_207735 | JGI IMG/M metagenome (GOLD analysis project Ga0316193, IMG submission 207735) | Coastal sediment microbial communities from Maine, United States - Merrow Island sediment 2 | ecosystem: Environmental > Aquatic > Marine > Coastal > Sediment | place: USA: Maine... | reverse complement strand
GCTGGTCAATTTAGAAAGCACCTGAGCAACTTTCGCAATCGGGGATTCCGATTATATAAAGCTTCAGCTAAGGTAATCAATTTTGGCTTGCCTAAAAGTGGTGGTTTCGTGCCTAAATCGAATCTTTTGAGATGTTAAAAAAATTTGGGATTAGTTGCTGAAATATGAAATTTCAAGAGGTTGTAATTTGCTCGTAATCTTATCCTGCATTACTTCGCAATTCAGCTATGCATTTCTACTTATCCTTTATCCTTGGCTTTATATCCTGCTTCAAGTGCCTTTAACGATGCTCTCAGCATTTTTTGATTCTTACCGAACCGACTTTCCAAAACGGCTTTTATCACTGTTAGAGAGCAAAATAGGGTGTTTCTGTTTTCGCCTTTTTTTTCAGCCATTGCCAGCGCAAATCCGAGGACGATAAGATTCACTGCCTTCGGGTTTTCGATTTCCTGGGCCAATGTATCCGCATCGATGGCATCCAGCGGCATGCTAGCATCATTTTTAACATTATTTTGACCGTTGACAATGATCCAGCCGTCATCTTTTAAAAATGCTCCGTGCGGGGTCAAATTTTCGGCCCTCAAGGCCAACAGTCCATCCGCCTGAGCGGGACGAATCAAGGGACTCGAGTAATCCCCCACCTTAAGATGCGACAACACCGTCCCTCCCCTTTGGGCCATCCCGTGTGTTTCAGACGAAAACACCGCAAGCCCTTTGTTGATTGCTGCCTCCGCCAAAAGGCGGGTCACAAACAACACACCCTGACCGCCTACGCCGCTGATGATGATCTGTTGATTTTCGGATTTACGCATGTACTCACCTTAAAATTGAATTTCGATTTTTAGCCAAATATATTTGAAATTCCGTAATAGTTCACCGCGGTAAACTAAAAAATCATGTTTCTATCATCCGATATCGAGTATCCGGTATCCAGTATCGAGCATTCTGAAACCAGAAGCCAGAGGTCAGAAGACTGATGCCAGAAGTCGGTAGTCAGAAGTCAGTAGACAGAATTCAGAGGTTAGAAGTCAGAGGATGAAGAAGGTGGAAATTAATGATCTATCTCCACTGTAAAACATCTAACCTCAATCTTCCATCACATTTCTGACACCTCTTTTAATACCCATCTGCAACTAGATTGCCTATGACCTAAATTCCAAACCTGTTTCGGTCATTGGATATTGAAAATTGGGATTTGTTTGAAATTTGTTGCTTGAGATTTGTGATTTTTAATACCTTCGTCTCCTTTTCGATCAGACTGGCTGCTTGCCAGCCAGCTGCGGCGCTGAAACCTGACACCTGACACCTGTTAATTCTTCATCATTTACCTTTGCCCTATGCGCTCTGCTCTCCGCCTCACCCATCCAGCATCCGACACCCAGTATCACTTTTTTCCCACAATCGCCCCTTTCGGACATACATTCAGACATACTCCGCAATCGGTGCACAGAATGCGATCGATGCTGACATATTTTTCATCTTTGGCCTCATCTTCATGATATATCAGTGCCGGGCACTCAAATTGCTTGATACAAAACGCGCAGCCGTCGCAGTCTTCGGTGACTTCCACCGGTATATATTCGGCGGTCTCTCCTTTTCGGGCCAGATCGATAACACAGGGATATCTGGATATCACAACGGCCGCACCGTTCTCTTGGCAATAATTCACAGCCTCTTTCACCAGCGCGATGAATTCTTTTACCTGGTAAGGGTTGCCTGTCTTACAAAATTTTACCCCACAGCCACGAACCAGGGACTTGATGTCGACGGTTTGCAGAGGTTCACCGGATGCGCCGGAACCGGTTGTCGGTGTGGGTTGACTGCCCGTCATGGCGGTTGTGCGGTTGTCCAGGATCACCAGGACAAACTTTACCTTCTGAACAACCGCGTCGATCAGCGCCGGCACTCCGGCATGGAAAAAAGTCGAATCCCCTATGGTGGCCACAATCTTGGGCTGTTTTTTTTCATTTTTGTAAGCGTGATAAAAGCCGGATGCCTGGCTGATGGCGGCCCCCATACAAAGCACGGTGTCTACCCCGCCCAAATTCAACCCCAGAGTGTAACAGCCGATATCACTGGTGTATATACCTCTGGGAACGGCTTTTTTTATGGCAAAAAAGCTGGCCCGGTGCGGACACCCGGCACAAAGCGTCGGGCGTCTTCCCGTTGCAAAGGGTATCGAAAGCCTTTCGGATTCGATCCCGGCAAAATTGCCGATGATCTCTTGAATATCTTCAGGATAAAGCTCCCCAACTTTAGGCACGTCATTTGACATCTTACCTTTGACACGGTGGCGGTCGGCCAGCTGCATCTCGATAACCCCCATGGTTTCTTCTATGATAAGAATTTCTTCGTAGGTTTGAATCAATTCGGATATAAATTCACTGTGCAGGGGAAAAGGCTGGAGCACCTGGTAAAAAGGAATCGTCTGCCACAGACCCAACTCTTTAATGAGTTCCTTGCAGTGAGCAGCGGCAACACCCGATGATACAATTGCCCTGGAAGAAACCGTTTCAGGATTGAGTCGCAGGGGCGCCGTCGGTTTGTGGTGCGCCATGACCGCCAGTTTTTTTTCCACCTCAGTGTGCAAATGGAACCGAAATCTCGGAGTGGCCGCCCACCGGCTAGGGTCTTTTTCGAAGTTCACCTCCCGTTCCTTGCGGGGAATCTTTCCCAACAACACGTCCTGGCGGGAATGACAGACCCGTGTCGTCGGCCGCAACATCACCGGTGAATTGAAAGTTTCTGAAAGTTCATAGGCCATGCCGATCATCTCTTTGGCCTGACGCGGTGTATCCGGATCCAGCACCGGAATTCTCGCCATCATCGCCATCAATCGGCTGTCCTGTTCGGTCTGGGAAGAGATGGGACCAGGGTCGTCGGCACTGACCACGATAAAGCCGCCTTTAACACCCATGTAAGCAGCACTCATCAGCGGATCGGAGGCCACGTTTAAGCCGACCTGTTTCATGGCTACTGCCGTGCGCAACCCGGTCTGGCAACCGGCATAGGCAATTTCAAAGGCAATTTTCTCGTTTACCGCCCATTGGGTATGCATGGAAATCTTATTTTCCTTTTGAAAAAAAGCCACGGCCGCCAGTATCTCGGAAGCCGGTGTACCCGGATAAGAGGTAGCAACGGCACATCCGTTTTCCACCAAACCGCGTGCAATGGCTTCGTTTCCCAACAACAATCTGCGTTCAGTCACTATTTTTCCTCCGTTACTCTTTGAAATTTCACCGCCCGCTGCGCTCGAGACGCCGAGAAAGCAGAATTGACTTACCTTTTCACTTTCTGATTGTTTGCTGTCGCTAAGCCAGAAAGTGATCAACTCGCAACTACAATTCAAACGCCGTCACTGTTATGTTCAGGGGCAGTTCCCGCAGCTCTTCAAGAACTTCTTCGGGGACTTCGGTGTCTGTTCGAATAAATATCATGGTCTTATCACCGCCTTCTTCCTGGCCGACCCGCATTCTGCTGATATTGATCCCATAATCGCCAAGTAACTTTCCAATTCTGCCGATGGCACCCGGCTTGTCATGGTTATGGATTAAAACGAAACGATCATAGGGATGAAGCTCAAGTCGAAAATTATTAATATTGACCACACGGGGATCTTTTCGCCCAAAAATGGTACCGGCGACTTTGGCGGTTCCTTCCGCCGTCACTGCGCTGACGGTGATCAAATTGAGGTACTCTTCAGTCTCGGCAATGGTGGTTTCGGTAATTTTGATACCTCTTTCCCGGGCCACAACCTCAGCGTTGACGGAGTTCACCGTATCTTTGACCATGGGGGTTAACAATCCTTTTATGACGGCGGTCTTTACCGGCGAGAGGTCGAAGGACTGAAAGTCTCCGGCATATTCAATCACGACTTCTTTTACCGGTCCCCTGGACAACTGGGCCAGCAGACATCCCATCCGGTCCCCTAAGGTCAGCAGCGGTCCGATCTTCTCAAGCAGCTCTCCGCTGACTGCGGGCACATTGACGGCGTTGATGATGGTGCCGGATTTAAGATAGGCAATGATCTGTTCGGCCACCTGCAGCGCCACATTGGTTTGAGCTTCCAATGTTGAAGCCCCGAGATGCGGCGTACAGATGACCCGATCGATTTCAAGCAGAGGACATATCCCGGGGGGTTCGTGCTCGAATACGTCCAGGGCCGCACCGGCGACCTTGCCGGATATCAAAGCTTCGTTCAGATCGGCCTCATCCACAATGCCGCCGCGGGCACAGTTGATAATCATTACACCATCCTTCATTTGATGGAAGGCAGCTTTGTTCAGCAAACCGACGGTGTCTTTCAGTTTAGGAACATGGACGGTGATATAGTCCGCTCTGCGGTATAGTTCCTCAAGTGTCACCGGTTCAAACCCGGCCTTTTCGATTTGCTCCGGGGCAACGAAAGGGTCATGCACAATCACCTGCATTTTCAGGCCCCTGGCACGATCGGCAACAATGGAGCCGATCTTTCCTAATCCGATCACACCCAAGACCTTATTGAATACTTCCCTTCCCTGAAGCTTTTTCTTTTCCCAGCGGCCGGCCTTTAAGGTCGATGTGCCCCAAGGAATATTGCGGGTTAACGCCATCATCATGGCAATGGTATGTTCTGCAGTGGTGACAACGTTACCGGTGGGGGTGTTCATGACCACAACACCCCGTTTGGTTGCCGCCGGGATGTCGACGTTATCGAGTCCGATGCCGGCCCGGCCGACAACCTTCAAGTTCCCGGCTGCATCTAGTATATCCTCGGTCACTCTGGTCGCACTGCGAATAACTAAAGCTTCATATTGGCCTATGATGCTTTTGAGTTCGGCGGGCGTCAATCCGGTATTGACATCCACTTCAATCCCCGGCTCTTCTTGAAACATTTTAATACCGATATCTCCGAGAACATCGCTGACGAGTACTTTCATAATGACCCCCCTAGTCCGGATAAACCGGAAATAACAAATTACAAGCACCACCTGATCTTAAAATTGGGCCAAATTGGTAGTTGTGTTTTGCTATTTGGAATTTTTAATTACTGAAACCTGAATCCGCCGTGGCGGAACACCAGACACCTTCAGTTCCCTACAACATGTTGTCAGATAATGTCTGTTAAAGTTCTATAAAAAAGGATGGCCTTTTAACAGAATATCCGTTAGAAGGCCATCCTCAAATCAATGCGGCGATCCTATTTTGTATGCTTGCGATGCCATTTAACTATTGCGTTTTCTGGCCTGTTCGATCAATTCGATTAAGCTTGTAACTTTCGGTTTGGGACGCGCCTCAGTCAAACGATTGAATTGATCTTCAGACAAATTGTCTTTTAAATACTGCACCACATCGAAGTGCTCCCACCAGCAGTCCAGAATCTTGAAGCAGAGTTGCTGTTCGTCGCCGCAGATTTCGCAGTATTCAAACGGCACGGGGTTGCCCAGTCTGGGGCAATGCCGCACCATACTGTTTTTTATTTTTTTCATAAGGCAACCTAATGGGAGATATGCAACCTAAGAGCTTTTAAAAATCTCCGGCTTGGGATAGCTTTCCAGCACCTTTTCCGCCTCTGCAATGTCCTCGGCCGGAAAGTCATAATCCTCGAGTTGACCTGACAGGTACTTGTCATAGGCCGCAAGGTCAATCAGGCCGTGCCCGCTCCAGTTGAAAAGAATGACCTTTTCCTTGCCCTCTTCCTTGGCCTTTTTGGCTTCATCCACCACACAGGCCAAAGCATGATTGGTTTCCGGAGCGGCGATGACCCCTTCCGTCCTGGCACAAAGCAGTCCGGCTTCATAGGTGGCGATTTGTCCGAAAGCCTTGGGTTCTAAAATACCGTCGACAATCAGCTGACTCACCGTGGGAGCCATCCCGTGGTAACGCAGTCCGCCGGCATGCAGTGGCGGGGGCACAAAGGTATGCCCCAGACTGTGCATGGGTAGAAGCGGTGTATAGCCGGCCGTATCACCATGGTCATAAGCAAAAGGCGCCCGGGTCATCGTCGGGCAGGCTTCCGGTTCGACCGGATAGATGGCAACGTCTTTGCCGTTGATCTTGTCATGGGCATATGGAAATGCCAGTCCGGCAAAATTGCTGCCGCCCCCGGCGCATCCAATGACGATATCCGGATATTCCCCAATTTTTTCCATTTGCTTTTTGGCTTCAAGGCCGATAATGGTTTGATGCAGCATGACATGATTGAGCACGCTGCCCAGTGAATAACGGGTCTGGCCGGACTCATCGGTCACGGCCGCTTCCACGGCTTCGCTGATGGCAATACCCAGGCTTCCGGGAGTATCCGGATCTTTTTCAAGAATATCGCGCCCGGCTTTGGTCTCTGAACTTGGGCTGGCGATGCAGTTCGCCCCCCAGGTTTGCATCATGGATTTGCGGTACGGTTTTTGGTCAAAACTGATTCGGACCATATAAACTTTGCATTCCAGCCCATATTGGGAACAGGCAAAGGCAAGGGCACTACCCCACTGACCGGCACCGGTTTCGGTGGTCAGTTTTTTAATGCCGAATTCCTTGTTGTAGTAAGCCTGGGCAACGGCCGTATTGGGTTTATGACTGCCGGGAGGACTGACACCTTCATATTTGTAATAAATTCTTGCAGGCGTATCCAAGGCTTTCTCCAGACCGTAAGCGCGAATCAGGGGAGCCGGACGCCAAATGCTCAAGACGTCCAAAACCCCTTCCGGGATGTCGATCCATCTTTCGGTGCTGACCTCCTGCTCAATCAGGTTCATCGGAAAAACCGGTGCAAGCTGATCCGGCCCCACCGGGTTGCCGTCCGGACCCAAGGGCGGATTCATTTTGATGTCGGCTAGAATATTGTACCACTGGCGTGGCATCTCATCTTCAGTAAGAACGATCTTTCTTTTCCTCATAGTCCCTCCTTGCTGATAGTTAATAATTCATTATTGCTACAATTTTAAAATTCCTACAATCTTAAATTTAAGTAAATTTAGCTACTTAAGGGTTGAAAACCCGGTTGCAAATTGGCTTGACTTCATTTTGTATACGGTATACAAAAGTTAGTCAAGAAAATAATCGAGCTCTATTTGCGCCTCACATGCCGATTGTTTGACTAACCGTGTCAAACAGTTTCAAATATATTTGGTTAGAAATCACATTGCAAGACCTTTGAAAAAGAAAGGAGCGGCAACATGGCCACTGAAAAAAAACTCTACAACTCGGCAATTAACCCACTGCTCATCCGACCCGACCGCCCATTACCGGACGAAGTCGCCGTTATCGGCGCGGGCACCATCGGTCCGGATATCGGCTATTATCTGAAAAGCGCCCTGCCGGATTGCAAACTATTCCTGCTGGATGTTGCTGAAGAGCCCCTGAAACGTGCTGAACAGCGGATTATCGGCTACATCCAAAAGGCCGTAGACAAAAAAAAGATGACGCCGGGAAAGGCCGCCGCCGTCAGTCAAAATATTGTTTATACCACCGACTATGAACAAATAAAGAATTGTAAGCTGGTCATCGAGGCCGCCACTGAAGACATTCCGCTCAAGCAAAAAATATTTGACATGGTGGAAAAGATCGTGGGCCAAGACACGATCATCACTTCCAATACCAGCTCTATTCCGGCGGATAGATTATTTTTGAAAATGAAAAACCCCCAACGCACCACCGTTACTCATTTTTTTGCGCCGGCATGGCGTAGCCTGCCGGTGGAGGTGATTTCCTGGGAAGGCGTCAGCCAACCGGTCTTGGACTACCTGTTCTGGTTTTTTGCCAATACCGGCAAAGCCCCCATCATCACCGACAATGCCATCTGTTTTATCCTGGACCGCATATTTGACAACTGGTGCAATGAGTCGGTTTTTCTTCTGGACGGTGCCACCGCCAGCCAGATTGACAAAGTGGCGGAAGAATTTGTGTTTGCCGGACCGTTTTTTGTTTTGAATATGGCCAACGGCAATCCGATCATCATTGAAACCAACTCACTTCAAATGGAAGAAGGCGACCACTATAAACCGGCTTCAATTCTGGCTTCGGTGGACCGCTGGCTGACCCATCGCCCGGGCAATCCCGTAAAAATAGACGACGAAATTAAAAACCGCATCCGGGACCGACTGCTGGGCATCCTTTTCTCCCAATCCTTTGACATCATCGATCGCGGAATCGGCACCAAAGAAGATTTGAACTTCGGCTGTCAGGTGGCCCTGGGATTCAAAAAGGGTCCGCTGGATCTCATGCGTGATATAGGAAAAGAAGAAGTCCAACGTATCATGAAAAGATTTCAGCAGGAAAGACCGGGCTTCCCCCAGCCCGGTCAGTCACATGCCGCCTACCAGGACTTTGACCGCTTTATCCTGGTCGATGAGCGCGAAGGCGTCAAAATTATCACGATCCGCCGCCCCCAGGCCATGAATGCCCTCAATGATGAGATGACCGCTGAAATTCTGGCGGTCTTAAAACAGTTTGCAGACGATCCCGACGTGAAGGGCTTTGTTATTACCGGTTACGGCATGACTGCCTTCTCGGCCGGCGCCGACATCGGCAAATTCCCTTCAATGCTGGGGGACCCTGGTGCTTCCGCCCAGTATGCACGGGACTGCGCTAAAGTTCAGATGTTTATGGACCAAATGGACAAGCCGGTGGTGGCAGCCGTTAACGGTTTAGCCTTAGGCGGCGGACTGGAGATTGCCATTCGCTGTCACGGCATGGTTGCAGCCAAAAACGCAACCTTGCAGTTTCCCGAAATCTCGCTTGGGATCTTACCCGGCATCGGCGGTTGTGTCGTACCGTACCGCAAATGGCCGCAGGGAGCGGATTTATTCCATGAAATGATCTGTCTGGCAAAACCGATAGGGGCTGACGAGGCTGCCGGGATCGGAATGATCAGCAAAATTGCGGATGACTACCCTTCCCTGATTAAAGCCGCTATCGATGAAGTCAATGACCTGCAGGGAAAAATTACCAGGATACCTGAAGGTAAAATTCAGGTTCCGGATATCAAGCTCCCTGCTGACCCCAAGGCCGGCAAACAGGTATTGAGCAAAGAGGCCGTATCCATTGCCGTTAAAACAATTCAAGATGGCGCCGCTGCGGAAAATTTCAGCAAGGCCTTGGAAATCGGTTATAAAGGATTCGGCGATATCGCCTGCTCCGACGCCGCAAAAGAAGGTATCTCTGCATTTTTGGAAAGGAGGAAACCGGAATTCAAGAAATGATAAAAGAACTGCCCCGCGGCAAGCCGCGGGGCAGTTCTTTTATATACTATTTTTTTCTTTAATTATAAAATTATATTTAATTAAAAATATTTATTTCTTTAATTATATTTTAGTTCAATTAACTTTTAATTTATTAAATCAAATATTTATATATAATTTTATTTTAATTTTTATATAAAGATCCGATAAGCAATTTCATTTTTTCAAAGAAAGCCTGGCCCCACTGACCAGGATTCTTACACTACCGCATAATATTCCCGGTACCACTCTATAAACTTTTGGATACCAGTTGCAATGGGTGTTGCCGGCTTAAATCCCACATCCGCTATCAGATCATCCACATCCGCATAGGTGGCGGGCACATCACCGGGTTGAAGATCGCGAAACTCTTTGCGTGCTTTGCGGCCCAGCGCATTTTCGATCACCTCGATGAATTCAAGCAGCTCAACCGGATTGTTGTTGCCGATGTTATAGATTTTATAGGGGGCATAGGAAGTGCCCGGATCTGGGTCATCCCCCCGCCACTTGGGGTTGGGTTCGGCAAGTCTGCCCATGACCCGGACAACCCCCTCTACGATATCATCGATATACGTAAAATCCCGCTGCATTTTGCCATGGTTAAATACCTGGATCGGTTTATTTTCCAAAATCGCCTTGGTAAACAAAAAAAGCGCCATATCCGGCCGTCCCCAGGGCCCATAAACGGTAAAAAACCGAAGCCCGGTGCAACTAATCCCGTATAGATGGCTGTAAGTGTGGGCCATCAGCTCATTGGCTTTTTTAGTCGCTGCGTACAGTGAGACCGGATGATCGACATTGTGATGAACTGAAAACGGCATTGCGGTGTTGGCCCCGTATACCGAACTGGATGAAGCAAATACCAGGTGCTTCACATCGTTATGTCTGCAGCACTCGAGGATATTGACAAATCCGACCAGATTCGAGTCCACGTATGCATGAGGATTTTCAAGGGAGTATCGGACACCGGCCTGGGCGGCAAGATTGACGACCACATCGAAATGATTGCTGTGAAAAAGTTTATCCAGGCCGTTGCGATCGGCCAGGTCCAATTTAGCAAGAGTGAAATTAGGATCTGGTAATATATTTTCCAAACGGGCCTCTTTGAGCCGCACATCATAGTAAGGATTCAAATTGTCGATACCCGTAACCCGAATACCATCGTTTAACAGTCGTTGACACAAATGAAATCCAATAAATCCGGCTGCCCCGGTTACCACTACATTTTCAAATTCAAAATCCATATTAATTCCCTTTTCAAAAGGTTTCAGGTGTCGGGTGTCAGGTGTCAGCCCAACCGCCGGCTAAAAAACAGTCGGTCTGATCGGAAAAAAAATTAATGTAGTAAAACTCCCAAATCTCAAGCACTAAATTACAATATTCAATGACCGAAACAATTTCCGCTC
>Ga0316193_10004170_pt1 | contig 10605 bp, 10 predicted proteins | sample MerIslsedime2_MG_FD_207735 | JGI IMG/M metagenome (GOLD analysis project Ga0316193, IMG submission 207735) | Coastal sediment microbial communities from Maine, United States - Merrow Island sediment 2 | ecosystem: Environmental > Aquatic > Marine > Coastal > Sediment | place: USA: Maine... | reverse complement strand
GTTGACTGCGCCCGCGCGCTGTGCGCGTTCGCTCAGCTGGTCAGCAATTTTCCAGGCTTCCTGTTTGAACGGCACCGTTACATTCAGGCCCTTGCCGGCTGTATCTATGAAATCTGCCACGGCTTCAACGAAGCCCTCGGGGTCGACCAGTATCGCCTCATAGACAAGGTCCTGACCGGTCTGTTCGGCAAACAGGCGGTGAATAAGTGGCGACTTGCTGTGCTCGATGGGATTGCCCATCACGGCATAGCGGTCTGCCCTGTTTGCTAACGTCATCCGTCGCGTAACCAGCCTGCTGCACGTTTGGCAAAGTAAGTCAGGATACCGTCTGCACCCGCGCGCTTGAAGGACAGCAATGACTCCATGACAACCGCTTTTTCGTCCAGCCAGCCATTTTGCACTGCCGCCATGAGCATGGCGTATTCGCCGCTTACCTGGTACACAAAAGTGGGCGCACCGAACTGTTCCTTGACGCGCCGTACGATATCCAGGTAGGGCATGCCGGGCTTGACCATCACCATATCGGCACCCTCTTCCAGGTCGAGGCTGACTTCCCACAGGGCTTCGTCACTGTTGGCCGGATCCATCTGGTAACTGTATTTGTTACCACCGCCAAGGCTGGTGGCTGACCCTACCGCGTCGCGGAACGGCCCGTAGAAGCTGGATGCATATTTGGCCGCGTAGGCAAGGATACGTGTATTGGAGTGTCCGTGTTGTTCCAGTGCGGCGCGAATGGCACCGATTCTGCCATCCATCATATCCGAAGGGGCGACGACATCGGCACCGGCGTCGGCATGCGACAGTGCCTGCTTGACCAGCACCTCAACCGTTGCGTCGTTGAGCACATAACCGCTGTTATCGATCAGGCCGTCCTGACCATGACTGGTGAACGGATCCAGGGCCACATCGGTGATTACGCCCAGTTGCGGGCAGGCCTGTTTGAGCGCACGTACTGCACGCTGGGCAAGCCCGTCAGGATTGAAGGCTTCCCGCGCATCGTCACTTTTCTGTTCCACGGGTGTAACCGGAAACAATGCTATGGCAGGAATGCCCAGCTCCACCAGTTCTTCCGCTTCCCTGACCAGGAGGTCGACACTGAGGCGCTCAACGCCAGGCATGGAGGCGACAGCCTCGCTGCGATTATCGCCTTCCAGGACAAATACCGGGTAGATAAGATCATCCGTGCTCAGCCTGGATTCACGCATCAGGCGGCGGGAAAAATCGTCTCGGCGCATGCGTCGCATACGCACCTTTGGATACTGGCCGCGGCCGGTTTCGAGAGCGGACAAGACGGTACTCCTTTTGCTGTTGGGAATCCTGCATGTACAGTGTACATTGAGTCATGGTTGAGGCACAGAAAAGACACCATGAACAAGCTTGATACGCTGCAGCAACTGCTTTCCGGTCAAACGGTTTCGCTCGCCGGCTGGATCGCCGAACCCGTCTCACAGCAGCGTGCGGAAGCCTGCTTGCCCGGGATTCTGCATCAGTTGCAAGCTTCCGTTGCCAGCGGGCGTGGCAGTTTCCCGGCGCGTCTGGCAGAGCTTGTTGTGCGCTACTGGTGTGGTCACGATGTCGACGCGGCTTACCGGAATCTGCTTGCTCTGCATGGGGAACGGCGTGAGCAGGCGCAGCTGAAACTTTGCTACGGCCAGTTGCTGATGGCCTGCAAGCATGAACCAGCCTGCGACTACCTGGACAGCGGTTTTGAGCTGGCGGCACATCTGCTTGAGCCGGAGGAGTATTTTCTGGTGCTTAAGCGCCACGAATTGCTGCGCCGCTTGCAGTTAATGCCAACCCCGTCAAAAGCAGCCGGCCTTGATGAGTTGTTGACAGAAGCCAGGGTGATCCAGCGCCTGAAAGGTCGCGAAAGCTATACTCTGCCACACAACCCCGGACACCTGGATACGCTGGACTGAAGCGAAGCGCACGAGCATGGGCCTGGCCGGGTGGCGTGAGCCTGTCATTTTGACGTCAGCAGGTCCAGTGCGCCTGATTGCGGCGGCATTCCGTCAATATCCGACAATAGTTCGACGCCCGTTGGCGGATTCCAGTCAATACGCTGGCCAGTTGATGTACGGCCTTGCTTGTTTATCGCGCGCTAACTCAATGTAATTCTTGGATTTATAAAAAATATTGGAAGTTGGCATCCCGATTGCATTAACGAAGACAAGGAACGGGAAGCGGCAGCCAGGGGATGGCTAAAGATTACACCGCGCCGACCGCTACAAGGGATAAGGTCGGCATTCCCGATCCAGGGATGGATTTCCTTTGGACTGCGTCTTACTACAAGGCGTATTCCAAAGGAAGCTTGCAAGAGCTTTGTTGTTGACTGACTCCTCCGACGCTGAAAAGCGTTTTTTACCCCACCTATTCGGTGGGGTTTTTTTTGCCTCGGCGCTATGTTCCAGGCCGCACCCCGGATGAATGTGCCGTCATTCAGGTATCCATTTCGATCATTTCAAAATCCGATTTGGAGACACCGCAGTCCGGGCATTCCCAGTCTTCCGGAATATCGCTCCACGCCGTCCCGGGTGCAATACCCTCTTCCGGCAGCCCCTGGGCCTCGTCATAGATGAAGCCGCAAACTACGCATTCCCATTGTTTCATGTTCATAGGCCTGTCTTTACCAATGGTTTCTTTAATCAATCCCGGCGCAGTATATCAATAGACGGGCTTTTTCACCTGGCAGCGGCTTGAGGCTGTGACGGGAATAAGGAAGCGGAAAACGAAAGCGGTGTTATATCCAGTCGCCGGGCTTCAGAAATTTTTCGTAAAGTTCAGCTTCCGGGCTGCCTGATTCGGGCTGCCAGTCATATCGCCACTTGACGACCGGCGGCAGGGACATGAGGATGGATTCAGTGCGGCCACCGGTTTGCAGTCCGAATAATGTGCCACGGTCATAGACAAGGTTGAATTCGACGTAACGCCCACGCCGGTACAACTGGAAGTCGCGCTCCCTTTCGCTATACGGATGATCCTTGCGTTTTTCCACAATAGGCGTGTAGGCCGGAACATAGTGATCTCCAACGCTGCGCATGAAGGCAAAACTGTTTTCAAAATCCGGCTCATTCAGGTCATCGAAAAACAGCCCGCCTATGCCACGTGGCTCAGCGCGATGCTTAAGGTAGAAATAGTCATCGCACCATTTTTTGTAACGAGGATAGGTGTTCGTGCCGAAGGGATCGCAAGCCTGTTTGGCCGTCTGATGCCAGTGAATGGCATCCTCTTCAAATCCATAATAAGGCGTCAGGTCAAAGCCGCCGCCGAACCACCAGACAGGCGCTGCATTTTCTTTTTGCGCGATAAAGAAGCGTACATTTGCATGCGACGTGGGTATGTAGGGGTTGCGCGGATGGATGACCAGGGAAACACCCAGCGCTTCGAAACTGCGTCCGGCGAGTTCCGGTCTCTGTGCAGTGGCGGATGCGGGAAGTTGTTCGCCGTGCACATGGGAAAAATTAATGCCGGCCTTTTCGAACACGGCGCCATCCTCCAGAACGCGCGATCGCCCACCACCACCCTCCTCGCGCTGCCACTGGTCTTCGCGGAAGCTGTGCCCGTCTTCCTCCAGTCGCTCGATTGCCTCGCAGATGCGTTCCTGAAGATCGAGCAGGTAGCTGGAAACCGGGGCAACATCGGGTGTATTCATGTTTTTCCTGTCGCTGTCATTTTTGTGGTCACGGGTGAGGCTGTATCAGCCACGAATCAATTTCCCTGAAGCCAGATCACGAATTCCAGTGGGCTGCTTGCGGCCGCCAAGCGCTCCGGGTAGCACAAAGTCGATACGCGTTCCGAAGCGCAACCTTACCTCCAGCACCGAGCGGGCCGGCCGCTGGCCGCTGCTGTTTGCGCTGGTGGAGGTGATGGGACCGTCGAGTATATCGCACAGGCGGCGTACCAGTGGATGTGCGCTGATCCGGACTGCCAGCGTGTCGTGCGTGCCCGTAAGCCAGTCCGGGCAGCTGCTGGATGCCGGTAGCAGCCAGGTGCTTGGCCCCGGCCAGCTTTTGTCCAGTTGTTGCAAACAGTTGTCGCTGAGTGTCTGTAGCCAGGGTTCAAGCTGTCGCAAATTCGTTGCCAGCAGAATCAGACCCTTTTGCCAGGGCCTGTTCTTCAGCGCGAGGAGCTTCGCCACGGCAAGCGGGTTGGCAGGGTCACAACCCAGGCCAAATACTGCCTCGGTTGGGTAGGCAACAACACCCCCCTTCCTGATACAGCGTGCAGCGGTGTGCAGTTGCCAGTGTGAAGGGACAGCACTCAAGCCGGTTCGCTGTCCTCATCGGTTTCCAACTCAAAGGATTCTGAAAATTTGCAGTCCTGCTGTGGACATACGCGCTCGGTACCGCGTTTTTTTGTTGTTTTAATGGTCAGCATCGGCCAGTTGCAGTCCGGACAGGGGCCTTCCACCGGTTCATTCCACACCGCGTAGTCACAGTCCGGGTAGGTTGAACAGGAGTAGAAAATCTTTCCGCGCCGTGATTTGCGCTTGAGCATAGTGCCCTTGTTACACTTTGGACATTCGACGCCGGTGTCCGTGGGCTTCTCCAGCGGTTCAATATATTTGCAGTCCGGGTAACCCGAACAACCGATAAATTTCCCGTAGCGGCCACTGCGAATAATCAACTGGGAATCGCATTGCGGGCACTTGCGTCCTTCTACAATCTCCGGTTCAGCACTTTCGCGGTCCTCATCGAGATTGCGCGTGTAGTCGCATTCAGGGTAAGCACTGCAACCGACGAAGCGGCCACGCCGTCCCAGGCGTATGTTGAGTGGTTTGCCGCATTTCGGGCATTCCTCGTCCATTGCCTCGGTGGTGACCTCGGCGCGTGACACACTTTCTTCCTTGTCCTTCACCAGCGTTTTGAAGGGGTACCAGAACTCCTTCATTAACGGCACCCATTCTTTTTCACCGCGTGAGACTTCGTCCAGTTCGTCTTCAAGCCGCGCGGTAAAATCGTAATCGACGTACTGTGTGAAGTGTTTGGTCAGGAAGGTGCTCACAATACGTCCGACATCGGTGGGCTGGAAACGTTTTTTCTCCAGCGTGACATACTCGCGTTGCTGCAGGGTGGAAATAATGGTTGCGTAGGTAGACGGACGGCCAATACCGTGCTCTTCCAGTGTCTTGACCAGGCTGGCTTCGCTGAAGCGTGGTGGTGGTTCGGTAAAGTGCTGTTCCGGCCGTATCTTGTTGAGCTCTACCTGGTCACCCTCTTCCAGTGGCGGCAGTCGATTTTCGTCTGCAGGTGATTTTTTGGTGTCGTCACGGCCCTCTTCATAAACTGCCATAAAGCCCGGGTCGACGACAGTGGAGCCGGTGGAACGCAGTATATTGCCGTCGCCGACGGCAAAGTCGACGCCAACCGTATGGATTGTTGCATGCATCATCTGGCAGGCAACGGTACGTTTCCAGATCAGGTTGTAGAGTTTGTACTGGTCTGCGGACAAATGCGACTTGATGGTGTCCGGGACATTGAAAGCCGATGTCGGGCGAACCGCTTCATGCGCCTCCTGGGCATTCTTTGCCTTGGTTTTGAAATGGCGTACCTGGCTGGGCAATGCCTGTTCACCGTAACGATCACTGATCAGGCTGCGTAATTCATCAAGTGCTTCGTTGGCGAGCATTACCGAGTCGGTACGCATGTAGGTAATCAGGCCTACTGCACCGTCGCCGATGTCGATACCTTCATAGAGTTGCTGGGCCACGCTCATGGTGCGCTTGGTGGTGAAGCCAAGCTTGCGCGAGGCTTCCTGTTGCAGTGTCGACGTTGTGAATGGTGCGGCCGGGTTACGTTTGCGCTGCTTCTTTTCTATGCCGCTGACCGTCAGCTTGCCTTTGGCAGCATCAACCAGCTCCTGCTCGGTGGCATGCGCCTGCTTGTCCTTGTTGATGCTGAACTGGCTGAGTTTTTTGCCGTGCAGGTGCGTCAGCCTGGCGGTGAAGGCCTGTTTGTCTTTTTCCAGGTCGGCTTCAATAGTCCAGTATTCACGTGGCTTGAACTTTTCGATTTCCTCCTCGCGTTCAACGATCATGCGCAGCGCCGGGCTTTGTACCCGGCCGGCGGACAATCCGCGGCGGATTTTTTTCCACAGCAGTGGAGACAGGTTGAAACCTACCAGGTAGTCCAGCGCCCGGCGTGCCTGCTGGGCGTTGACCATGTCGATGGACAGCTCGCGGGGGTTTTCGACCGCGTCTTTGACAGCGCGCTTGGTTATTTCATGAAATACGACCCGGTGCACCCCTTTGTCCTTGAGCGCCTTGCGGTCATTCAACAATTCGTACAGGTGCCATGAAATCGCTTCACCTTCGCGATCCGGGTCAGTTGCGAGGTACAGGTTGTCAGACTTCTTGAGCGCCTTGGTGATGGCGTCGACATGCTTTGCGTTGCGATCGATCAGCTGGTATTTCATGGCGAAATCATCGTCCGGAAGCACCGCGCCTTCCTTGGGAATCAGGTCGCGCACATGCCCATAGGAGGCAAGGACCTCGAAGCCCTTACCGAGGTACTTTTTGATGGTTTTCGCCTTGGCGGGCGACTCAACGATGACTAGGTTTTTGCTCATGGACTCTTACTAGTTAAAAAGCCGCACAGGAGTGCGGCTTGGCTCATAAATGATTGGCGTTAACGTTAATGCAGATAGCCACCCGGCATGCTTTCGAACACCAGATCTTCCATCCACGCGTAGGCGGCTTCGGCACCGGGCTGGTTGAACAGCACCATCAAAATGACCCACTTGAGCTGGCCGATATCAAAATCGTCGGTTTCCAGCGCCATGACACGTTCAATGACCCGTTCACGGGCTTCGGGTTGCAGGATACCCATCTGTTCCAGAAACAGCAGGAAGCCGCGGCTTTCAGCATCCAGACGTTCGCCTTCACGGTCTGTATAGATACGAATGGAATTTTCAGTCTGCGGGGCCTCCAGTTCGTGCTGCTGGACGGACAGGCCTTCAAGCCATTCAAATGCTTGTTTTATATCACTTGATGGAAATCCGGCTTCTACCAGCTCGCTGTGTAAGGATTCGCGATCCGGGCTCAGTTCGGTCTCCTCATCCATGTAATAGTGCTCAAACAAATACATGAGCACGTCAAACATATTTTCTTTCATATCAAGTCCTTAACTGCGACGAGTGTAGCGCCCTCCGGGACTGGAAGCGATAAAATCTTCCAGCTCCAATAACAGCAGCATGGAGGAAACCTGTTCCGGCGTCAATCCGCTTCGTTGTACGAGTTGATCGATGGAAACCGGCTCATAACCCATTAGATCGAGCAGGTTAATGTACTCTGCGTCAAGCCTGGCGGGTTTGTCACTGCTGTCGTTAATGGTTTTCGAGACGTTGCTGCTCCCGGTCTGTGATAGACACAGGGACACCAGCGACGCCAGTTCTTCCAGGATGTGGTCACCTGTTTCCACCAGTTTGGCGCCTTCCCGGATCAGTGCATGGCAACCACGCGCCAGCGGGTTGTGGATGGAGCCGGGGATGGCGAATACTTCGCGGCCCTGTTCCAGTGCGGTACGTGCCGTGATCAACGAGCCTGAGCGCAGCGCGGCCTCGACCACCAGGGTCCCCAGGCTCAGGCCGCTGATAATCCGGTTACGGCGCGGGAAATTGCCGGGCAGCGGCAGGGTTCCGGGGGGGAATTCGGAGACCAGGGCACCGTTGTCAGCTATCTGATGGGCCAGTTCCCGGTGCCGCGCCGGGTAGACCCGGTCCAGACCTGTGCCGGTGACCGCCACCGTAGAGCCGCCGGCCTGCAAGGCTCCCTGGTGGGCCTCGCCATCAATACCGGACGCCAGCCCGCTGGTGATGGTGAGTCCGCAGCTGGCCAGGTGAGCGGAGAATTCCCGTGCCAGTGCAGCGCCGTCATGGCTGGGGTTGCGGCTGCCAACGATGGCTAGTTGCGGTTGCTGCAGATACTCGGAGTCGCCGTGCACAAACAACAACGCCGGAGGATCGGGGATTTCTTTCAGCAGTGGTGGGTAGTCCGGATCCAGGCAGGTGAGCAGCCGGTTGCCGGGCTCTGCCAGCCAGGCCAGATCCCGGTCCACCGATTCCCAGTCCGGGTTGGCGAGGGCATCGATGCTCTCCGCCCGGATTCCGGCAGTGCGCAACTGTTCGGGTGCTGCATGGAACAGAGTGGATGGTGACCCGTAATCAGACAGCAGCTTCCGGCAGCCGCGGGCGCCAATGCCGGGTGTCCGATGCAGCGCAAGCCAGAAACGGGTTTCGTCACAGTCGACAGCTGACTCGTTGGGGGTATTAATCGGTGGCCTCATCCTTGAGGGTCCTCCTGCTGAAAAGCCGGTACCTCGGCACATGGTCTGTAACCATGCCCTAAGGTACCGGCTTTTACCAGTACGAACCGGGACAGATTTGAAATCCGTCCCCTTCCTGCGGCTACGGGGTGCGGACGATATCTCCCACGTGCAGCGCGCTGGTGGCCTTCATGATGAGACCAAAGCTGACCTTGTCGAAAGTACGGAATACCATCAGGGTGCCGGCTTTTTCGTCCGGCAGTTTGACGCTGGCGTTACGCTCCTTGCTGACCTGGTCCATGATGCGCTCACCGGCCTGGTAAATTTCGAATACCGTGCCGACATCGACGCCTTCACGGCTGCCGCGGTTAAGCACAACGATCTGGTACTGGCCAATCTGACTGACACCGTCGACCACGGATATTATGGTGCCTTCAACGGATTCATCAGGAGAGTGTGGTGCAAAGTACGCATACACGTCTTCTTGCGTCATCGGCATGAGACGATCACCGATATTTATTTCGCGGGTGGTCTTGGTCAGTTTCAGCGTGGCGGGATCACCAAATCTTTCCACGCTGCCATCACCCAGATACAACGCTTCGTGGCCCAGCACTTCGTTGGTAACAGGATCAATATAGGGATCACCGGGGCGGAAGACGTGGAAACGATCGCCCTGGTCATCGGCCAGCCCACGCGCGTAGATACGGTCCCCGGCGCCCACGATCAGGTGCTCACCGGCACTGGATACGACATACGCGGCATTCTGCATCGTCTCCTGGTCAGCAACCAGCGGTTGGGTAAGAAAATGCTGTATGGCATCAATCGGTATGGTAGGGATCGCCTTGTCGAGACGCTCCTCACGCATTTTGGGAGAGAGTTTGAAAGTGCCCTTGCCACGCTGTACGCGCAGCTGGGGTTCCCCGTCCACATACACCAGCGTGATGACATCACCGGGGTAAATGAGGTGCGGGTTGTCTATCTGCGGATTGACGTACCAGATTTCCGGCCACAACCAGGGGCTGTCAAGGAATGTTCCTGAAATATCCCAGAGCGTATCCCCCTTGACGACCACATGGCGGTCGGGGTGCCCGTCCTTGAGTACGACCTGATCGGCGTATGCAGCGGTGGCCAGCACAGCCAGCGCCAGTCCCAGCGACTTGAGTATCGACATATAGGCGTCCCTTTATCTGAATCCCGTTTTTGCCTGTTGTTGGCACCGGCGACTGTGCCAGTGCACTAATTCTGATGATAGTTAACGGCAGGTGAGTGCCGGAGTGTAGCGAAAATTGTATAACTTCAAAATAGTAGCGCTCTAGCAAACGGCCTTATGATCATTATGTTACAGTATATAGGTATCCCAGACGGTAATTTGTGACCGGTATCACATGGCTATTCTCGAGATTTTACACTTTCCCGATCCGCAGCTGCGAATTCGGGCCCAGGAGGTTGTCACGGTGGACGATCAGGTGCGTACGCTGGTGGGTGACATGCTTGAGACCATGTACCAGGCGCCTGGTATCGGCTTGGCGGCGACCCAGATAAATGTTCACCAGCGCGTTCTGGTTATCGATATCTCCAGCGAACAGAACGAGCCACGGGTATTTATCAACCCGAAAATCCTGGAAAAGTTCGGCAGCGAGGAAATGGACGAGGGCTGTTTGTCAGTTCCCGGCGTCTATGAGCGTGTTCAGCGTGCCGAGCGTATCAAGGTGCGCGCGCTGGACCGCAGCGGAGAGGTATTCGAGCTGGAAACCGAGGGCCTGCTGGCGGTATGTATTCAACACGAAATTGATCATCTCGATGGCAAGCTGTTTGTGGATTACCTGTCGCAGCTGAAACGGCGGCGTATCCGCAAGAAACTGGAAAAACAGCGCCGCCATGAGGGTGGTGAGCTGTCCCATGAGAAGCACGCTGAGCCGGTTATCTGAACGGGCTTCAGGGTGACGATGCGAATTGTCTTTGCGGGCACTCCGGATTTCTCCGTTCCCGTCCTTCAGGCCCTGCTGGACAGCAGGCATTCCCTGGCCGGGGTTTACAGCCAGCCTGATCGCCCTGCCGGTCGCGGGCGCAAACTGACCCCGGGCCCGGTTAAACAGCTTGCCCTGCAGCACGCTGTTCCGGTATTTCAGCCGGACAGTCTCAAGCACGCAGAGGCACAGCGGGAACTCGCTGAACTCAAGCCCGATCTGATGGTGGTCGTTGCCTACGGGTTGATTCTGCCGCAGGCGGTGCTCGATCTGCCCGGCCTGGGCTGCGTGAACCTGCATGCGTCCCTGTTGCCACGCTGGCGCGGAGCTGCGCCTGTACAGCGCGCCATTCTGGCCGGTGACCACGAAACGGGCGT
>Ga0316193_10004169_pt1 | contig 10606 bp, 6 predicted proteins | sample MerIslsedime2_MG_FD_207735 | JGI IMG/M metagenome (GOLD analysis project Ga0316193, IMG submission 207735) | Coastal sediment microbial communities from Maine, United States - Merrow Island sediment 2 | ecosystem: Environmental > Aquatic > Marine > Coastal > Sediment | place: USA: Maine... | reverse complement strand
AACTCTCCAGTTGAACTGTTGAGCTGGATTATCCTGCTGAGTTCTGGCGCTCCCGCCAGACGCTCAAGAGCATCACATTTGTTTATTGCGTGTTGCTCTCGGATTGCGGTCTCCAACCGAAGTTGTGAGACCACTCTTTTGAATTGACCCTAGTCGTGCGATTTGATGCACGACTCGGGACCCGAGTACGTAACTATTGATTCCGATTCAGTTTTCAATGATCGATCGGCGGAATGTCCGCAGACCCCCTCAAAGGGACGCCGAAGTTAGCGCGGAACGGGGGTCGGTCAAGCAAGAAGTGCGACTTTCCTCAAATCCCGGCAAACCGCTGAAACCACTTGGTTTTTGAGGGCTTGTTCGTCCGGTTAGCGCGTGTTTAGGGGTAGACCGCGTCACAAAGGGCTTCCTTCTTGATCCACCGCGACCAGGAGGTGTCCATCCACGTCCTCGGTGAGCGGGTCGGCTATCCAGGGGGCGAGGCAGTCGCGGTCGACCACGCACGGGTCGGTGAGGGTCCCGAGGAACGCCACCAAGTCCTCGATTTGTTCGGCAGTATGGTCGAATGGGGCATCGAAGAACTCGATCGCTCTGCCTGAGACCTCGAGGAAGTCGAGCATCTCCTGCGTATTTCGATCGAAGTCATCCGATGCAGCGAGCGGAACGCTTGAAGGGTCGAAGCGTTCGATCGCCGCCTGTGGGTCCAAGTGATGTCGAACCACATCGGCGAGCTCGTCGTACGCACCGGAGTGCAAGTACGGCCCGGTAGCCGAAACGTTCAGGAGCGTCGGCGTGCGGAAAGCGAAGCGATAGTTCCGGTCATCGTTTTCCCGCGCGCGCCCGTGGTCGTTCGATCCTGAGAAGCCATCGCCTTTGCCCCGGCCGATTTGCGGTGCGCAGATCGAATGAAAGTCCTCGTCCGTAAAGAAGTCGCCTGCGTGACAGCTTGCGCAGTCGGCGCCGCCATCTTCGGTAGTTCGAAAGAAGAGGATAGCGCCACGTTTGGCCGACTCCCCGATCGCCTCGAGGCTACCTTCGACGTAGGCGCGCCAGGGCGTCTTGGTGAACACCTGGGAGTCTTCATACGCCGCAATAGCTTCGGCGATGCGACCGTAACTGATTTCTGAAGAGTCGAACGCTGCCGCGAATTCCTCGACCCAATTGCCGTCCTCCACCAAGCGTTGCTCGAGTGCCGTGCGCACTTCGGCGTTGCTCCCGTCGAGCACGAAATCAAAGCCGCGCATCTCCTCGGCCGAGGTGACCGGGAAACGCGACTGGGCCTCGGAGAGGCTAGCGCCAGCATCGGGGTCGGGCGTTCCAAAGTCGCTGTCCGGAGTTCGAGTGCCGCCCCCTTCTAGGTTCTCGACGCGCGAATCCCAGAACAATCCCTTTTGCCAGAGCGCGAGGTTGAAGGTAGTTGGTGCGTTGCGCGGCACGGTGAGATCACCATCGGGGTGGCTGCGGCCCGGACCGAGTAGGTCCTGTTCCTCTGCAGCGACGCCAACCGACTGGGCAAGCCCGTCGCCGCCGCCGAGCATCGGGTGATGGCAGGACACGCATGCAGAATCCCGATCGCCGCCGAGGCTCTTGCTGAAGAAGAGCTTGCGACCCAACACCGCGACCGGGTCATCGATGCTCGGAAGCTCGAGCCCACTAGCGGGGTCACCCTTCAATCCGTTTGCCTGGATCAAACGACGAAGGGCTCGATCGGTTTCGCTGCCAGAGTCCGAGGATGGGCCGTTACACGCGACGATCGCGCATAGGCACAGACCCACCACAAGCCAGCTTCTCATCGAGCTCACGTTCAACTCACCACAGCCAAGTGCTGTGTTCATACCACGACCCGCTCCAGCGGGAATCCCAGGCCGAGGCGGCAGGGCAGACTTTTGACAATCTTTTGTCTATATGACAATAATATTGTCATGCATAACCCATCAGGCTTGTTAGATGAGACCCGGCTGCTGTTTCGCGCCTTTAGACAGTGGTCGGAGACGCTGCATGCCGAGCTCGGTATGACGGCAGCCATGCGCGGTGTGCTCGAGCTCATCCTCCTCGACGGGCCAGGGACGGTACCCAACATGGCCCGGGCTCGTCGGGCGTCGCGTCAGCACATCCAGCAGCAAGTCGATGCGCTTCTTGAACGAAGCTTCGTCGAGCGCCGCGACAATCCGGCCCACAAGCGGTCCTCGGTGATCGCGCTGACGGACAGGGGTCGAGCGTTGATTCAAAACATGCGCACCGACGAGCTCCACGCCCTATCACGCATGCAAGTCGGTGTGTCGGACAACGCGACGGCGGAAGCCTCGCTGGTACTTTCGGGATGGCGCCTCGCGCTTCAGCGCGATACGGAAAGAAGAACGCGATGAGGGAGGCGATCGTTCAACGGTTCGGGGAGATGGGAATGCTCAAGCCGCGGCTCGCGGCCGGCCTCCTCTGCGTGCTCGTGGCGTGCAGCGGTAGCGGAGTGCCGATGGCGCCTCAGAAATCGCCTCACTTCGACGCGGTGAGCACACAGCTTCAGCTCGGCGGGACGGTTTACGCGTACGCGGACATCGAGGGTGACGCGGAGCGTGCCGCGGACTTTCTTCTCACCCTGCTTCGCGACCTGCCCGACCTCGTGCCGCGACAGGGCGTCAATCGGCTCAACGCGACGAGCCTCGTCCGAATCCTAGGTTTGCACAACGTCCAAGCGATCGGAGTGAGCTCGTACGAGAACGAGTCGCTGTATCACAACCGCAGCTTCATTCACCATACCGGAGCTCGAGAGGGACTCCTCAAGCTGTTCGGCGCCGAAGCCGCTGCCTTCGACCTGTTGTCGATTGCACCGAAGAACGCGGACCTGGTACTGGAGCAGCAGGTCGACGTTCGCGTGTTGGTCGACGTCGTCCGGGCTCTAGGTGGGCTTGGCATTGGCACGGCGCCCGAAGATCTCGACCAGGCTCTGAACGAGCGGGTTCTCGACCTCGACATCACTCTGGGCGCAATCCTCGAGCGCTCGAATACGACGGTGGGGCTCATCCTCGCGGTGGATGAAGACCGTCCGCTTCGCATCCCCGGCGAGTCGTTCTGGTTCCCCTACACCGACTTTCTGTTCCGGGTCGACGGGCTCGGAGAGCTGGCGGACGCCATTGCCGAAAGAGCCGCCCTCGATCCATTGATCGCATCGGAACGGACCGAGGAGTGGGTGACGATCCGGCCTGCAATCAGGCTTCCCCCGCCTTGGAATGCGTACGAGCCCTCGGTGGTCAAAGAGATCGCGACCGGACGGATGTATGTCGTCAGCACGCCCGCGTTCCTGAAGAAGTGTCTTTCGACCGCGGACGGCGTGGCTCAAACCGACGAGTTCATGCGGGCGTTCGATCAACTTCCGATGACCGGCAACGGGCTGACGTATCTTTCGCCCCGCATGACGCGGCAGATGCACGCTGTTCTTGATCGCGTGATCGAAGCCAACGGCTCTTCGATCACCAGCAGCCTTGCACGCTTCTTCCTGCCGGACGCCGGTTATCCGGTGGGCTGGGTCGCGAGCAACACCGATGAGGGGCTTCTGATCACGTCGAATTCGCCTTCGTCGCACAAGTCGACGCTGCTCACTCTGGGCTATGTGGCGTTGCTACCGGCCGCCGCCGTCGTTGGAGCTTCGTTCCTCGAACCATTGAAGGTCCGAAAGCCGCCAGCCATGTGACACGAGGCGCGGTAGCCTCGGGTGCAGAGGTGAAACCATGATTTTGTTTGTCACCAGGCGCGAAACACCCATTGGCGAAGTGGTTGCACAACGAAGCGAACGCGGGCTCGTGTCGATGTGCTTTGCCGATGGCATGAAAGATTCGGCCGTCGGGCAGATCGACCCGGACCCCGCCATCGGCGAGGCGATCGATCGCTACTTCACCGGCTCACTGGAGGCCCTCGACGAACTCGAGGTCGATGCTCGGGGCACCACGTTGCAGCGACGCATCTGGGGTTTGCTGCGCGGCATTCCCGCAGGCGAGACGCGCTCCTACGGCGAACTTGGTGCAGAGGTCGGCACATCCGGCCGCGTCGTCGGGAACGCGATGGCCGCCAACCCCGTGTGTTTGGCCGTTCCCTGCCATCGCGTGATCCGAGGCGACGGCACCTGGCACGGCTACGCCTACGGCAGCCATCGCAAACGCTGGCTTCTCGAGCACGAAGCAGAAGTAAGAACGCCGAGTGGACCGGCTGATCCACTCGGCGAGGAGCAAGCAAGCTTCAGCCGCTAGTTGCGCGGTAGCGGCGAATCCCCAAGCAAAAGGCAAGCATTAGAAAGAAGAAGGCGGACTAGCTCTGGCGTGTCACCCCGACGTGACAGCCAAGTTGAACGCTTACACAATAGCAACGGATTAGTCCGTCTTCAACGGATGATCTGAAAAACGCTTCCCCCGGTGTATCGGAGGCAAAACTCTTGAAATTTCGGGCTAGTCGGGAGCGGGCAAGTCGGAGCTGCCCATGAGGAACGTGTCGACCGCCTGGGCCGCGCCTCGGCCTTCGGCGATTCCCCAAACGACGAGGGACTGGCCGCGACGGCAGTCGCCGGCCGCGAAGACGCCCTCCGTGCTGGTGGCGTACTTGCCGTAGTCGGCCTTGAAGTTGCTGCGCGGGTCGCGCTCGAGGCCGAGCTGTTCGGCGAGCGTGTCTTCGGGGCCGAGGAAGCCCATCGCCAAGAAGACGAGGTCTGCTGCGAAGATCTCTTCAGAGCCGGGCATTTCGCTCATCTGCCATTTGCCTTCCGCGTCCTTCGTCCATTCGACGCGCACCGTCTCGATGCCGGCGACGTTTCCGCTGCCGTCATCGAGGAAGCGCTTGCTGAGCACACAGAACTCGCGAGGGTCTCTGCCGAACTTCGCCTCGGCCTCCTGATGACCGTAGTCCACTCGGAAGATTACGGGCCACTCGGGCCATGGGTTACTCGGTGCACGTTCGGGCGGCGGCTTCGGCAGGAGCTCGAAGTTGACCAATGAGGTGCAGCCATGCCGAATCGATGTACCGATGCAGTCGGTGCCGGTGTCGCCACCACCGATGACGATCACGCGCTTACCCTTAGCGCTGATGTACGCTCCGTCTTCGAGCTTGCTGTCCATCAGACTCTTGGTGTTCTTGAGCAAAAACTCCATCGCGAAGTGAACGCCCGCGAGATCGCGCCCGTGGATCGGCAAATCGCGCGGCCGTGTCGCGCCGCAGGCGAGGATCAGCGCATCGCTTTCGGCGCGGACCTTTTGCGCATCTTTGTTTACGCCGACGTGCGCGTTCGTCACGAACTCAACGCCCTCGGCGCGCATGATGTCCAGACGCCGATCCACGGTACCCTTGTCGAGCTTCATATTCGGGATGCCGTAAGTGAGCAGGCCGCCGATCCGGTCGTCGCGCTCGTAGACGGTCACGCTGTGACCTGCTCGGTTGAGCTGCTGGGCAGCCGTGAGCCCCGCAGGGCCGCTGCCAATAATGGCCACCTTCTTGCCGGTCCGCTCCACCGGAGGCTCGGGTTGAATCCAGCCTTCCTCGAAGCCCTTGTCAACGATGGCGCACTCGATGTTCTTGATGGTGACGGCGGGCTCGTTGATGCCGAGCACGCACGCGCCTTCACAAGGAGCGGGGCAAACGCGCCCGGTGAACTCGGGGAAGTTGTTCGTCTTGTGTAGACGATCCAGCGCCTCGCGCCAGCGTCCGTGGTAGACCAGGTCGTTCCACTCAGGGATCAGATTGTCGATCGGACAGCCCGTTGCCGATTGGCAAAACGGAACACCGCAATCCATGCAGCGCGCACCCTGAGTCCGAAGGTGCTTCTCCGGCACGTCGACCATGAACTCATCCCAGTCGGAGACTCTCTGCAGCGGGTCGCTAAAGGGAACTGTCGCTCTCGGAAACTCTTTGAAACCAGTTGGCTTACCCATCGTCTTACTCCGCCGCCGGAAGGTCCTGGGGTTGAGCGGCATCGGGCCCGGGAACGCCCACCGAAAGGTCGCCCGTCTCACGAAGCACGCGCTTGTAGTCGATCGGCATCACCTTCACGAAGGTCTGCAGCGCCTTGTCCCAGTCCTGTAGCAAACGCTCGGCAACGGCCGAGCCTGTGGATTCATGGTGCTCTTCGATGAGTCCCTTCACAATCACGATCTCTTCTTGATATTCGAGCCGCCCGAGCTCGACCATCTCCTGGTTACACTTCGAGGCGAAGTCGTTGTTGGCATCGAGCACGTATGCGACGCCGCCGCTCATGCCTGCGCCGAAGTTGCGGCCGGTGTCCCCCAAGATCACGGCCCGGCCACCGGTCATGTATTCGCACGCGTGGTCTCCGACGCCTTCGATGACGGCCCACGCACCAGAGTTGCGAACACAGAAGCGCTCTGCCGCCCGGCCTCGAAAGAATGCCATTCCTTCGACCGCGCCGTACAAGACGACGTTGCCGATGATCATGTTCTCGGCGGGTACGAACGTCGACTCTTTGGGCGGATAGACGATGATCTTGCCACCAGACAGCCCCTTGCCCACATAGTCGTTCGCGTCGCCTTCGAGCTCGAGTGTCACGCCCTTCGCGAGCCACGCGCCAAAGCTTTGCCCGGCAGAGCCGTTGAACTTGAAGCGCACCGTCTCGTCGGGGAGGAGGTCCTCTCCCCAGGCCTTGGCGATCTCGTGGCTGAGCATGGTGCCCACGGTACGATTGGTGTTCTTGATTTTGAGCTCGCCTCGAACCTGCCTGCCGTCGGCAATAGCCGGCTGGGCTAGCTCGATCATCCGGTTGTCGAGCGCCTTGTCGAGGCCGTGGTCCTGCGGCTTGGTGCAGTACACCTCTGTGACCGCATTCTTCTTCTTGGCGGGTGTAAGGATCGGGGCGAGGTCGATGCCCTGCGCCTTCCAGTGGACGATAGCGTCAGCGGTGTCCAGCATGTCGACGCGGCCGATCATCTCTCTGAACGAGCGGAACCCGAGCGAGGCCATGATCTCGCGTGTCTCCTCGGCAACCATGAGGAGGTAGTTGACGACGTGCTCCGGCTTGCCCTTGAACTTCTTGCGAAGCTCTGGGTCCTGCGTCGCAATGCCGACAGGGCAGGTGTTGAGGTGGCACTTGCGCATCATGATGCAGCCCATCGCGATGAGCGGCGCCGTGCTCAGGCCGATTTCTTCGGCACCCAACAAGGCGCCGATGACGACGTCACGGCCGGTCTTCATTTGGCCGTCCGTCTGCAAGACGACTCGGCTTCGAAGGTCGTTCATGACGAGCGTCTGGTGTGTCTCGGAGATCCCGAGCTCCCACGGAAGACCGGCGTGCTTGATCGACGTGAGCGGTGAAGCCCCCGTGCCGCCGTCGTGACCGCTAATGAGAATGTGGTCGGCGTGCGCCTTGGAAACACCCGCGGCGATTGTGCCAACGCCCACCTCGCTGACCAGCTTGACGCTGATACGCGCCGAGGGATTGCTGTTCTTGAGGTCGTGGATCAGCTGCGCCAAGTCCTCGATCGAATAGATATCGTGGTGCGGAGGCGGGCTGATCAACCCAACGCCAGGGGTCGAATGACGCACGGACGCGATCTTCTGGTCGACCTTGCGGCCCGGAAGCTCGCCACCCTCACCGGGCTTGGCGCCCTGCGCCATCTTGATTTGAATCTCGTCGGCGTTCGTGAGGTAGTTGATCGTGACACCGAAGCGACCCGAGGCGACTTGCTTGATCGCCGAACGCATCGGGTTCATCGCGCCGTTCGAGAGGGGCAGATACCGCTCCGGATCCTCGCCGCCCTCGCCGGTGTTGGATTTGCCACCAAGCTCGTTCATTGCGATCGCGAGCGTCGAGTGCGCCTCCATGGAAATCGAGCCGAAGCTCATCGCGCCGGTCGCAAACCGCTTCACGATCTCGCTCGCGGGCTCGACCTCGCTCATCGGGATGCTCTGGCCTTTCTTGAACCTCATCAGGCCGCGCAGCGTGCACCGATCCCGGGCGCTGTTGTTCGCGTGCTCCGCGAAGCGCCTGTACGCATCGCTACTGTTCGCGCGCGCCGCCACCTGTAGGTTGGAGATTGTCTCCGGGTTCCACATGTGTCGCTCGCCATTGGCGCGCCAATGGAACTGCCCGTCGTTCGGGAGGATCGGGAGCCGGGGCTCGTTTTCGTCCGGGTAACCGAGCGCGTGCCGTTCGACGAGCTCCTGCGCGATGACGTTGAAGCCGATGCCCTGAATGCGACTCGCCGTCCCGGCGAAGCAGAGGTCGATGACGGAGCTGTTGAGCCCCACTGCCTCGAAGATCTGCGCGCCCTTGTACGACTGGAGCGTCGAAATCCCCATTTTGGCGAACACTTTGAGCATCCCCTTGGCAACCGCCTTGCGATAGCCGTCGACGATGCTGGCGTCGTCTGGAAACGTTTCGGCATCGAGCGTGCCGAGGCGGCGCTCCTGCCACAGCGCCTCGAACGCCAAATAGGGGTTGATCGCGTCCGCACCGTAGCCGACGAGACAACAGTGATGGTGCACCTCGCGCGCCTCACCGGTTGCGACGACGATTCCGACACGGGTGCGCTTCTCGGTCGCGACCAGGTGGTGATGGGCAGCGCCGGTTGCAAGGAGCGAGCTAACCGGGATGCGGTCTTCGCCTGCAGCGCGGTCAGACAGCAGGATGAGGCTGTACCCGTCGTCGACCGCTTGCTCCGCCTCCTGGCGGATGCGGTGGAGCACAGGCTCGAGGCCCTCGGCGCCCTCGCTTCGAGGCCAAGTGATGTCGATGATCTTGGTGCGCCAGCCGCGTTCGTCGATCGTCTTGAGCGACCTGACCTCCGCGTTGGTCACGATCGGATGCGGAATACGCAGTCGGTGGGCGTGCTCCGGCGTCGTCGTGAGCAGGTTCTTCTCCGGCCCGATGTAGCACTCGACTCCCATGATCACTTCCTCGCGGATCGAGTCGATCGGCGGGTTGGTAACCTGCGCAAAGAGTTGCTTGAAGTAGTCGTACGTGAGCCGTGGTTGATCGCTTAGAACCGCGAGCGCCGAGTCGTTGCCCATCGACCCGACCGGATCGCGCTTCTGCTCGATCATCGGCCGCAACATGAACTGCATTGTCTCGGTGGTGTAGCCAAACGACTGCATGCGAGGCAGGAGCGTGTCGGGGTCGAACCCGCGCGCATCACCGTCCACAGGAAGGTCCATGAGCTTCAGTCGCTGCTCGTTCAGCCACTCGCCATAAGGACGGCGCGACGCGATGTCGTTTTTGAGCTCGACGTCCGGAATCATGCGCCCCTGCTCGAAGTCGATCAGGAACATGCGACCGGGCTTCAGTCGGCCTTTGTGCTTCACGGTCTCTGGCGGCTCGGGAAGCACGCCGACCTCAGACGCCATGATCACGCGGTCGTCGTGCGTGAGGTAGTAGCGGCTCGGGCGAAGCCCGTTGCGGTCGAGCACTGCGCCGATGACCGTGCCGTCGGTGAAGGCGATCGAGGCGGGGCCATCCCAGGGCTCCATGAGGCACGAGTGATACTCGTAGAAGTCGCGTTTGACCTGCGGCATGGTCTCGTGCCGTTGCCAGGCCTCGGGGATCATCATCATCGCGGCCTCGGGCATGCTGCGCCCGTTCATATGGAGGAACTCGAGGACGTTATCGAGCGTGCCCGAATCCGACAGGCCTGGCTCCGCGACCGGGAAAAGCTTGCGCAAATCATCGCCGAAGAGCTCGCCCTCGACCACGCCTTGGCGCGAATGCATCGCGTTCTTGTTGCCGCGAAGCGTATTGATCTCGCCGTTGTGGCTGAGGCAGCGAAGCGGCTGCGCGCGCTCCCAGGTCGGGAACGTGTTCGTCGCAAAACGCGAGTGCACCATCGCGAGATGGGTCTCGTAGTCCGGGTCGGTGAGGTCTCCGTAGAACGGAAGCACCTGCTCGCATGCCAGCATGCCCTTGTAGATGATCGTCCTACTCGATAGCGAGCACGCGTAAAGCATGGACCGTTGCTCCAGGCTCTTGTCTACGCGAAGAGGGCTCGCGGCGCTCTTGCGGATGGTGTAGAGCTGGCGTTCAAAGGCGTCTTGCTCGAGGCCGTCCGCCGCACCGATGAAGAGCTGCTCGATGTGCGGCATGCTTTCGAGCGCGGTCGGGCCGAGGTTGGCGCCATCCGGATCGGTCGGCACGACACGCCAGCCGAGAAACTTCTGCCCCTGAGTTTCGATCGCTTTCAGAAAGGCAGCCTTGCAGTACGCGCGCTCGTCGTCGTCGGTCGGCAGGAAGATGTTGCCGACGCCGTACCTGCCCGGCTCGGGAAGGTCGATGCCGAGCTCCTCATTCGCCGCGCGACGTAAGAGCTTGTCCGGGACAGCCGTGAGCATCCCCGCGCCATCGCCGGTGTTCGTCTCAGAACCGCGGGCGCCGCGGTGGTCCATGTTGCAGAGGATGCGATTCGCATCCTTGACGATTTGGTGGGACGCGACGCCCTTGATCTGAGCAACGAAGCCGACGCCGCACGCGTCCTTCTCGTTCGCGGGGTCGTAGAGACCGTGTTTTTCAGGGAGTCCGTACTTCATGTTCACGTGGTCTGTCAGGGGTGAGGATTAACCCTTTCGAAAAGGGGTCTGACCCCTTTTTTGGAGGGTTAAGGGGCTTGGGGCTTGGGGGCGGGGGCTGGGCGGC
>Ga0316193_10004168_pt1 | contig 10607 bp, 7 predicted proteins | sample MerIslsedime2_MG_FD_207735 | JGI IMG/M metagenome (GOLD analysis project Ga0316193, IMG submission 207735) | Coastal sediment microbial communities from Maine, United States - Merrow Island sediment 2 | ecosystem: Environmental > Aquatic > Marine > Coastal > Sediment | place: USA: Maine... | reverse complement strand
GTTGCCGCTGCTGGAGCGGCGGGATGTGAGATGAGAACCAAGCGCAAAGACGACATTGAAACCCGTGAGCGCCTGCTGGATGCCGCCTGCGGTGTGTTTGCCGCAAAGGGTTTTCAGGACGCCAGCATTGCCGGGATCTGTGAGGATGCGGGCGCCAGCGTGGCGCGTCATATCACCACGTTTTCTCTCCGGGGTATACATGCTGTGCGCGAAGCCGTTGCGGCACCATGCAGCCATGCAAAATCCTAGGCCCGCTGCCATGTCACACGCCGGTCTCCCTTTATTCTGCGCGCAGGGATGCCGTCGTTGTATAGGGTTGACGTGCGTGTTGCTGCTGCTCACTGGCTGTATCACCGTACCCGAGCGGGAGCCGGAAGCCCTGCTACTGCCGGCGGAGTTCTCCACCAGCGGTGTGCTCCGTCTGCCCGGGCACTGGTGGGAAAGTTTCGGGGATGCCACCCTGGACCGGCTGGTCGAGCAGTCGCTGGCACAGAATTTCAGCCTGCAGAGTGTCTGGGCACGTCTGGACCAGGCTGCGGCAGTGGCGCGCATCGCGAATGCCGAACTTTACCCGTCTCTGGATGCTGAGGGCAGTGCCGCTCGCAACTGGGCACATAACGACAGGGGTACCACCGGAAACAGCTATACCGTTGGCGCGATGGCCGGCTATGAACTCGATCTCTGGGGGCGTATCGATGCAAGCAGCAAGGCCGCAACGCTGGACAGGCGTGCCAGCGAGGCAGAGCTGACTGCCGCCGCCATTACCCTGACGGCAGAAGTGGCGAGCACCTGGTACCAGCTGGTGGAGCAGTATGGCCAGCAGGCGCTGGTGTCGAGCCAACTGGAGACGAACAGCCGGGTGCTCGAACTCATTACCCTGCGCTTTCGCCGCGGCAAGATAGGCGCTACCGATGTGCTGCAACAACGCCAGCTGGTGGAGTCCAACCGGGGTGAACTGGCGAACGTCCGGTCGCTCATCGGTGTACTCGAACACCGGCTGGCCATCCTGCTGGGTGCAACGCCGGACAGTCGTGCGACTGAACCGCAACAGCAACTCATCAGCCTGCCGCCGCTGCCGGAGACCGGTATCCCGGTTGAGCTGGTCCAGCGTCGGCCGGACCTCAGGCAGGGGTTTTACCAGCTACAGGCTGCCGACCAGCGCACTGCGGCGGCGGTTGCGGACCGCTTTCCGCGTATCAGCCTGCTGGCGAGTACCGACACTGCCGCCAGTGAAGTAGATGACCTGTTCAATCACTGGTTGAGTAATCTGACAGGCAATCTGGTGGCGCCGGTCATCGATGGTGGCCGCCGTCGCGCCGAGGTTGACCGCACCCGTGCGGTGGCGGAACAGTCGTTGAATGACTACCGGCAGCAGTTGCTCGATGCGCTTGGTGAAGTCGAGGATGCACTGCTTCGCGAGCGGCAACAGCGTGCGTTTATCGATAGCCTCGACAAGCAGCTGGCCTTGTCCAGGCAGGTGATTGGTCGTGTTCGCGACAGCTACATCTATGGTGTCGTCGATTATTTGCGTGTTCTGGATGTGCTGCTGACCAATCAGAACCTTGAGCGCAACAGGCTCACCGCGCAACGTGAACTCATCGACAACCGTATTGAGTTGTGCCGCGCACTCGCGGGTGGCTGGACCCTGGAACGTCCCGCTGCCGCTGGCGCCCCGTCCACTATGAGGATCACACATGTCATTCCCCGATAAGCGGCAGGACTCCGCCTTGCACCGTTCCCGGTGGTTCAGGCGGCTGGCCCCTGCCTTCATGCTGCTGGCCGGCGTGGTGGTTGCCGTCGTGCTGCTGCAGTCCGGGCCCAGCGCAAAACGCGAGCCGCCACCACGCCAGGCCCGTCTGGTTGAAATTCAGCCGGTGGTGACCGGGAATGCCCGTACCCGTATCGACGCCATGGGGACCGTGGTGCCGGCGGAATCGGTGGCGCTGCAACCACAGGTCGAGGGGGCAGTCGTGTTTGTCAGCGACGAGCTGGAGCCTGGTGGACTGCTCCATGCCGGCGATGAATTGCTGCGTATCGATCCCCGCGACTACGAACTCGCCGTGCTGCAGCGCGAGAGCGAGGTGGCGCAGGCGCAGAGTCTGCTGCGGCTCGAACAGGGCCAGCAGTCCATTGCAAAGCGCGAATTCGAGTTGCTCGGCGAGTCCATGCAGGACGATGATCGCGATCTGGTACTGCGCAAGCCGCAACTGGAAAGTGTGCGCGCCCAGCTCGCCCTTGCCAGGGCAAGCCTGGAAAAGGCAAACCTCGATCTGCAGCGCAGTCAGGTACGCGCACCCTTTAACGCCATTGTGGAATCCGCGGATGTGGATGTCGGTGCGCGTGTCACAACGGCCAGCACACTGGCCACCCTCGTGGGGACCGATACCTGCTGGCTGGAGGTGAGTGTACCGGTCAGGGACTTGCAGTGGATCAGCATCCCGCGCGGTGACGGTGTGACGGGCTCGGGCGTGCGCATCTCCAACCGGGCTGCCTGGGGGGAGGAGGGCTGGCGCGAGGGCCGCGTCATCCGCCTGGCAAGCGATCTCGGCAGGGATGGCCGCATGGCGCGCCTGATAGTGGAGGTGGACGATCCGTTCACGCTCAGGCCTGAAAACAGTGGCAAGCCGGTGTTGCTCATGAACAGCTATGTCAGTGTCGCAATCGAGGGTCGGGAGCTGGAGCAGGTCGCCACCATTGACCGCCAGCATCTGCACGATGGTGACCGGCTCTGGATTATGGGTGACGACGATGCCCTTGAGATTCGCAAGGTCGATATCGCTTTCCGTGGCCAAGACCAGGTGCTCGTCACTGCGGGTGTCAAGGCCGGGGAGCGGCTGGTGGTCACAGACCTTGCTGCGCCGGTTGCCGGCATGCCGCTGCGCAGCATGCAGGATGACGGGGTCCAGGCACAGACCCGCACAGAGGCGGGCAAGTGACGCCGGATTCACAGGACCTGGCGAAGCCGGCGCAGCGCGGCCCGATCGCCTGGATGGTGCACAACCGTGTTGCGCCGAATCTGCTGATGCTGGTACTGCTGATCGGCGGCCTCTTCATGGCCACTCAAATCAAAAAGGAGGTCTTTCCGGATTTCGCCCTCGACGAGGTGCGTGTCAGTGTCGCCTATCCCGGTGCCAGCCCCGAAGAGGTCGAGCAGGGCATTGTGCTGGCAGTGGAAGAGGCCATCAATGGCGTCGAGGGTGTCGATGAGATTCGTTCCACTGCCAGCGAGGGGCGCGCCCTGGTGGTCGCCGAACTGGTGGAAGGCGCCGATGTGCAAAAGGCCAATCAGGAGATCAAGCAGGAGATCGACCGTATCACCACGTTCCCGGAAGATGCTGAAGAGCCGGCGGTAAATCTCGCCGTGCATCGGCGCCTGGTGCAGGCGGTCGTGGTGTACGGTGCAGCAAGCGAATGGGTGTTGCGCGAACTGGCCGAGCAACTGCGCGACCGCCTGTTGCAGCGGCCGGGGATTACCCAGGTCGAACTGATAGCCGCCCGTGACTACGAAATACAAGTGGAAGTCAGTCGCGAAAACCTGCGCCGCCATGGGCTGACACTGGAGCGCATTGCCGGGATTATCGAAAATGCGGCCGTAGAGATACCCGGCGGCAGTATCAAGACGAGTGCTGGCGAGATTTTGCTGCGGATCAGGCAGCGACGGGACTGGGCGGAGGGGTTTGGCGAGATCCCCGTTATCACCTCGCGTGACGGTACCGTTATCAGACTGCGCGACATCGCGCAGGTGCGTGATGCCTTCGAGGATGTCGACCAGGTACGCAGTTTTGACGGTCAGCCCGCCATGAGTCTGGAGGTGTACCGGGTCGGGGAACAGACGCCGCTGGGTATTGCCGGGGATGTGCGCCAGACGCTGGATGCGTTCGAGGCGCAGCTGCCGCCCGGTGTCCACACCGCCGTCAATATCGATCAGAGCAGGATCTACCAGCAGCGGCTGGAGTTGTTGACGCGCAACGGCTTCATCGGCCTCGCGCTGGTACTGGTGATGCTTGGCATATTCCTGGAAATCAAACTCGCCTTCTGGGTGACCATGGGTATTCCAACCGCCTTTCTCGGTGCCATTCTGTTTCTGCCCGGACTCGGGGTATCCATCAACATGGTCTCCATGTTCGCGTTTATCATCGCCCTGGGGATCGTGGTGGATGACGCCATTATTGCCGGTGAGAACATCTATGAATACCGTCAGCGCGGTATGGGGCCGGTTGCGGCTGCCATCCGTGGTGCACGTGATGTCGCGGTACCTGTCGGCTACAGCATACTGACCAATATCGTTGCCTTTATGCCGCTGTATTTCGTGCCGGGGACGATCGGCAAGATATTTGTGATCTTTCCCTTTGTGGTCGGCAGTGTGTTCGTGATCTCCTGGGTCGAGGCGCTGTTTATTCTGCCTTCGCACCTGGCGCATTCAAGCAGCACTGGCAGTACCCGTGCCGGTGCCTGGCTGCATCAGCGCCAGCAGGCATTCAGCCAGCACGTGCGACACTTTATCCGTGACCGCTATGGACCGCTGGTTACCGTGTGCCTGCACCACCGCTATCTGACGGTGGCCGTCGGTATTGCAATTCTGGTGGCGATGATTGGTTACGTCGCCAGTGGACGCACGGGGTTTGTATTGATGCCGGAAACCGACTCGGACCGGGCGGTGGTCGAGGCGGTATTGCCTTATGGCAGCCCGGTGCAAAATACCCTTGCGGTGCGTGATCAAATCCTGTCCGCCGCCGCCGCCCTGGTGGAGGAAAATGGCGGCGAGCGGCTCTCCATGGGCGTCCTCGCCGTCGTCAATGCCAACGAGGTCACGGCCAGGCTTTATCTGACAGAGCCCGGGGTGCGGCCACTGTCCACCGCGGAATTTACCCGGCTGTGGCGCGAGCGGGTCGGACAGATCCCGGGGCTGGAATCGCTCAAGTTCAAATCCAGCCAGGGCGGGCCTGCCTCGGGGGCGGCGCTCACGGTGGAGTTGAGTCACCGCGATGTGGACGTGCTCGACAGGGCCAGCAGCGCCCTTGCGGAGCAGTTGAACGAATACGCCAACCTGAAGGATATTGACGATGGCTTTGCACCCGGCAAGCAGCAGCTGGATTTCAGGATCCTGCCGGAGGGCCGCAGTCTCGGCCTGACGGCACGTGACGTGGCACGCCAGGTTCGCAGTGCCTTCTATGGTGCCGAGGCCCTGCGCCAGCAACGTGGCCGTAATGAAATAAAGGTCATGGTGCTGTTGCCTGCCGCGCAACGCGTCAGCGAATACGATATCGAGCAGTTGCTGATACATACACCGGACGGTGGTGATGTGCCGCTGCGGCAGGTGGCGGAAGTCACGCGCAGCCGGGCCTATACCAGCATTGAGCGACGTGACGGACGACGCACGGTGGAGGTGACGGCAGATGTCGAGCCGAGGAAGGCGACCAGCCAGGTTTTAGCCACCCTGAAGGTCGATACCCTGCCGCAGCTGGTACATGACTACCCGGGCCTGTCGTACAGCTTCGGCGGGCAGCAGGCGGATATGCGGGAGTCCATGGCCAGTCTCATGGGCAGCTTTGTGATCGCGCTGATTGTGATCTATGCGCTGCTGGCCATTCCGTTTCGCAGCTACATACAGCCGGTTATCGTCATGGCGGCGATTCCTTTCGGTCTGGTCGGTGCGGTTATCGGACATATTATTATGGGTTACAGCCTCAGCATCATCAGCATGATGGGGCTGGTTGCGCTGGCTGGCGTGGTGGTCAACGATTCCCTGGTGATGATTGTCTACGCAAACGATTTGCACCGCCGGGGTGCCCGCGCCATCGAGGCCATTCAGCAGGCCGGTATTCGCCGTTTTCGTCCTATCCTGCTGACGACCATTACCACGTTCGGTGGACTTGCACCGATGATCTTCGAGACCTCCCGCCAGGCCCGTTTCATGATCCCGATGGCAATATCGCTGGGCTATGGCATCCTCTTTGCGACCTTGATAACACTGTTGCTGGTGCCGAGTCTGTACCTGATAGTGGAAGACTTGCGCAGCCGTTTCCGGATGAAGCCGGCGCCGGAGCAGGCGGTTGCGGAGACCTGATGACGGCTTGCCCGTATCACTGCCACGTGAGTGCGTAACACTGATATGATCAGCGCATGCTGCAGCAGGATGGCTGCCCGCAGTGCAAATGCATTGTTCTGTAACGTACGGGAAAACTCCTCGCGGAGGCGGGTGGCTGATATGGCGGCGGTATGCGCGTAACGGCTGTTGTTAATTGATCGAGGCAGAAGAAGCCATGGATATCGCCTTTATATCGCACCCCGATTGCGAGCTGCACGACACCGGTGCCGGACACCCGGAGTCACCTGCTCGAATGAGGGCGGTGCTGGACTATCTGCCGACCAGGGAAGTGTGGCAGCGATTGACACAGCATGAAGCCCCGCTGGCCAGCAGGGAGCAACTCTACCGGGTGCACGACAGGGGCTACGTGGATGCCGTCATTGCCGCCGAGCCGACGGAGGGGCGTGTTTATCTGGATCCGGATACCAGTATGGCACCGCATTCCCTGAACGCGGCCCTGCGTGCTGCCGGTTCCGTGGTCAAGGGTGTGGACCTCGTCATGTCCGGCGAGGCGGACCGGGTCTTCTGCTGTGTCCGCCCCTGCGGCCATCATGCCGAAGTTGCACGCCCCATGGGTTTTTGCATGTTCAACAACGTCGCCGTCGGTGCCCGCTATGCCAGTGACCGGTATGGGCTGAAGCGGGTCGCGATCGTCGACTTCGACGTGCACCACGGTAACGGTACCGAGGACATCTTCAGCAGCGATCCCTCGGTGTTTTTCAGTTCCACCTTCCAGCATCCCTTCTACCCCGGGAGCGGGGCAGACACCCGTTCCGATCACATCGTCAACGTACCCTTGCCAGCCGGGAGCGGGAGTGAGCAGTTTCGCGCGGCCTTCGAGGAACGGATTCTTCCCGCGCTGCACAGCTTCGAGCCGGAGCTGCTGTTTATCTCTGCCGGCTTCGATGCCCACGAAGACGATCCGCTGGCGCAACTCTGCCTGCTCGAAGAGGACTTCGCCTGGGCCACCGGGAAGGTCAAGGAGGTCGCCGAGGTGCATGCCAGGGGCCGCATGATCTCTGTACTGGAAGGTGGTTACAGTTTGCCAGCACTTGCACGCTGTGTTGAAGCGCATCTGCAGGCGATGCTGCAAGCGTGAGAACTATCGCCGGGTGAGTTTTCCGGCAGTGGCGTTTATGCGAGTCCGAGTGCTTTTGGCAGGGTGTTGCGGTTTACCTTGCCACTGGGGCCGAGCGGCAGTTCGGTGACGATGTGTATTTTTACGGGCACCATGAAGCGGGGTAGTTTCTCGCGGCACCGGTCAAGAATCTCCTCTTCATCCAGGGCACCATTCTGAACAACAGCCGCGTGGACCACTTCACCATAGATGGTGTCGGGTACACCAAAGGCAGCTGCCTTCTCGACACCGGTAATTTTAAGGAGCACATCGTCAATCTGCGCCGGGGATATTTTTTCACCGCCGCGGTTGATGAGCTCCTTGAGGCGGCCCAGTAGCCTGATATATCCATGTGCATCGATCTCACCGAGATCTCCGGTACGAAGGTAGTCGTTGCTGAAGGTGCTGGCGTTGGCCTCGGGGTTGTCGAGGTAACCCTGCATGACGTTCTCGCCACGAATGGCGACTTCACCTTTCTCGCCGTTAGCCAGGATGTCTCCATCAGGCCCCAGGATCACGACCTCGACCCCCGTGGCCTGACCGACGGATCCTGTGATGCGATCTGCCGGGGGTAAAGGATTGGATGCAATCTGGTGGGCGGCCTCGGTCATGCCGTAGGCTTCCAGCAGGGGTGCGCCCAGTAACTCCTCGATGCGGACGAGTGTTTCCTGTGCAAGGAAGGAGCTGCATGAACGAATAAACCGAAACTGCCCCCTGGGTATGTTTTGCATCTCGGAATGTCCAAGGAGAATCTGGTGTATCGATGGCACGGCAGTGTACCAGGTCGGTTTTTCTGCAAGCGTCCATGCAGCGAAATGGCTGGCTGAAAATCTGGGTGCGAGGATCACGCGGCCGCCACTGTAAAGTGTGGCGAGGAGGGCGGCAACCAGGCCGTGTACGTGAAATAGCGGCATCACCAGCAGTGTTGAATCATCGGGCGAGAGCCTGTAGGTTGCTATGATGTTGTCGATAGATGCGAGCAGGTTCGCATGGCTGAGTGGTACCCACTTGGGTTTGCCGGTCGTACCGCTGGTTTGCAACAGCAGTGCGATTGAATCGGGACCAGGGACCCGGTTCCGGGACACGCCACCCTCGGGCATGCCGTCGATCCGGAAGTCCGGGTGCATGCTCCAGCAGGGGATGCCAACTCGTGTCCCTGCTTCACGTATGGCGCCAGGACCCGGTGGAACAATGAGTGCCCCCGGTTGCCCGTCGGCCAGCGGTTCAGCGGCGAGATCCGCCGTCAAGGCCGGGTTAAGCGGCATGGCAGGAATGCCGTTCCAGGCGAGTGCCAGAAAAGCTACAACAAACTCCGGACAGTTCGAGAAGGACAGTGCTATCGGCCGGTTCTGCGGCCAGTCAGCCACTGCCGGCTGCATCGATTCGGCCGTGTTAATAATGGCATCAATCAGCTGGCCGTAGCTCAGGTTTAGTACGCCGCCAGGCACGGTCAGTGCAATCTTGTCTGCAATCGCCCGAGAGTTTTGTTCCAGAATTCGAAAGGACTTGGTCATGTTTTCAGGTGGTTTTCCCGGTTATCCAGTAAGTACTCAAATGCGGATTGCATCTTACCTGTTTATACCGCGATCTTGCGTGTGACTGCAGTGCTGCAATGACGCTGGATAAATTCGGCTATCACTTCGTAGGCTTGCGGATCCTGGCCCAGGAAGCCATGTCATCCGGCAAAGAAACATAACTCTGCATCGGCTATCTGCGCGTGCAGGTTTCTGACGACCTCCGGTCGGGCCTGCCTGTCGTATTCTCCACCGCAAACCAGTGCTGGTATCCGGATTGCCGGCAGACGGTCAAAGGTATTGTGATGGCTGCGTGCCTCGAGCTGGCGGGTGATGCCGGTAATGCCACCGGGTTCCGATAGGAACGGTGATGCGTTCGCTGCCGCTGCTTTCAGCATGCGCTCGGTTTCTTCGGCGTTCTCAGCCTGCCAGGCCTCGTTGAAACGGTCATCCCCGATCGCAAGCATCTTTCGCGAACGCTCGGCCGGGGAGAGGCTGGACAACTCATGGATGGGATAGGAAGAGCCGCCCGCGCCGCCCGCCGCGGTACAGCAGAGTACCAGGCTGCGCACCCGTTGCGGAAATCCCAGTGCCAGTTCCTGTGCCACCATGCCGCCGAAGGAAACACCAACGACATGAGCACTGTCCCAGTTGACTGCATCCATCACCGCCGCTGCGTCCTGCGCGTACTGCGCCATCGTGCAGGCCATGTCCGGCTTGTCGGTGAGTCCGGTGCCGCGCTGGTCAAAAGTGAGGATATCGAAGTTCTCTGCAAGCGGACTGGCGAAGACATTCGGCTGGCTGCGCAGATCACCTCCGACACCACCGAGAAACAGCACAGGACATCCTGTTCCCTTGCGCTGGTAGTGAATATTGATGTCTGTGGTACTGGTACAGGGCATATCAGGTTCCGTTTGCTGGTGTGGAATAAAATTGTTCCTGGTGGTTGCAGTCGTCAGCGGGCGGATTCATCGTTGTTGTGTAACTTCCCGGCGTGGTAGGCGAGGTGTTCACCAATGAACGTGGCGATGAAATGATAGCTGTGGTCATAATCCTCCTGCATGCGCAGGGTCAGCGGGAAGTTGCGCGCTTCGCAGGCGGCCTGCAGGTTTTGCGGGTAGAGTTGCACCTTCAGGAACTGGTCGGCGGTGCCACTGTCAATGAGCAGGGGGATCGGTGGTGCGCCTGCCGTTACCAGCGCGGTGGCGTCGTATGCCTCCCAGGCCTGCTCATCCTCGCCGAGGTAGGCCTCGAAGCAGCTCTGGCCCCAGTCGCTGACCATGGGATTGCATATGGGTGCAAAGGCAGAAACGGATCGATAGGCTCCCTGGTTTTTCAGGGCGCAGATCAGGGCGCCATGCCCGCCCATGGAATGGCCGCTGATGGACTTGACGCCTGGCAGGATGGGTAGCTCGCGCTCAATCAGCTCTGGCAGTTCCTGCGTTACATAATCGTACATCTGATAGTGCTCTGACCACGGCGGTTCGGTGGCGTTTACGTAAAAGCCGGCGCCCTTGCCAAGGTCGTACTGGTTCTGGCCGTCCGCCACGTTGGTGCCGCGCGGACTGGTGTCGGGAAACACCAGTGCAATCCCCAGTTCTGCGGCATAGCGTTGCATGCCACCCTTGGTGCGTGCGTTGTCATCGGTACAGGTAAGGCCGGACAGCCAGTACACTGCGGGAACGGGTTCGCTGGTCGCCTGCGGTGGCAGGTAGACGGAAAACCGCATGGTGCAATTGCACACCTCCGAAGTGTGCCGGTAGCGGTTTAGCCAGCCACCGAATTCTTTAATACGCTCGATCTGCTGCATGAAAATGTTCCTCGGGGAATGTTTGCGGGGTGAATTCTCGCATGCGCGTTTGTGCGGAGTATATAATCCTGGGCTGTT
>Ga0316193_10004167_pt1 | contig 10607 bp, 9 predicted proteins | sample MerIslsedime2_MG_FD_207735 | JGI IMG/M metagenome (GOLD analysis project Ga0316193, IMG submission 207735) | Coastal sediment microbial communities from Maine, United States - Merrow Island sediment 2 | ecosystem: Environmental > Aquatic > Marine > Coastal > Sediment | place: USA: Maine... | reverse complement strand
TATGCGCCCCTGCGCCGCTGGTTAAGCACCATCCTGACAAATTTCTTTGGAATGAATGTGTAATACACTCAAGTTTCGCACCCTTCATTTTCAGCAACGCTAATATGCAAAGCAGGCCGTGAAAATTTTTTCCGGTAAAATTATACGGATGCAATCGGTAAACAGAAAAAAGATGCTGAAACAGAAAAATTCTCGCGGGTGTTTTTTGTGTGGGCTTCAGAATGAATTTTCGCTAAAAATGAAATGGTATGAAGACCACAAGGCCCGGCAGATAAGGTCGACTGTGACGGTTCCGGATCATTTCAACGGCTATCCCGGAGTGGTCCACGGCGGTATTGTTTCGGCAATACTGGATGAAACATCCGGACGTGCGGTGATGCTGAAATCCGGTGAAGATGCGTTAATGGTTGCGCTGAAACTGGAAGTGATCTTCCGTCGACCAACACCGACCGGTACACCGCTGACCGTTATCGGCTGGGTGATCAAGCAGACAGCGAGCCGGGCTCAGGTTGCCGGAGAAATCCGCCTTCCCGACGGAACCCTCACTGCCGAATGCAAAGCCATCGTCGTTCCACCGCCCCAGGAGATACTCGACAAATGGGAAGATGAAAAGCCCTATTGGAAGATATATGATGATTGAACATTTCTCTTTTGGAAGTATGATCGTCGATGGAGTCACCTATACGAATGATATTAAAATCATTCAAGGAAAAGTGATTCCCAACTGGTGGCGCAAAAGTGGTCATCAGGTGAACATTGATGACATCCAGGACATCATGGATGCAAAACCCAATATTTTGGTGCTGGGCAAAGGCAAGCCTGGCATGATGAAATCGACCCCTTCGTTATGTGAATTTCTCAAGAAAAACGATATGGATTTAATCGAAGAGAAGACCTCAAAAGCAATAAAAACGTTCAACCGGCTCTTTAAACAAGGAAAAAATGTCTGTGCCGGATTTCATTTAACGTGTTAAGGAGGCTTTATATGCAAATTCTGATTCTCTATTTTTCAAAAGGCGGCAACACCAAAAAACTGGCTGAAGCCATTGTAAAAGGGGTTGAAAGTGTCGACGGCGTTGAGGGCGTATTGAAACATACCGATAACGTCACCAAAGAGGATTTTGTGTCATCGGACGGCATCATTGCCGGATCTCCCGTCTATTTCGGCGTCATGGCGGCCCAGCTCAAAAAGATCTTCGACGAATTTGTGGGGGTGCGTAAAAAGATGGAAGGCAAAGTTGGCGCCGCCTTTGCAACTTCAGCAGATCCATCGGGCGGTAAAGAAACCACCATGATGTCCATTATCCAGGTCATGTTGATTTACGGCATGGTGATTGTGGGAGATCCCATGTCGGCCACCGGGCACTTCGGTACGGCTTGTGTCGGTGCGCCGGACAGCGGCAGTCTGGAAAACGGCATGAAACTGGGCCAGAGAGTGGCGGAATTGGCCAAAATAGTGGGTGCTTAAATTATATTAAAACCGAGTTTCGAACCCGAAGATTGCTAATATGATTTTACCTTAAAAAATTTTCACGGCCTCTAAGCTTTATTGGCGTTGCTTAGAATTACGGGTGAGAAACTTCGGCATCAAAATTAAGGGGAAAAATAATGTATGGAATTTTTCTGAGATGGTTGATCCTGACATTTGCAATCATCGCTACGTCATATTTGATTGATGGAATACAGGTCAGCGGTTTTGCATCCGCATTCTTTGCTGCCGCTATTTTGGGAATACTGAATGCTTTTTTTCGGCCCATACTGTTAATATTGACACTCCCGGTGAATATCCTGAGCCTGGGACTTTTTACTTTTGTCATCAATGCCATCGTCCTCATGATGGTCTCTGGCGTGATATCCGGTTTTGAGGTTAACGGATTCTGGTCGGCCGTGTTTGGATCACTTTTGATCAGTCTGGTCAGTTGGCTTCTTACATCTTTTATCGGTGAACGTGGAACGGTTCAGTATATTGATTTAAAAAATGTCGGCGGTAACCGATGGGAAAAGTGAATGCGGATGAACAAAAATGAATAGAATAAATGAATAGAATATGGGATGGCGACTGGAGGCAAACCTGAGCACCGGCGATGTTCCCTTTTATACGCTGCCATATATCAACCTTCGCGGCATACCAATCAACCGGTATCAAGGCAGTCATGTTCTGCAAACCGAGTTGGAAGCTATGTATAAAATCACTGACCGCTGGGGTCTTGTTCCCTTTGTCGGAGTCGGTGCGACTGCAGATGCATTAAATGAATTCGACAGTAGTGAACCCCGGTTTGCCGGAGGTCTGGGTTTTCGTTATCTCATCGCCCGAAAGTTGAGACTTGCATCAGGTGTGGACATCGCCAGAGGCCCTGAGGATTGGGCGATCTATTTTACGGTGGGAACCGGTCTGTAACGAGGATCACAAATTAATCGAGAAAATAGGGGCCAAGGCTTCCAATTTACAGCATTTCAAGGAAAGGCAGACAGATGAATCGGCGCAAAATCATTAACCGCAGCGAAACACTTAAATTTTAAATCTTTCAATATACATTCATTAATTTTATTTGACTCAACTCGACACAATTTATTATAAAAGAACCTAAAATAATTCGAATTCTCCTTCTCCACTCGATCTACAGCGACTTTTCGTCTATGAAAGCGAACCGGGCTCACTTCTCATTTACTGTTTCCCTGAGAATCGCAGTATTTATGTTTGAATCTTTTATTACCTGAATTTTGAACGAGTTGGAGGCTTTCATATGCAAGGCATTTAAGGGCGAAGCCATAGTTGAACTATTGCGAGTCCTTAATAACGCAGCAGATGAAAGCCTCCGGCTCGCCCTTTGGGTGAAAATTGATGAGAAAAAAATCATCATCCGATATACCATTCGGGTAAAATAAACGATGATATGATTTTTCTTAAACCCTCTTCAATCAAGCAACCAAAAGATTCTCATTAATTTTCATGCAAAATTCAGGTATTAACGAACCAAACAGGAGGTTGCTATTATGAGAAAAATAGTCGTAATTTTTATATTGGGGTTCATAGAAATATTTTCACTCCCTGCAATGGCAGCCAAACCGATCAAAATAGCAGCCATATTTGCCAAAACCGGTATCGCCGCTGTACAAAATGCCGCCTATATTCAAGTCATAGAATTGGCTGTTGAGGAAATCAACAACAAGGGCGGGGTACTGGGACGACCGGTGGAATTAATTGTTCTGGATAATAAAAGCACTCCCATTGGATCGACGCTGGCCGCCAAAGAAGCGGTTAAGCTACAGGTAACTGCCGTCATCGGATCCGGTTTGAGTTCTCACTCTCTGGCGGTTGCACCCATCCTGCAACAGGAAGGGATTCCCATGATAACCCCGGTTTCCACCAACCCGAAAGTCACCCATATCGGAAATTATATCTTCCGCGTTTGTTTTATCGATTCATTTCAAGGAGCTGCCATGGCAAAATTTGCATATTCTGATCTCGGGGCTCGAACAGCTGTTGTACTAAGGAATATCGATGAAGCATACTGTGTAACGCTTGGTGAATATTTCCTTAATGCGTTTAAACGATATGGGGGTAAGGTTCTTTTAGATGGAAACTACAGGGGAAAAGCCGTCGATTTTTCCAACCTGCTTAAAAAAACAAAAAAACTGGGCCCCGATGTGGTTTATATTCCCGGATACACGAGAGACAGCGGTCTAATCATCAAGCAAGCGGCATCAATGGGAATAAAAGCAACGTTTCTTGGAGGAGACGCCTGGGCTGAAATATTTAAATACGCCGGAAAAGCAGCTAATGGGAGCTACCATAGTGCACCATGGCATCCTAACGTCCAATTTGAGAAAAGTATTCATCTAAAAAACTTATTTCACCAGAAATACAAAAAACAGATAGCCAATACATCCCAACCTTTGTCGTATGATGCAACCATCGTTATGGCCGACGCGATTCGCCGTGCGAACTCCCTCGACCGATCCAAAATACGTGATGCACTGGCACAAACAACGGATTTTCAAGGGGCAACCGGAAACATTACTTTTGACGAATATGGTGATCCTTTGGGCAAAGAGGTGATCATTTTGAAGTTAGAGAATGGACATCGAGTGTATTTCAAGGCGATCAAACCATAAAGAAACGAGATGATGAGAGACCTTTGAAAAATCGAAATTTTTGTTCGAGTTCAAGGAAGGCGAAATTTTTAACCACAAGAATACATTGAGCATTTTGAGGATTATAATTTGAGGCTGACACAGAAATCGGGCAAAAAGGAGTATTTTACAAAGGTCTCGATGATTCACAGCATAAAAGGATCAGTCATGCAACTTGTGAACCGGGTGAATAAATTCATCAAGAAGAGCAGTTTTATTCTGTTTTTTCTATGTATTTTCTTTTCGATAACAACGGCCTACGGAAATGGAACCATCGACATCGCTGCCATATATGCATTGACAGGAACTGCGGCTGAAGCCAACGCATATGCACTCAGAGGAGCAGGCTACGCGGTTGATGAGATTAATAGTCAAGGTGGAGTTTTAGGCAAAAGAATAAAGCTGTTGGTATTCGATAATCAAAGCACCCCCATCGATTCCACTGTAGCGGCAAAACAAGCGGCTGAAGCCAATGTCGTTGCCATCGTTGGACCGGACTGGAGCTCTCATGCCATTGCCGTCGCCAGGGTAGCCCAGGACAATGGAATTCCCATGATCTCAAGTTTGTCCACCAATCCTGAAGTGACCAAAATCGGGGAGTATATTTTCAGAGCATGTTTCACCGATGATTTTCAGGGCAAAGTTATCGCAAAGTTTGCTCGACAGGATTTAAATGCAACCACAGCTGTCATTTTCGTGGATGTTACCAGTGATTATAGTCTTAAACTGTCTGAAATATTTCAAAGAAATTTTGAGAAACTGGGCGGCCGAATTGTTCTTGAATTGGAGTATAAACTCAAGCAGCAACTTTTTGATAAAGACATCAAAAAAGCCGTAAAAGCAGGTGCTGACGTGATTTTTATCCCCGGCCATGATGAAAGCGGCTCGATTGCCAAACAGATTCAGAATGCAGGGGTATCTTCAATTTTTCTTGGAGGAGACGGTTGGGGCAATCCGGTCTTTTTCAGAAAAGGCGGGTCAGGATTAAAGCGAGGGTATTACAGCACCCACTGGTCAGTACACTTGGATAGTGAGAGATCCCGGGCATTCGTGAAAAAATATATCCATTCGGAGGCTTCCGTTGACAATATCGCCCTTGGCTATGATGCCGTGATGCTTTTAGCCGAAGCGATCAACCGGGCACAGTCCTTTGATAGAAAAAAGATCCGAAATGCCATCGCAAATACCCGGTCATTCAAAGGCGTAACAGGGATCATTGACTTCAATAAACATGGAGATCCAATAAAAAGTGCCGTTTTTATGGAAATCAGAAACGGTAAACCGCATTACCTTAAGACCCTGAAACCCTAATTAATCGAAAATAAAAATGAAGAAAATAAAATACAAAAGTCTACGATTTAAAATCAATATTGCCATCTTTATCACTTGCATGGTTATTGCGATTATATTTGGGGCCATTCTCTATCCCTTTGAAATCCGTCGACACGACTCTCATGTGAAAAAGATCGAATTGTTGCTGGACACGATTTTTCATCAAAAATACGAAGATCTGGCCAACGAGATATTTGCCAACCAAAAGAGAGCCCTGGCGCTGACCCTCAAAGATATATTGAAAGTGGAAGGTATCGCTGCGGTAAGCATCTACAGGCCCGACGACACCTTGTTTTTGTCCACAGACACGGCACTTTTTGAATATTTCAAGGGTCAAAATCGAGATTTCAACACCGGTTCGGCGTCACTTGTAACCACGTCGTATCAGGGAAAATCACTGGGTGTCTATTCTCGGGGAATTGAAGTCATCGGCCAAAAAATCGGTACCATCGAAATCTATTACGACTTCGAAGAGTTGATTAAAGAAACCCGTCTGTCCGTTATCATCTTTTTAACACTCTTGCTGACGACACTGATTCTCATGTCTGCTTTGCTTAATTTTATGCTTTCCAGATTCGTCATTCGACCGGTTTCCTTGCTTCATAATGCCATAAACAAAATTCAAAGAGGTCACCTCGGCGAAACCGTTTCCTTTCCTTTCAGGGACGAAATCGGAAAGATGGGAACAGCTTTTAATGAAATGTCAATAGAGCTTTATGAAAGTCAGGAGGAGATAAAACGGGCTGAAGAAAAATTCCGCAGTATTTTTGAAAAAGCGACGGTTGGTATCTACCAGACCACAGCGGATGACAAAGGCCGGTATTTAACCGTTAATCCTGCCTTTGCTCAAATAATGGGATATGAGTCACCGGAAGAGGTTATCAACAACGTAACTAATATAAGATCACAGCTTTACGTCAACCAAGATGACAGAATGAAGCTTCAACGATTATTAGAAAACATGGAATCCGTTAAGGGTTTTGAAACACAACTGTGTCGAAAAGACGGTAAAGCTATTGATGTGTCCCTCAATATTCACGTTATTCGTGATGAAAATAATAACATACTTCATTACGAAGGCATAATGGAGGATATCACCGAAAAAAAACAGGCGAGTCAGCTTCGAATCGCAAAAGAGGCTGCCGAGGCCGCAACCCAGGCCAAAAGCGATTTTCTGGCCAACATGAGCCACGAGATTCGAACACCCATGAACGCTGTTATCGGGATGACGTATCTGGCTCTCAAGACCGATTTAAGTCCAAAACAATATGATTATCTGAAAAGAATTGAGACTTCCGCAAAATCCCTTTTGGGCGTCCTAAACGATATCCTGGATTTTTCAAAAATAGAATCTGGAAAACTCGACATCGAGCATGTGGACTTTAATATGTCCGAACTCGTTGATAACGTTGCCAATATTATCATCGTCAAAACCCAGGATAAAGAGAACCTTGAGGTGATTTTGCATCTTGACCCCCGGATGCCCCCTTTTCTGGTTGGTGACGCTCTCAGGTTGGGACAAGTATTGATCAATCTTTGCGACAACGCCATTAAGTTCACCAAACAGGGTGAGATCCTACTCTCAACAGAGCTGTTGGAGCAGTCGGATACTCTGCTCACAGTGCAGTTCTCTGTTCGAGATACAGGCATTGGGATAACAAGAGAGCAAATGGACAAACTTTTTCAACCCTTTACTCAAGCGGATACATCCACCACGCGCAAATACGGCGGAACCGGCCTGGGGCTGATTATCTGCAAAAGATTGGTTGAGATGATGGGCGGAAAAATCTGGGTCGAAAGCGAGGTTGGCCAGGGAAGTCGCTTTTTTTTCACTGCAACTTTTGGGCGAAGCAAAAAAACGGTTGAGAAGCTTCTAGAGTCGCCACCAGACCTCAAGGGCATGAGGATTTTGGTCGTGGACGACAATGCCACTTCGCGGGATGTCCTGCAGGAAATGCTCGAATCTTTTGGTTTTAAAGTCACGCTGGTTGACAGTGGGGAAGAAGGCTTGAAGGAATTGGAGAAAACCTCTGAGCAGCGACGGTATGGTCTGGTGCTCATGGACTGGAAGATGCCGGACATGAGCGGCATGGAGGCTTCGAAGCGGATCAAGAATCATTCCGTTCTTGCTAAAATTCCCACTATCATCATGGTAACCGCTTATGGCCGGGAGGAAATTGTTCAGCAGGCCGATCAGATTGGCCTGGAAGGTTATTTAATCAAACCGTTTAACCCTTCAACCCTTTTCGACACGATTATTCAAACGTTTAGCCGAGACACCCTTGAGCTGGTCAGACCGCCGCTACCTGAAGATAAGATGATCCAAAAGTTAAAATCGATTCAAGGGGCTAAAATTCTTTTGGTCGAAGACAACGAGATCAACCAGTTATTGGCCCAGGAAATTCTCCATGAAGTCGGTTTCTTGGTGACCATCGCAAACGATGGCCGCGAAGCGGTGAGTCTGGTCCGGAAAAGAAAATTTGACGCCGTACTCATGGACGTTCAAATGCCGGTTATGGACGGTCATCAAGCCACTCGAGAAATCCGAAAAGACAAACGATTCAGAGGGCTTCCAATAATTGCCATGACCGCTCATGCCATGACCGGCGACAAGGAAAAGAGCCTTGAAGCTGGAATGAATCAGCATATTACGAAACCGATTAACCCTCACGAACTTTTTTCAACGCTATTGGTTTGGATAAAGCCAGGTGAACGGATCATTTCAGATGAAATAGCTTCCAAATTAAACCAACATATTGAAGAAAAGGATGTCAGGCCCCTTAAAGATATGCCTGGAATTGAAGTAACGACTGGCTTAGCCAGAACACTCGGCAACAGAACCCTTTATATGAACCTTTTGGCCAAATTTCATCGAGATTATGCGGATGCGACCTCCCGGGTTAAGGATGCTCTGGATGACGATGATACCGAACAGGCTCAACATCTGATTCATACCATTAAGGGCGTTTCCGGCAGTATAGGAGCAAATGATCTGGAACGTACAACCTCTGAATTGGAAACTGCTGTTATTAGGAAAGAGGCAAATAAAATTGAAGCGTTAATTAAATCATTCAACAATACACTGATGATTCTTTTAGATTCGATAAGCAGTATCGTTGAAGCTGATTCCGGAAAAGAAGAGAAAACATCCGCAACTCCAGAGGCCGAAACGGAAGTTCTGTTGGAATTGTTGTTGAAACTAAAACCATATATTTTGAATCGAGAAGCAAAACCTTGCAAGGAACTCATGAAAGAAATTGTTGGTTATACCTGGCCGGATGCGTATAATCAGATAGTATCCGATTTAAATCGGTACATTATGAAATATCAATTTAAGAACGCCCAAGCATTGATATCTCAAAACATTGAGCAATTAGAAAGGCGTGAATAAGGATATGTCTGAGTTATCCAATATGCGGATAATGGTGGTCGACGATACGGAAGCCAATATCGATATTCTGGTCGAAACACTGGCAGACGATTACAAAGTCAGTGTGGCCATGGATGGAGAATCGGCTTTGGAAGATATCAAAGTAAATCGTCCCGATCTTATTTTGCTGGATGTAATGATGCCGGATATGGATGGATACGAGGTCTGCCGTCGTCTCAAGGCCGACCCACAAACCCGTGACATCCCCATTATTTTCGTTACGGCCAAATCCGATGAATCCGACGAAACCAAAGGTCTGGATATGGGAGCCGTAGACTACATAACCAAACCGTTCAGCCCACCCATCGTCCAGGCCCGGGTCAAAACCCATTTGATCCTGAAGATGATGCGACAGCGGGTGATGGACGCTTTCGGGCGGCATGTTCATCCCTCGGTGGCTGAATTGATATTAAACGGCAAACTCAATATGGACGGCAAGATGGAAGATGTGACGTTGCTATTTTCGGATCTCAGAAACTTCACCAGTTTTGCCGAAAAAAGTCCTCCACAGATAGTCTTTGCCCGAATCAATGAGTACTATTCAACCATGACCGATGTGATACACAGTTTTGGCGGGGTTGTTCTCCAGTACGTAGGAGATGAGATAGAGGCTGTTTTTGGTGCTCCCTTTTCCAATGATCATCATCCGGACAAGGCTGTACAGGCTGCTTTGGAAATGCGCCGGGTGTTGACAGAATTGAATTATAGCTTTCAAAGGATTGGGCAAAGCGAGTTTCGACATGGCATTGGCATACACTCCGGTCCTGCATTGGCCGGTGTCGTAGGGTCAACGGAACGCCAGACCTACTGCCTGGTTGGTGATACGGTCAACGTAGCTTCTCGAGTGGCCGATTTGTGTAAAACATACGACACTGACATTTTAATCAGCCACCAGACATTCAAACACCTTAAGCAAAACTTTGATCTGACTCCCCTCCCTCCAACCCAGGTAAAAGGTCGCAATGAAAACATTATTGTTTACCGGATTTAGTCGGATTCAAAGGTCTTATGGTTTCAAAAATGCATCTGATTTAATTTTCGAACAAAACATGTTTTGCGATTTCCTTTACGTGACGGTGATCTGTTCCGCAGCACCCCCCAAGCACATTCAAGTGAGGTAACATAGATTTGAGCGCTTTGTATTGAAAGCCGAGATCCACGGGGTTGCCGTCATCAAGTTCCTCTGACTCATCAAGTTCGGCATGACTCTTTGTTGAAGCATTTCCTCTAATGCCTCGAATTCTTTTTACCCACGACTCGCCAGGAACCAATGCATTCTTAAAATGAGTAGGATGCGCACAGTTAATCATATAATATGCCGGAGTTTTATCTGTTGCCTTATCTACTATCTCAACGGCTTCTTTAAGTGTCTGACCGGATGGTAGCTTTCCATCCGTTTCAACGGTAAAAGAAATAACCACCGGTATGTCTGACAACTTAGCTGCCCGTGCAAGTCCAATTGCTTCTTCAACATAGGTTATGGTAAGAGCTGGCACAAAGTCAGCAGCAGTTTCAGCAAAGGTTCTTATTTGTGTTGTGTGATAGCGTTCAGCCTCTGCCTCGTTCATCATATCACCAGGATTGTAACCATCTCCCCGAGGTCCCATGCAAGCACTGATGACCATCTTTGAATTTTCGCTCTCGTATTCATTTCTTACTTCTTGGAGGAGTTTAATCGCCTTGTGGTTTACTCCCGCCAAATCTTTTTCTG
>Ga0316193_10004166_pt1 | contig 10608 bp, 5 predicted proteins | sample MerIslsedime2_MG_FD_207735 | JGI IMG/M metagenome (GOLD analysis project Ga0316193, IMG submission 207735) | Coastal sediment microbial communities from Maine, United States - Merrow Island sediment 2 | ecosystem: Environmental > Aquatic > Marine > Coastal > Sediment | place: USA: Maine... | reverse complement strand
GGAAGACCTTATGCTGTTTGAAGTTCTTTTCAGAATGCGCCCTGAGATACCCGCCCGTTTCCCTGTCGGGTGTGTAATAGGCTATCGCGTTGAACTCGTGGTTGCCCATGACTGAGAGCGCAGCCCCGGATTCGATCATTGGCCGGACGATATCGATCACCTCGCACTGGAACTCCCCGCGGTCAATAAAATCGCCCAGGAAAATGACCTTCCTGGTCGGATGCCGGTACACACGATCCTTTTTCTTATAACCGAGCTTTGTAAGCAGTGCCACAAGAGAACGGCTATGCCCGTGTATATCACCGATGATGTCGCACTTCATTACTGTTCGATGGTACCTGACTGAATTGACCGTCTACATCTAATCAAGAATTACCAATAATTAACAGATATATCTATTTAGGACAGATATTCATTACTCAAATAATTAATGGCTCCTGATACAGCCACTGCTGGCGCAGATACTCCGCTTCACCCTCATCCAGCTCGAGTGAGACACCTACCTGGGTAGTCCAGTTTAACTACAACAAGAAAACCTATACTTGCAGTTCAAATTCCTCTCGCAAGAGAGATGCATTGGTACTAGAGCGCCAGATGCGCCAGCAATTGGTTGATACAAAGGTTCTCGGCCATCGAGAACACATCAAACTATATGAGGCGTGCGATTTACTACTCAGCACCAGCAAGGATTCCGGAGCCTACGGTTCCTTAGTAACAGCGGCTAATCGATTCAAAGACTATTTCAGCGATATCTTTCTTGATGAGATCTCTAATCGTAATTTATCCCGCTGGGTTGAATATGAACGCAAACGAGGAATCAAGGACATAACAATCCGTTTGTGGTCCAGGCAGTTCAATAAGACCTGCCGAAACGCAAAGCGCCTTGGATATTACACCTCTGTATATGAATGGTGCGAATGGAACATAAAGGATAGGCCAATCCGTTATCTGACTGATAATGAAGAACAGCGAATCCTGAAGGAACTTTATCCTTCATCAGTCCAAGACCCCTATCACAAGTAATCACGCCAGGCTGCAAGAGATATCTTTATTCTGATGTTTGATGGTAGCTTCTGGATCAATGAGGCGAGCAGTATGCAATGGTCAGATATCGATTTTGTTAATGGCGTGATCTACCTGTATAGATCAATAGTGTCCAATGATGATTTCATCCCGATGACCAACCGCCTTCGTACTACGTTACTGAATCGTCAGAAGGCCGTTGAAGGTGACTATGTATTCCCTGGTAGATATGGCGGGCACAAAACGATTCAGAATAACCGAGCATTGGAAGCTGCGTTTAAGCGGGCAGATCTCACGGATGTATCCTCTCACAATATGAGAAAGACATTTGCTACTCGGCTATTGAGTCGTGGAGCTGCAATAACAGATGTTCAGCATCTGTTGGGGCATGCCTCTGTCAAGACAACTGAGAAAGCATATGCTGCATTCGTGAAGAATTAACGGTTCAAGCAAACGATTGATTTATTGGATACGCCTGCGCAGCCGGTGCTGAAGATTGTTAAGTGATGCGAATCTGACGCAAATGAGGGTCGCCAGTCTGTTAGTTAGTGTTGAACCCGGGGAATCCTGGCATTCGCACGCTTTTCAGTATCTAATTCAATAATCCGCTGTTCATCCGCATCGAGTCTGTACAATGTATAAACGTAGTCATCCATTTCGCGTTCAGTTTGTATTATCTGTTCTTCAATCTCTTTTAATTCTCTAGCGCCAGTAGCAAGTTGGTTAATCAGCGATTTATTCTCTGTTATACGAAGATCAAGTAGACGCGTCAGGATTCGCCTTGCATCCATTGTTTCTGATGCAAACGTGTCACGTGCTTTTTCTTGCCACTGAGGAAGAATGATGTCCGCTTCTTCCTCACTAACGTAGACACCCTCGATCACACACTCGTTTCCAACAAAGAACTTCAGCTGCCCGTCTTCAGCAATCGCATGCATAGGCTGGCCGAATGTTATTCGATCATTAATATCTGAGAGGTGGGTTTCCAACAGCTGCTCATAACGACATTTTGCCCAACCATTAAGCTTCCTACCTTGCAACCCATTCGGATTCAACTCGGACCACACCGCAGGATCACGTACATCTGCCCAAATCCAACTCGGATTTCGTTTGTCGGGCCGCATCTGGGAACTGTTGATCCGCGAGTTGGTTGCATAAATCGCATCGCGACGACTGGAATGTAAAGCTTGCAGTGTTTGTGCGAGTACGGTTACATTTTCGACCTGCTGCAAATCAACATTTGGGATCGGGATGGGGGCTATATACTGCTTATTAGCTTCAAAGTACGCACCTGAAGGCCGCGGTTCTTTCGGTTTTGCAATTCGGCGAAATATAAAGTCTGCAACTCGTGAGTTCAAAATACCAAGAATGAACCAAGCCCACGATTCTTCGACAAGGATGCCATTAACACGCACATTGTTTAGACAAAATTCGCCATCCGAATCGTAGAATACTCTCATTTCAGGAACTGTCTGGGCTACACCTAGTTTCTTAAGAGACTGCTTATCGATATTCTGATTCCTACCAAAACGATACCACTGATCATCGTCAAATGATGACCGTTCTCTGGCACGTAGCTCAGATTCATAGCGACGGAGATGGTTCCATGCTTTTGGGAAATGGCGTTTCATTTGATCCGCCGAGTAGAGTGCATGCTTTTCATCATCGCTGTCATCGTAGGGAAACAATATATACTTATTTGTCTGAGGCGACTGGTAGCGTTTTGCTTCCGTTCCTGACAACAGTGGTCGCATGATGGCATCTTCCAACAAGACCTCTTCATGGTCTTGTTTTGGAGGGGCATGGCGATACCGTCCCGGGCCAACTCGCATGAGATGGTAGATGTAATCAGCACTTGTTATGACCCCTTGAAATATCGAAGACACCTGCGGGAAATCATTAAGCCGTGTACATGATTGATTTAATTTGTCAATCAGCTGTCGCTCGCTCTCTGGCAGGAAGACCCATGCATCATTGGGATCGAGTGAATCGTAATTAATCACCCCCTCATCCTCGACAGCTGTTAACTGGCCATCAGCAGCTGCGGCAAAAGCGACACTTGAAGCTGGCTGCCCGCCGAAAAACTGCAAGGCGGTATAGGTCATCGCCTCATCAAAAACAGGAAAATCTTTGAAATCGACCCACCTTTCGAGACGGCGTGAGTCAACCAGTTGTTTCTTCAATCCCTCTCCGTAGTCGTTTAACAACCAAACGCTTGGTGCGATATATCCCATGTGACCTTTCGTGTTGAGCAGCGAAATCCCACGTTCAATGAATGGTAGATACAGGTCGAAATTCTTCGTTTGAGTGCTTTTATAAAGCGGCACTTTCGTTACAACCTGGCTAATATCTGCATTGGCAATCTTAGATTGTTGAGCTTCAACCAGGTATTCAGCTACATCAGGGACGATCTTTCGAAAGTGTTGCAGCTTCACATAAGGTGGATTACCAACAATACAATCAAACCCTCGTTCCTGCTCGGGGATATCTAATCCCATAACAGCAGGATAATTCTTCGCCCAGTCAAACGTGTTGACTTTCTCCTGTTCATTTGGATCTATGTCCTCGAACAATGTTGAGTATTTTTCTTGGTAATACTGTGCAAAGTCGTCGCCGACCAAAGAATTCCCACAGAGAATCTGTCCGCTAAGCGTGCTAAGTGGTTTATCCGGCACGGCAGTATTCAACCACAATGCGAGTTGTGTGATTTCAACAGATTCCGGGTTGATGTCTACTCCGAATAGATTGTTGCTAACAATGCTTCGGATGATTTCATCATGGTCAAACAGTGAAAGCTGGCCTGTAACTCGCTCGCGTTCAACAGAGACATCATGATGGTGCTGCATAAGGAATTGAAGAGCTTGAATCAGAAACGCGCCACTACCGCAGGCTGGATCCAATATTGTGATTTGGTTGAGGAACTCTTGGTAGCACTCCAAACGTTGAATGTGGATAGTTACCGGGTTGGTTTTTGGTTTTTTCTTCCTCCGACTATATTTCTTTAAATCATCGTCTGATATTTCCACACCAAATTGTAGACCAATATGCTGCCTCTCTTCCTCAAGACGCTTACCGACTACGTATTGCACAATGTAACCAGTAACCCATTCGGGGGTATAGTAAACTCCGTCGCGTTTCCGTTTTGATAACTTAGCAATAGTTGGAACACCATCTGCTTCAGCATGCATATATTCCAAGTCAGTAATTGACTGCTCAAAGATACGTCCTAGCGTATATAGTGTTATCGTATGCTCCCTAGTCGCAGAAGTCGTACCGAAGTTGTAGGCTGCAGAAAGATAAAGAAGAGTGTTCTTTTCTTCGCCCAGTTTTTCAGCATTCTCACCCTGACCTTTGGCACAGAATATCCGATTGGGAATCCTAAGCGATTCAAGTTGTTTTATATCTTCGAATAGACCTCCGTTGAACTTATTAATCTGATAGTTTGGTGGAAATGAGCCACCTTCTCGCATAATCTGAAACAGCTGTTTAATCAGCGACCAAATATTGTCAAACTCCGGCGAAAAACTTGGCGACATGCTTTCGCGAATCAGAATGTCACGAAGAAGGTCTGTTGGAAAGCTAAGCGCCGCGCCCATGTCTTCACAGAACAAAAGGAAGATACATCTGTCCAGAAACCGCTGTGTCATACGCACGAGTTCACCACGTGTACCGGTAAAACTCGGATTCGATTCCAACACTGCCTCATACACATGCTGGCGATATGCTTGGTATTCCTTATAGAAGTTCTTTTCAAGAACCTTTTCGTAAATCCACTGCCGTTTGAGCAGCTTCTCTAACTTGCAGATGCCAGACTGGGCAAGCAGAAACTCGCTCAAAAATAACTTACAAAAGAGGAAGCGCTGTCGGGCTGCCGCTGGAGTATTCGCAATCAAGGATTCAGATTCGATACCAGAATCTATGACAAACCGAAGGCACCGCGTATTTCCCGTCTTCCGGTGATAGAGACGGAATTCGTTCATATCGGTAACGATGCCCCAAGACGGTACTAGGGTCGAATTCACCGGTGTCTTGTCAAATGAATGCTTCAGATAATTAAGACATTGTTGTACTGGCGAGCGATTGCTACCCTTGCGATTCTGCGGAGTATCAAGTCCAGATTTAATATCTTTGAATTCACACAGCACCTGCGGAATGTCTGATAGCTCATCGTTCCCGAAATGTGCCAGAGCTAAGTCTGCTTTACCCGTGCCGCCTGATTGACCAGCTCCGCTGACAGGATACTCTGGTAGCAATGTGTAACCAGCTGTTGGCCCTACTGTGCCGGTACCCCAATAATTCCACAGCTGGTGAAAGATCTTTTCTACAAAGAGGCCGTTAAGTTGAATCTCCGTCAATGATTTATCCCGGCCGTTCCATTCAAGAAGAGTGTTTCGCACCCCAGCATCACGTAATTCTAAATATTCTTGAAACTCGTCTTCCCAGTGAGAGAAAAGATACTCATCCGTGAATAAAGGAAGGAACTGCACTTACAAGTTTGCCTCGTTGGTCGGCTCACGCGGTACAAACACTCTTGGTTGTGGGTGGCGATACTCCTCACCGAACATTTTAATTGACCTCTCCAAGCTAGCCTGTCCCGCATTCCAATCCAGACGGTGCAACAATCCGCCCATTGCACGAACAGCATTTAAGGCTCTTTCATCCTGATGTAGAAATAACAATAGTACGAGCGGAATTTTCCGTGTTTTATGCAAGCGCAGCAGTGATTCGAGTAACCGACAAAAATCACGAAAGGTTGTTTGATCCATATCTAGCGCTGGATCATCCATAGCCAATATCGCATGTCTAAACCTCCCATAGCTGAGGTATTGAACAAGGAACCATGATAAGCCTAATGCATGGGTCTCTGCCTTATTTAGAACATAGCGCGCAAGCCGTGGCTTTTTTGTTGAACTCAGAACTACCCTGGTCTCTTGTTTCCCACGTCGGCTTTCCACACGTATATCCAGATCACCCACCATTTGCCATGGGGCTGGAGTAAGATTCATAACCAGCTCTACCCATAAACCACCTAAAGTCTCAGGCAAGTGCTCCTCAAGCACACCTGCAAGCCGCTCATTTAACTTTCCTGTGACTTTTTTCCATGCATCTGGTAACTGAAAACCATTCTCCATATCCCCGTAGGCAGTATACAAGTGCCCAATCAACTCTGCGATTCGCTCATCATTATCCATACCATGATCAAATTGTGGTGGACTTGGAGCACTTTCTACTAATTTCACCCAGGCCAGACAACGGCCCCTTTCATCTGGATGCATCAGCGTGTCATCCAGGTTAATTCCATCTGGCAAATGGGGAGATAAAGCTAGACGCACTGCTGCTTGTTCCTCATCTGTCAAAGGACAACGAACCCGATCCAACATCTGAAGTTCGTTGTTTAGCAACTTCATCTGTTTCTGGGCCTCGCTATATTGTTTTCGAAGCCCTATTAATGTTTCGGAATTGACAGTACGCACCTCTTCAACTGTCTTAAGAATACCACCACGATCTGAGAAATCGGTATCACAGGTCGGGCAATGTTGATTACTAGATTCTTTCCAGGCACCTTGGAGTAAATGCTGTAGGGATTCAAAATGGCGTTCTCGCTCTCGGTAGAGATGCCCCTGCTTAGTCAAATTTTCTAATTCGTCTACAAGTTTCTTGTGCTGGCGCTGTTTTTCCTTAATAACTTGATTATCGGTGATTTCATGCACTGTCCTTGTCTCTTCCATCCAGCGACCCCACACCTCTAGCTTAGCGGCTAGCTCAGGCGGCCATTCCGAACGGATCCCGACAATAGAAGTAAGAAAATGATCAGCCTCTGAACACGCTTTCCGCAAAGGAGTCAGTAACATCCGCACAAGATTCGTCATTTCCTCTTCTGTTGTTACTTTGCTCAACTCCGTAGCATATTTCTCCAGTCTCTCTCGTTCTGGTTGCAGTGCTACCACAAAGTCACTTGTCTGAGATGTATTAGGGCTCCATGCCCACACTTCATTGCGTAACATTGCCAGCAGATGAGCCGGTAGTGATACAGCATCGCGCAATAAATTCCCTGCCACCTTTCCTCTTGCTGTATTCTGCTTAGTAATCATCCCTGGTCGGTCAAGTCCCAAACGATTTAGCATGGACTTAAGGTTACTTTGCACCTGCGCCAATTCACTCTCGGCATATCCGCTCAAGTTGTCGGCTAACCCAGAGAACTCACCAAGAATTTCTGCTGCAAGTTCGCTAGCTTTCATTCCTATGAATTCAGTCACGCGGTCCTGCAGGAGAAGACTTCCTTTCAATTCTGCAAAGGATGATTGTTCAATCGTAAGTGGAATCTCTTCACCATTCAGACTAATCATGGTTTCACAGTTATCTTGCTCAATCGGAACAAGATATCGTTCAAAATACTCTTGAGACTTTTTAGTGGTCGAAACATCTGTATCGCTAAGGAAGTCTTGTGCGCGTTTCGATGTGCCGCGAAGTGCAAATTCAATTGCTTCAAACAAATTGCTTTTGCCAGTACCATTTGGGCCGTGAATTACAGCGGACTGGGTAGTGTTATCTCTGTAGTAAAGGTCGATTTTCTTAATATTTCGAAAATCGCAGACTAATAAGTTTCGCAACTGTTCGGGTTGTTTTGACGTACTATTAGCTCCTGGCCCATGACTGGACTCCTCTTGGACTAACCTCTCCTCTAGTTTTTGTGCCAAACGTTTCTCTAACTCGTCAGAAAACTCGCTGGCAAATCCGGACATTGCATCAAGCACCCGCTTGTCTGCACTGGACCAGTGAAACACCTGATCAACCGAGGACATACCTAAAATTCGCCGCGTATGAAATAACAATCGTGGTAGCCCATGATGTCGTACGGCTGCCGCCCAGTCTTTTGAGGGATGCCGGATGATGGCATCAACTGGAAGCTCTTCTAAATGTGCCGTCTCACGTCGTAGGTCAGATACCTGCCGCCGCCAATCTTCTACATCAGGATGATTCACCAGCCAATATAGAATAACCCGCCAGCTCCCATATTGATCTGCATCGGTTTCCAGTATGCGCCGTGGTAATAGGCGAGAACGGTACGATATCGCTTGTGCAACCTGTGCCCGAATATCCGTTCCTGGGTGTTTGTCTGTTTTTCCATCGAAACGTAACAGGAATAATGCAGCCCCAACGTCCGGATCCAGGAGTAAGCCGTGTGCACTTTGCTTATCTACCAGCGAGAGATCCTCATTAATCCATGACCACCCAGGAGCACTGGCTGAATATCCATCAACCAGTTCAACAAAATCAGGACTAATTTCGTGATACTTAGTGGATAGAAACGCGCGAATTTCTTCAATCGCGTCCATGACTTACCTCACTCAGGTCGCTAATCACACGGATATTCCTCGGGTCAGCGAATGATGGCACCGCCATAATTGACGCAAGGCGATCCCTCAATACTTCTCCTCGGTCCATGCTGTCCGCTAACTCGCCTATAGGCCAGACTTCTAATCGTCTTACGTATCCCATCTTTTCGCGTAATGTATCTACCAAAGGACGTAGAGCACGCAACTCATTCAATTCGTCCCAGCAAGGCAAGGGTATAACAAGTGTACTGGTTTCATTACGAAAAAGTCCTCCAGGGAACGTACCTGCATCAAATCCCTCACCCAATGCTGGAATTCCATTGAGTACCCTGATTGCAGCCTCCAGGTCTGGGCGCTCAACATGATCATAGCCAAGAGGTATGTGTTCATCACGGCGTTCTAAGTCAATCCGGTGACTGGGAATCTTCAGAGCCGTTACCAACCCAGCACTCCAACAAAGACGCGTCCAGGTTGGCAAGAACTCGTCAGCCCAATCCTTAAAAAACCTTCTGTTGTCGCATAGAAGAGCTGTAGACCTCCAACTCTCACCATCCATGTCCACGATTGCCCTATTTCCGTTCTGGGCTTCGAGTCGATCAAGTGTGTACAACGCCTGCTGCCATAGAAAAAAATCATCCCGATTTGGGCAACTCTCGCACTCAATCTGAAAATAAACGTCGTCTTGTTGAAAACCAGCTGCTTCACAAATTTCCAGATGACCTGGGCTAAACTTGGGGTCTACAACGGCCAACATCGTACCATTAGTACTAACACAGGGAACGAGCTCTTGCTTCAGAGACTGTTCGCTCATGCTCCAGCCCACTGCTAGATTAAAACCACCTGCGACATCGCTTCCCATAATATTGAAAAAATGCCTGTCTTCCTTTTGGGCCTTCGGCAGAGCGCTCCTATCGCACAGCTCCTGATTTCCAACCATTAAGCGGTAGCTCAATTCGTCGGCCTTCACCTGATCTATCCCTTCAAAATTCTTTGCTTCTCGTAAAGTGCGTACGCAGCCATGGGGTTTATGAATATTCAATGCACCTGGATGCTTGCTGCACGGGAAATAGCCACTGTGCACATGAGTGTTGTAGTGGCTTTTCTTCCATGGAGAGTCAAATCGTGGCACACAATCGGGTAGTCCAACCTGTTCAAGTGTGTTTTCTAGGATGCAATCCCAGTTAAACGACCAGATACTGTGCCAAAGACCTTCCTTAGTGAACCGAGCTATCACCCGATGCCTAGGTGTATTCCCTCTAAATTCTATTTCTGCCCTTCCCCACCAGCGAGGGTCTTCCAATAGCCCCAGCGCTTCAGCGAAACGCAACTTTGGGAGGGGCTCCTTTCGACGCTCTAACTCGGCCAAAACCTCGTCTGCCCAAGCATATAAGCGGGCCTCTTCACTAAAACCAGTAAATTTTCCATGATCTATCGAACCATTTAACCCGAGATGCTGCTCAACAGCCTTATGGTCATTTTTATACAAGTCCTTTGCTCCTGGTACCGCACCAATAGAAAGACCGGCCCCACAAAAAAGCACCGTCGGGTTATCTATATCGCGAAGTTCAGTGAGCTCGCCTGGAAACACAGACCATTTCTCCTTGTAAATAATTGGAACGAATACCCAACAAATGCAGCCCTACAACTCTGGAGTTTCAGTGATAACATAAGGATCAATAAAGTGTTATGCATCGCATTAACACGAACAAGTTTTACCGAAACAAAAAATCAGGCATTACTGTTCACTAATGTTTGAATCTCAACGAGGGATAATACTGATCCAGCAACCGATTCCATACATTTTTAACCGATGCGAATATCGATGAGAGTTGTAATCGCACCCACTATGGTTCTAACTGGGTGGTTTGCGTGGGTAAATCCATTTTGATGCTTTATAACTGATTGTTAATGATGACTAATACCAGGATAACCCCTTGAGTCACCGTCCAAGGAAAAGGTTCGGACAGAATCTCTTTCTTGCTCTTTTCTGAACGATTTTTCGATTGATTACAGTGTGAACATATCGAAAGCTTGGCCATAGCAGTTATTGGACTATCGCATGAATTCGAACACTTAGCCTGGAACAGGCTGATGATGCAACAAACCACATTGAGATCGGCGACTTCACGCCCTGAGTCACTCCGTCAAGTTATTTTGGTGCAGCGAACTGCTGCAGTAGCGGTGATTCACGGCGTTCCAGCGCCCTGAGGTACTTGGCCTCATTATACGGCGTCCGTGTTGCCCAGCA
>Ga0316193_10004165_pt1 | contig 10610 bp, 6 predicted proteins | sample MerIslsedime2_MG_FD_207735 | JGI IMG/M metagenome (GOLD analysis project Ga0316193, IMG submission 207735) | Coastal sediment microbial communities from Maine, United States - Merrow Island sediment 2 | ecosystem: Environmental > Aquatic > Marine > Coastal > Sediment | place: USA: Maine... | reverse complement strand
TGCTCCCCCCGCGCATACCAAAACCACTCCGCTAGCTAGTTCACTCCACTGACGGGTGGCGGGATGTATGGGACCGGCCAGTCCGGGACCGGCGTGATCACGGCCGGATCCTCATCCGGAGCGAACAGGTCGACCTCTTCTCGTACCACGGTGTCGCCGGTGTCGAATAGATCCTGACCGACGCACTGGTTGGCGGCCTGGGCCAACATCTTGAACTTCTGCGAGAGCACGCCGATCACGGTGAACTCGTGGTTACTACGACCCGTGTCGCCGTCGGCGATGGCCTCGTTCAAGGCCGTCTCTCGGCGCCGGATGTTTTGCAGGTTGGCGTTGCACTGGCTGAGCTTGTCGTCCAAGCAAGTCGCTCGGATGATGTCCTTCTCGCGCTTGGCGCTCTGAAGCGCTTGCGACTGAGCGGTGCAGCTCGCCGTCGCGTTGGCCACCGCGCCCTCTGCAGCCTTCGCCTGCTCAGCCGGTGACAGGGTTTCCTGCTCAGCGGGCGCTCCCATCGGCTCGACCTTGACCACGTCGACCGTCGAGTCGGCTGCTTCCTGAGCTACGGCGTACCCCAGGCCGCCGCCGACCAGAATAACGGCAAGAACTGCGTATCCTGCGGTGCTCATCCCTCTAAACATCAACAATCCCCTAAACTTGCGGCGACTATACGCTGCGCCATTCTCGTGTCAATAGATGCATAATTCAGTTAAGCAGGAATAGTGTGGTTGCGTCGAAGCTAATTTTGGGGCTGGAAAACAAAGGGATAGCGGAAGGTCACACTACCTCCATCTGGCCCCGGATTGAAGCGGAAGCGGCTGATCGCTCTGGTTACACAGTCGGCGACGGCCGGGCTGCCAGTTGTATTCTCGCTCGCCTTGGCGTCGGTCACGTTGCCCCGTTCCTGGATGGTGAACGTCACGGTGACCTTGCCGGAAAGGCTCGGATTCTTGCGAAGCTCGGACTCGTAGCAGCGGGTGATCGACTTGAGGCGTTGCTTGATCTGCCGCTGCACCAGCGCGGCATCGAACTCACCGCTGCCTCCGACGTCGCCCCCACGGCTCACCCCTACGTTGCCGCGGACCTCGCGCTCCTTGACCGCCTGGCCTTCCTCGGCCGCCTTTCCGGCGCCCTTGCCCTTCTTCAATGAGCCCAGGCCTGCTTTCTGACCGCTACCCCCGCCGCTACGGGTGCGGAGCGTGCCCGCCTCGCTCTTGGTCGCGACCCCGACACCCGAGGCCTGTGCCAAGACATCGGCCGCATTGCCCGTCACGGCGCCACCAGCGAGCACGTCGCCGAGCGCGCCACCCTCTCCGCCCAGCGCGCCCAGCAGCATCGCTTCGGCCTGTGCGGCGGCCTCCTGCACGATGCGCGCGCGGCCTTCGGCGGCTTCAGCGGGCTCGGCGCCGCCCGCCGGTTCCTTCTCTTCGGCCTTGACCGGCTTCTTGTCGGGGGCCTTGGTCTTCGTTTCTTCCTCTTCGCCCTCGCCTTCTTCCACCTCTTCTTCGACCGTGGGCGGCTCCATCGGTGCTTCGAAGATCAAGCGCGCCAGGCTTTCGGGTACCTCCTGGACGCCGGTGTCGACCTCCCAATCGGCGTTCTCCATGTAGATGATGAACCCAAAGAACATCATGTACGAGAAGATGACCCAGGTCGTGAACGTCCAGTCGATGTTCTTGACGAACCCGCGCTGGACGGCCGCTGGCAGCTGCGGTTTTGGGGTGATCGGCGGCGCCGAGACAAACTCGAAGAAGACCGTGAAGTCCCCCATCCGGATGTTGCCGCGCGACGTATCCGCGAGCTTGATCTGATAGTGGGTTCCTGCGTTTCGCGCCGCGCCGGTTTCCCGGAGGTGCTCGAGCTTTTGCACTCCGCCTGGCAGCGCGACCTTGCCGGTCATGTCCCCGGTGAAGTTCAGGATGTAGTCGTCACCGACGAGCTGGAAGAGCTCGAAGCGGGACTCGAGCTTCGCCGGGAGTATGCCCGACCTGAGGATGAGGTGGTTCTTGGCGGCCGTCCCGATCGAGACCGTCTCCCGCTCGCGCACGATGCGCTCCTCGACGATTTTCTTGTCCCGAAAGAGACCGATGCGAAGGACCTTCGGCCCCGAGCGCCTCATCGGGACGGTCTGCATCTCCATCGTCATGGCGCCAGGACGTGGTCCCTGGCTCGGAGTCTGCGGTTGCGCCATTAGAACGGTTCCTTCTGGACACTGCGGACGACCTTGCGGAGGAAGCTCGTACGAAGCTCGAGCACTTCATAGCCCAAGTTGGATCGGTTGAGGATGTAAAACGCGTTGGGTTTCTGCACGCGACCCTCGATGACGATTTCTTCGAGTTGGATGACCCGTGGTTGGCGTTTCTTGCCGCCTTGGGCCAGCGCGGCGGTCGTCGACATCGCGACGAAAAGCAGCGCAAGCAGCACGGTTGATGCCCATCGTTTCATGAGGCGCCTCCCTGTTCTCGTTCGATCCGCCGTCGGGCCCGTTTGATCATTCGATCCAAGTCACGAAGGTACTCCACCGACTGATCGTCCTTGGTCAGCCGCGGCCCCATTTCACCACGGTAGGTCTTGAACTCGTCGACGGCCTTCTCGTAGGCAGTGAGCTCGTCGAGTCCAGGGAAATCCCCGCCAGCGGTGAGAAAGAGCAGGCCAAGCCCATAGTGCGCTTCGGGTAGCTTTGATTGCAGCTCGAGGGCTCGCCGGTATGCGCGCTGGGCTTCGGTCCACTGCCGGGTCGCACGGTACGCGTCGCCGAGGTTGACGTGAATCGCGGGGAGCGTTGGAACCAGGCGCTCCGCCGCTTGAAAGTGCGAGAGGGCAGCCGGGTAGTTGCCGCCCGCGAGGAGTTGAATCCCGAGCGCCATCCGCGCCTCCGCGTAGTTGGGGCGGAGTTGAATGGCCCGTTCGTACGACGCCATCGCCTCGCGTAGCTGCCCGGGCTCCGCCTCGAGCCTCTCGCCCTGCAGGAAGTGGAGCTCGGCCACGTCTGGATCGATCTGCATGGCCTGCTCCAGGATCGAGTCCGCAAGCTCGTCCCGCCCCTGCACACGGCTGGCTTTGATGAGGGCGATCAGCGCAGGCACGAACCGCTCGTCGCACTTGAGCGCGCGCCTCCCGGCCATCCATGCTTCCTCGAGCCGTCTCGCTTCGACCAGCACCTCGGCATACAGCGCCTGCAGCTCGAGGTTGGCGCGGTGCTCATTGGCGAGCGGCTCGACGGTCGCCACGGCGGCTTGCACCTGGTTGCGACGGATCTGGATCGTCGAGATGCCGCGCACCGCCGGCTCGTAGTCGGGCACCACTCGCAACGCGCGCTGGTAGTAACTCGTCGCGTCCCGCTCGTTGCCTGCCCGGTCCGCCAGCACGCCCAGATTGTATAGCGCCGGGTATGCGCGGGGGTCTTTGTCGAGCGCTCTTTGGAAGCTCGCCTCGGCCCCCGCCGCATCATTGTTCGCCGCGTCACGCACGCCGTCATCGAACGCCTTCTTCGCCTTCGACGACATCGTTGGCAGGGCTTCCCGACGGCACTGCTCGGCGCGCGTGGCACCCCAGGGGCTCTCGGCTTCGGAGGAGGCCGCGCCGGACGCCCCCTCCCCCGACCCTGCTTCGGCTTCTCCGCCGGATGTGGGCTCAGCGACACCGGACTCGGACGCAGACTTCCCCGCGCAGCCGTACGTGGTCGCGAGCATCAAGAGCATCGCTCCAATCAACACCACCGTTGGGACCCGCAAGCGCATCACTCGTTCTCCTGGGTGATAGCAGGCGGCGCGATTCCAGGTCGAATCTCCAGCGGTTTGCCTCTCGGGGACCGGGCGAACTCACCGGGCACGTACCCTTGGAAGGTGGCGTCGCGGGCTTGCGCTTCTGCAATACACTCCGCGATGCGCTCGTCGCCGTAGGCCTGCAGGCGGTCGATCGCGATACGGGTGTACTCATCGTCGAAGCTGCCGGCCCGGCCCGCACGCGCGGCCAACGCGTAGCGCGCGACAGCGAAGCATTCGACGGGCCGTACCTGGGTGTCGAGCACCTGGCGGACCTTGTCCTCGAAATCGAGCTGGTACTCCTCGCGCTCGTCGGGCCCGGCCTGACGGAGTGCCTTTTTGAGGTCCAGTGGCATCACGATGGGGGTGTTCAGGATCGAGCGCGCAAGGACCTCGTAGGCTCGCCCTTGGCGAACATATGACGCGATGGTCCAGCGCGGGCGCCGGTACGGGAAGACTGGCTCGTAGCCGTTTGCAATCGACTGAGCTTGCGTGCCGCCGCTGCCGATCTGTTTCGTGATCGTGTTGATGTACGCCTCGACCGTCCGGGGCTTGCCGGGTTTGATCTCGAACTTCTCGAAGCCCGCGAGCTTTCCATCGACCAGGATGAAGCGCGCCTCGGCGGCATATCCAGCCGCGATTGAGCCCGCGGGCTGGCCGGTCCGCTCGTACGACGACGTCACCTCGTTGAGCGCGGCGCGGTAGTCGTTCGTTCGTCCCCGCGCCTTCCAGGACTGCGCAATCCGCCAATGCGCTCGCACGACCAGCTCACCGGCCTCTCCATCGTTGGCGTAGACCTTGATGAACTCGCGCATGCCGCTGATCGCCTGCGGGTAGCGCCCCTGCTTGTAGGCCATTTCGGCGATTCGGTAGAGGGCGTTTCGTTTGGTCTCGGCATCGGCGCCGGTGTCGTAGACGCGGCTATAGTACCGGGTCGCTTCCGGATATCGTTGGAGCTGCTCGAGCAAGACCGCCGAGTTCACGAGACCATCCGCGCGCTTGCTCTGTACTTCGGGATCTTTCGATTTGGCGAAGCGCTGCGAGTCCGCAAGGACGCGGTAGTTCTCGACCGCGCGATCGAAGTCGAAGTTGCGGCTGGCCGTGTACGCGAGCTTGAAGTGAGCGTTCGCCAGAATCGCGTCGAGGCTCTGCTGCTCCTCCGCGTCCTGGGCTTCGCGCGGTCCGACCTCGTCGATAATGCGCTGGTAGAGCTGGCCGGCGGACTCGAAGCGGTTGGTTGCTTCGAGTGCGAGGGCGGCATACTCGAGCGCGACCGGCGCCTGCCTGTCGCCGGGGTTGCTGTTGACTGCAGCGAGCAACATCGTTGCGGACCGCTCGTAGAGAAGCCGCTGTTCCGTCCCGGTCGCTTGGCCGGCGCGCTTGTAAACGTCGAGAGCGTCCTGGTAGACCAGCGCGTTGAGGTCTGCGCCTGCCCGGCAAATGGGCTTGTCGCGGTTGGACGGCCTCGTGCAATCGATCTTGTCGGCGCGGGCCGAGAACGTGCAACCTCTCTCCTGGATGTCGGTCGCCAGGCGCCGAATCTCATCGGAGTCTTCCGTAGCCATGGCCATCGCGCGCAGATTTTCCCAGGCGATCTGGCCGGTCGCGTCGGCCTCGGGCCCCGAGCACCGTTCCTCGTAGATGCGAGTGAACCGGGCGTCGGCCTGGGGCCAGTAGCCGTACCAGTAGAGGAGCAGCGCGTTATTGTAATCATAGGCGGCGCGCACGCCCTCGGTATCTCGGCTCGGGCTCACGCGGGTGAGATAGATCTCTCTGGCGCGGGCAAGCCTCTGCACCGTCTCTGGCATCGCGACGGGGGCGATCGATGGGGGCGCACCGGCTGCCGGCGGGGGCTCGTCACGGATGACCAAGCGTCCCTCCTCGACGTCCTGATCCGCGATGCGCTTCAGCGATTCCACGACGCGCCGCGCGGATTCAGCAAGGTAGCTGTCGTCCACGTTCGAGTCGCGGACCTCAGCGTACTCTGTCGCGGCCTGCTCGTAACTCTTCGACCAGTACAAGGCGTCGGCGAGGTTGTAGTGTAGCTCGTAGCCCTGCGGGTTGTTCGGGTAGCGCTCCAGGTAACCGCGGTATGCCGTCGCAGCCAGCTCGTACTCGAGCGTGGAGTCGCGACAAAGCCTGACATTGCGTTCCTCCACGCACTGTTGCCGCAGGCGCTGAGCCAGTTGGTGGTGGTGGATTGCGGTGACGATGAGCGCGTTCTCGGCAAGCTGCTCCGCGTTTCGCTGCTCGGCGGGACGGTCCATGTTGGCATTCCACCAAGGGCTCCCCTGCACGTACTGGGTGAGCTCCGAACGCGCGACGATCGCGTTCTCGAATTCGTTGTGCATCTGGTGAGCGACTGCGATGTCGTTGAGGACTTCGGGGGTACGGTGGTGGTTCGGCCACTTCCGGATCGCCAGGCGCCAGGTAGCGATGGCCTCCAGATACTTCGCCTCGTCGAAGTACACCTGCCCAAGCTGGAAGTAGACTTCGGGTGTCCACGGCCTTTGCTGCGGGATGAGTGACGCATCCTGAATGCGTTCGATCCCAGTGGGCTTCCCTTCGATCGGATCGGAGACCTGGTTCTCGTTCCAGTCGTCGTATGCGAACGCGATGCCGAGATATTCGATGGCCTCGGGCCGAAGCTCGGAGCCGGCCTTGCCGGTCTCGCTCCGCGTGTCATCGGACCACTGGACCAATTTGGCGAAGTGCCGGATCGCTTCCGGGTAGCGGCTGGCGCGGTAGTACGCCCATGCGACCTTGTAGAGCGCGAGGTTGTAGTTTCGGTCTTGCGGGTTCTCGAGGATTTGGCCGTACGCCGCGATCGAGAGGTCGAGCGCGTTGGTTCCGCCGAAATCGTCGAAGTGATACTCGCCGATCCGGAACCACGTCTCGCTCACGAAGCGCGCTTGCGGTGCAATCGCCTCACAACTTGCGTACGGGTTGACGAACGCGCCGCGCACCGGCGCACCGAGAGGTCGGCCGTCCAGTGTCAACGCCGGGTACTTGGCTTGCGCCGCCAAGGACGCGTCCGCGGGCGGAGGGCGCCAATCGGGATCGTAGTCGTACTTGTTGGAGCACACGAGGGCGAGCCACGCGGCCAAGGCCTCTTCCGGGCGGCCCATCTCGTTCAGGGTGTACCCGATCAAGTAGTAGACGCCGTCGGAGCGTTCGTAGGCTGGGAACCGGCGAGCCAAGGTCTTGTAGAGGGTGACGGTTGGCGTGAAGTTCGGTGAGGTCGGCAGGTTGTCTTCTGCGGTGAGATCGCCGGCATCGCGGGCGGACTGCGCATCGTCGTAGAGCTTCTGAAAGTCGACCGCGCTTCGCTCGAAGTAGAGCTCGCCGAGGCGGAACATCGCGTCCGGGGTGTATTTCGTGTGGTTCGGATAGCGGCGAATGAAGTCCTCGAAGACTCGAATCGAACTTTCGCGGGCCTCGTTGAAGGCCCGCTCCTCGGTTTCGAGTTGCTCGCCGTACCAACGGTCGCGCTCGCGCCTCTGCTGGAGATACTCGCGGCGCACCAACGAAGTGACCGTCGAGCGGAAGGCCTCTCCGGTTTCGGTGAAGCGATCGACCTCTTCTTCGAGTTGGCGCAGCGCCTCGAGCTGTTGCTCGGTGGGCGGTGGCCGTTGGTCCACGATACGTTTGCCCGTGTCCTGAAGGAACGGAGGCAAGGTCACGTCGGTCGCGCCCTCCCAGGGCGCTGCCTCCCCCTCCTGGGCGACGGCGTGAACGACAGGCCCCCACCCCGCGAACCACAGTGCGAGGCAAACCAAGGAGGCGATTCGGCGGCGCGCGATCATGGCTCCCCCTCGCTCCCTTGGCCCTCGTCCATCACGTCGCGGAATTCGTCGTCGAGTGCTTGAAGCTCGCGCGCTCGCTCCCGGGTCAACGCGTCGATGCGCAGCCGGTGATCCTCGCGTCTGGCCCAGGAGACGTCGATCTTGCCGAGGTCCGCACGCAGGACCAGGTCGTAGAATCGCTCTTGAACGCGATTGAAGTTGAGATACGTGATCGCGCCGACCACGTCCTCGGTCTCGCCCTCGAGCGACCCGAGCGCGGCGCGATAGCGCGCCAGGTTGGCGGTTTCCTCATCGACCACCGCGAGCATCCCCGAAACCCGTCTTCGCACCATGGCCGCGACCTCGGCGTCGCGTTGGTCGAGTTGGCGCTCGACGGCTGCCACGCGCGAGAAGGCGGCGTTGTACGCAGGACCGCCCGAGCCGGCGAGCTCGCGCTCCCGATTGACCAGTTCGATGAACTTGCTGCGCTCCGCGTCGTCTGCCTGGTACCGCTTGTCGCCCACACCGACGTGGAGGCGGCCGACCTCGAGGCGGCGCCGAATCCAGGTCAGCTGCTCCTCGTACTGTTGGATGTCCGCCTCGTGCTGATCGATTTGTGCGCGCAGCGCGTTCGGATCGACCTTCTCTGGATCGACCGAGGCCAACCCGGTCCTCGATGCGACGACGCGGGCTTCGAGCCCGAGGATCTCGACGCGCAAGCCTTGGAGCTCGCGCTCGGCCAACCTGTACTCCTCGAGCTTGTCGAGGTCGCGGTCGGTGAAGTCCTCTGTCTCGGCCGGCATCTTCATCACCGCGGCCTGGAGCTCTTGACGCCGCGATCGAATCCGCGCTACCTCGCCCGGGCGATTGCCTCGAGCCTGGGCCTCGCTGTTGATGAGCGTTCCTCGCGCGCGCGCAGCCCGGTTCCGGAGCCCCGTGGTTCTTTCGCCCTGTCGGCGCAGGTCTGAGAACACGCTGACCCGGTTTGGTGCGCTCAGAACGGCGGTGATCCGCTGTGCGAGCTCGTCGGTCTCGCGCACGAGTTGCTTGGCTTCGCTGAGATCGGCGAGCAACTCGAGCGCCCGCTCGTAGTCACCCTCGAGGTCGATCCAGCGCCGAGCCGACTCTGGAATGAAGTCGTCAATATCGAAATGGTCCAGGTTTTCACGCACAACCCTTCGGAAATAGGCGTGAAGATCAGGGTGCTCTTGTCGCTTGCGAGCCAGCTCGTCACGGATGGGCCCGAAGGTTTCGCGGACCTCATCGAACACCACCTCGGCCTCGTCATAGCGACCCGTGCGCGCCAACAGGTCTCCCCGCAGGACTTTGCCGTCGGCGTTCAGCGGACTTTCGGGTGCCGCAACCGCGAGCAATTCGAGCGCGCGTTCGGCTTGGATGGCGTCGCCCATCCTGATGTAGGTCCACGCAAGCTCGTAGAGGGACTCGCCGAAATGGACCGAGGTTTGCGGGATCGCGCGATACGCCTCGATGGCCTGTTCGGGCTGCTCGGTCTCGTAGTAGAGGCGACCGAGGGCGAGATAGGTCAGCTCGACGACCTGGCGCTCTTGCTCATTGGCAGGCTCATGGCCGAGGACGCCGTGGAACGCAGCAATGGCGTCGAGGTACTCACCACGCAGAGTGTGAATGGCGCCGACGAAATACTTGGAGCGAAGGGAGAACTCGGTGCCGCCCGGGATGGCGATGAAGCCCTTGCGCGCCTGCTCGAGGGGACCTTGGTCGATTCCGCGAATGGCGGCGTTGGCTGGAGCGTTGAGCACGTCGTCGACTGGGACGGCGCGGTTGTACAAATACTTCGCACGGAAATACGCGGTGGTCACCGATAGCGTGGAGGACGGCAGGGCTTCCAGACGCGCGAAGTATCCGTCGACCTCGCGGAAATCGCGGGTGTGAATGGCAATCTCGATGAGGCGGCTGAGCGCCATTTGGAGGTGTGGCGAGAACGCCGGCTCGCTGCTGCGGTCGATCACCTCCGCATAGCGCTTCCGCGCGCCGAGATAGTCGCCCGCAAAGAAGAGAGATTCCCCGAGAAGAAATAGCGCTTCGGGATAGGCGCGGTGGGTCGGATAGTGATCGACTACGTCCATGAGGAGAATCGCGGCGCGGAGGTAGTCTTCGAGGCGCAGGTACAGCTCCCCGTCGGTCAGGCGCTCCTCGACGAAGGTGCTGCTCTTGACGTCGTGCGGCCGGACGCGAGTGGCCATCAACCGTTGCGTATCGGATTCGAGGTCAGACACCTCACGATTCGCAGCAGTCACATCCTGGGCGGCGACCTCAGGCGCGGCGGACGCGAAGAGACCAAACGTCAGGACGAGCTGGATCAAACCCAGCCAAACCCTCTGCGCTCGCCCCCTGCCAAGTGTCGGTGTGGGCGGCGATGTGGTCGCCCCACGAGGTCGCATTACCGATCGCCCTCACCGCTTGCTTCGGGTCGTGCTTGCCGTTCGACACGCTCGATGTAGCGAACCGCTGGCCGCTCTTCGAGCGGTGTCGTCGGACCGCCCTTTTCGTAGCCCACGACATGAACGGTCGAGACGCGGCCCTCTGGCACCGCGAACGTGTAGGTGGAGCGCACCTTGAAGCGATACCCCTTGAGGTACGCAAAGACGCCATAGCCATGTCCTCGGTACTCGAGGTTGACGGTCAGCGTGTGTTCACCGGGAACGATGCTCCCGTTGTAGATCTCGAACTCTTGCTGGTCGCCGAGCGAGCCTTCCTCATCGGCCTTCGTGAAGATGGGAGCGCCGTCGAGCGCATAGACGACCCTCACCAGCTTGTACGATTGCGACATGCGGTTCTCGTGCAGAATCACCGCCTGGCCGCCACCCACGACGCCTTCGAGCACCGTCTCGGCGAGCAGCGAAAGCCTCGCCTTGGAGCGAAAGATCTGCTCCTTCAGCTCATTGATCCGCTGTTCGAGATCGCGAAGCCGTACCGCGTACGTGCCGGCGTCGATCGATTCGGCCGATGCAGCAGACGCGACCGGTGCAGCGGAAGCCTCGGCGGGTGCGTCCGGCGGCGGCGCGCCCTCGGCCTGAGCTGCCGCGCC
>Ga0316193_10004161_pt1 | contig 10612 bp, 7 predicted proteins | sample MerIslsedime2_MG_FD_207735 | JGI IMG/M metagenome (GOLD analysis project Ga0316193, IMG submission 207735) | Coastal sediment microbial communities from Maine, United States - Merrow Island sediment 2 | ecosystem: Environmental > Aquatic > Marine > Coastal > Sediment | place: USA: Maine... | reverse complement strand
AAATAATTCCACAAGATAGCGCCGGATTTGGGTTCGTCTACAAGGCACATCCAGCGTCGCATATCGAGATACGTGGCGGTGGATGTAACGCAGTAGACGGACCAAAAGACAAGCAAGATGTGGAATTATTTTTTGCTGGGGCCCTTATCTAATTTTGATGATTCCGGAAAGTATATAATTTTATTCGATTTTGTGGTAATTTTTTTACATTCTGTGACAATTAGTTGCAATCAAAAATTTATTTCCTTATGTTAAGATGTCTCATGACTTTGCTCTATGTTAGGAAGGCTATATCCTGCCTGTATATCGCCTTTGAGTATCTGCTTTGATAATCCAAAATGGCGTCAGTGCATCGAGAACAAAGTGTATCATTCCAGCTTCCCCATTATATGCATAAGACCGTCCGCTTTTCATAACCGGCTCACCAAGCTGCGTGTCAGAAAAATCATGCAGTGCACATGACAATTGAAACCACTCACCTTCTTTTTTTGAGTATTTTCCTGCCATCCTTTTAACATCGAGGACACTGACACTATCATCTGTTGCCCGCCAGTGATTGTAGCTGCCATGGCCGACCAGAACCACACTTTGATATTTGTAATCCAGAAGAACATGTTTGAAATCATCGTATGTGGCGCTCAGAAAATACTCAATTTTTAATCCCCTATTATTGAAATAGAGCGTCCAAGACGGATAACTTCCAAGAAGTGCTAATGGCGGTAGCCAATGGTCATTCCCCAATATGGCATGCGCAGACACCAAGATAGCGGCATACCGGTCAGTGTGTGTCCGCTCGTTTGAAGTATAGGCAATCGCAGCCATTGGGATATAAATTGCCAATGCGCCGATACAGAATACTTTAATTGCCTTTAAAAGCGGGGTTAAAAGTTTTATGTTACCAATTTGTTTCTTCAATAGAATCTGAGTAAATCTATTATTCATTGAACCCATCTGAAAATTTCAGTATTTTTCTCTATGAAGGACTTCTATAATAAATCGTCTTTCATTAATTATAACAGAATAACTTTATTCTGTGAAACATCGATTCAATATTGCTGAAGTCTGAGCTATCTTGATAACCAATTAAAACTTTCTGCTATTTAAACCAACCTCAAATTTTTTCAAAGCGATTACGATTGCCAAAACGTATAGCAATACATCGTACAAATTTCCAAACCAATCAACCCTTTCCTGTAATTGTTTGAAAACGTATCCCAAACCTTCTCATACCCACTCTGCCGGTCGTTCTCTTTCGCCTGCACCTCATGTCAACAACCCGCTTTACTTTTTTGACACGGAAAATTTGGAAACTCGTCATCTTGGGTTAGCGTCTAAATGAGAAACGTGTTTGGCACTACTCCCCACTGTTTACCTCGCACTAATTGCATCGCCTAAAAGCGAATCTATGTTAACCTATTGTTTTCAGTAGAGATTATCCAAAATTTGCACCAATTCTAAAATATTGTTCAAACAAAACCGAACAATTAGAGGAGGATGTTGTGGACGTTAAATCTTTTTGCGATAGCGCAGGAAACGATCTTATCGGATGGCAAGCAAAACTCTATGATGCCATTCGCAAAATAGAAACTTTGAACAATGTGTGTTTGGGGACATTCCATTGAATTATTGGTTTCGTGTGTTTGGGGACGTCCATTGAATTATTGGTTTCGTCATTCCAGAAACGCCAACTTTTCCTCGCGGACGATTTTCTGACCTCATACCACGGATTGACTCGCTGTCGGTTGGGATATATTCATTTTTTTCGATAGCTCGATGGTGCTCATCCCAAGCTCCCGATTCCCCCAGTAGCATACAACACTTCGAGCTTTGACTGTTTTGGTATGTTTGCCGCCAGACAGCAACTCCTTCGGGGAAATTTCAAATAGTTTTGCCACGCGTTTGACCAACCGTTCAAAGTTATATCCGCGAGACTGAACGTGGTATTTGCGATCAAGCTTCTCTTGGGCTGCTTTTAATACGGCCTCTACAAAATCCCCCTCACCCAATATGCGCTCATCCCGCTTACAAAAATATGATGCAGTGCTCCGGGAGCATCTATGCGCGCTTTCCGTGGCATGCGGCCACTATATCGTATAGAACTTCATATATCAACCAATAATCCAATGGACGTCCCTCATATACGGGACGGGATCTACGGAACGATTTTCCGTCAACGCTTGGAGAACATGGGCATAAAAGAGGTGATTACGGCACCTCAGTCGCCATGGCAAAATCCTTTCGTCAAGCGGCTAATTGGCTCCATCCGCAAGGATTGTCTTGATCACGTGATCGTACTGAACAAAAGCCACCTGAGCCGGATTTTATCCTCTTTTTTTCAATATTATCATTATGACAGAACCCATTATGGACTCGGGAAGGACACTCCCTGTGAGCGCCCGGTTCAGCCCAGACCGGCCAAAGGCGCCAAGGTAATCGAGTTGCCCCGGGTCGGTGGACTGCATCATCGCTACGAATGGAAAAAAGCAGCATAGAGAAAAGCTTCTCTGTTCACTATCCGATCTCCTGACAATGACCCGTTTTTAGCTCATTCTTGGTATCAATCTTGACATGGTTAATACCCAAGTTTATTGATAAGAAAGTCTTCTGGATAGCCTCGGATAAACGGAAGGCAAAGTCGGTTTCAGCCCATTTGCATTAAATTTGATGGCTGAAAGAAGAAGTCTTTTCACACAAATGCCGAAAATTTAATTTTTGCGAGGGACAGGATATTCCCCCGACAAATTGCGCGTGGATGAGGATGCTGTGCGGTTTGCCGGTGATTTCGTCCGCAGCGGCAAACCGGTATTTGCCATCTGCCACGCCGCGCAATTGCTGATCACCGCCGACGTGCTCCGCGGCCGCAAAATCACCGGCTATAAGTCCGTCATTCAGGACATCAAAAACGCCGGCGCCAATTTCCATGATCGGGAAGTCGTCGAAGACGGCGCTCTCGTTTCCAGTCGAGACCCCGGCGACCTCCCGGCTTTCATCCGGGCCTCGCCGCGGCACCTGTTGCAATAACCGGCCAGGAGGGGGCGTACGCTGCCCGATACATAAAATTCAACCGATTAAATATTTTTGGTTAATTTCGACCGTAAGTCTCGGTAATATCCCGCAACCGGTCGGTCGTTTCAGAACCGAGTGTGTCCCATCCAAAACGCCACAGCCAATTGCCCCTGCGGCTGGCGGGACGGTTCATCCGGGCTTCCGACCCCAGCCCCAACACGTCCTGGAGGGGAACGATCACCGTCTCTGCCGTCGACGACATGGCCATCCGGATGAGTTCCCAATGCAACTCCTCAACCGGCACTTCCCGGCCCAGGTAGCGGAACAGATTGGTTTTGGTATTCGGATCGGCCTCTTTTTCGAACCAGCCTCGGACCGTGTTGTTGTCGTGGGTGCCGGTGTAAACGACACAGTTCGGCTCGTGGCGATGCGGCAGAAACGATCCGTTCGGGAAGTCGCCGCCGAAGGCGAAGAGCAGCACCCGCATGCCCGGAAAGCCGTAACGGTTGATAACCTCGCGAACCTCCGCCGTGATGGTGCCCAGATCTTCGGCAATCACCGGCAGCCGCCCGAAGCGTTTGATGATTCGATCAAAGAAGTCCTCGACCGGTACCGGAACCCAGCGACCGTTGACGGCCGTCTTGGCGCGGGCCGGCACTTCCCAGTAGGCGACCAGCCCGCGAAAATGATCGATTCGCGTGAGGTCGTACAGCTGCAAGTGATGCTGCATCCGATCGACCCACCAGCCGTAACCTTTCTCCTGTAGCCTCTTCCAATCGTAAACGGGATGCCCCCAGAGTTGACCGGTGGCGCTGAAATAGTCCGGCGGCACGCCGGAGACGGCCGTCGGCCGGCCGATGCGGGTCAACTTGAAGCACTGCGGATGGGTCCACACATCGGCACTGTCGAGGGGCACGTAAATCGGCATGTCGCCGATCAGTCGGATCTGTCGACGGTTACAATAGCGTTTGAGGGCGAACCACTGCTTAAAGAAGAGGTACTGAAGAATCTTTTGGTTGCGAATCGGGTCCTTGAATGTTCGCCTGGCGTCCTGCAGGGCTTTCGGTCGTCGTTCACGCAAGGAGTGGGGCCAGTCAGGCCAGATGCGGAAGCGGTAATGGCTGCGTAAGACCATATAAAGGGCAAAGTCGTCGAGCCAGTCGGCCTTAAGACAGAAGCGTTCGTAATCGGCCGTGTCCCCCTCGGTGCCGAATCTCTCGCAGACCCGCTCCAACAGACGTTGTTTGAAACGGACTACCCGGCTGAAAGCAACCTTCTGCTTAGACCATCGCCGGCCCGCCTCCGATTCCGATTGTTGCAGCAGGCCTTTCTGCTCCAGCGACTCCGGACTGATCAGAAGCGGGTTGCCGGCAAAGGCCGACGGACTGTGGTAGGGCGAATGCCCGAAACCGCTTTCGGTCGGATTGAGCGGCAGCACCTGCCAGAGCCGTTGACCGGTCTTCATCAGAAAATCGGCAAAGCGGAATGCCGAGGGTCCCAGGTCGCCAATCCCGTAAGCGGAAGGAAGGCTGGTGGGATGCAGTAGAATGCCGCTTGATCGCACGCTCATGGCGTTTGCTCCCCCAGAAGCAGGGCCACGGAAAAATGCTGCAGGGCATCGCCAACAGCGATTCCCGTTGCCCCCTGTATCGATTGCCGGGTAAAAATGTTGCGCCAGGAACGCGGGGCCTCCGGCGGAAGATTGACAGCGGTGTCGCTCCAGACATTCTTGCCGATCGGATCCTGGTTCTCACCCACCAGCGCGGTAAGAAAGCGCGGCACTACCGCGACACACCACTGCCCGCCAGCCTCGCGGGCAAAAGCGACGATGTTGCGCCAAGAAGTTCCGCTGGCTTCAAGCGGCATGTAGCGCCCGGACTGGAATAGGTCCTTTCGTTGTCGCCTGGTGGCGAGGGCACGGGCAATGGCAAAGAGCTTGACCCTTCCGTCGTCTCTGTTTTCCAGCAGTCCCGCCACCTGTGCCAGCGGATCGGAAGACTCTCTGCCAATTGCTTTCAGCAGCCGCCGGCGTTCGTCGTAGGCCACCGGCCGGCGATTGTCAGGATCCACCAGAGCGAGTTGCGGCAGCTCTGTGCCCTGATAGAAATCCGGAATACCGGGTGCCGCAATTTTCAGCAGGCATTGGGACAGCGAATTAAACAGCCCGAAAAAAGCGATTTTTTTGCAGAACGGCACGAAGGCCGGCATAAATTCATTCTGCGGTGACGGGTCGAGGATGCTTTCCACGAATCCGGTAAGGGCCGTCTCGTATTCTTCTTCGGGTTCGAGCCAGGACGTGTGTTCACCGGCTTCCCGGGCCGCCTTGATCATGTAAGCTTTGATCCGTTCCACGAACCGGTGCGTCACGGGTCGACCCTGCGGCCAGGCCCCGATCAAGGTCTGGTACAGGAGGTACTCCGTGTTTTTGTCGGGAACCGTTTTCGGTCCCTTCCGCATGCGGTGACCGCGGGTGAACGTATGCCAGGCTTCGATCCTCGTTTTCCATTCCATCGGTATTTCGGACAATACATTCAATCTGGCCCGCACGTCTTCACCCCGTTTCGAGTCATGGGTCGCGGTGCTGTTCATGGCATGGGGCCAGTCCTCCGCTCTTCGCGCGATCACCGCGTGAAACCGCTCGACACTGCAGCCGAAGCGATCCGGCGCACTGCCAACCTCGTTCAGGGACACGAGCCGATTATACCTGTAGAAGGCCGTGTCTTCGACGCCTTTGGCCATCAACGCCGCCGACAGTTGCTGGAACGCCCGGACGGCCCACCCGCACTGTTTGAATATCTCAACATCGTCGACGGCTTCGTCGAAAGGAACGTTTTCAAGAAGCAGGTTCCGGAGAAACTCGGATTCGATGTGCAGATGCGGATATTCGAGGACCGCTCGAGAAATCGCCGCCTCGACGACAGCCCGGTCGTCGGAGCGACCATTTTCCTTTCCGAGGTAGGTTCGATAAATGGGAAACCGTGCGAGCACCTCTGAGAGTGCACTCTTGAGTCGGCTCAAGGTCAAGTTGTCGGCAAAGCACTTCAGGGCGGATATTTTTTTGATCCTCCGCGCGAGGTTGTCGAGGTCTCCGGCCATGCGGGATGCCAGAACCCACTTTTTGGCGGAATAGACCACGTCTTCGAAAGATTCCGTCCGTCCACTGAAGCCGGTGTAAATGTCGGTAAGGCGGGTTTCATTTTCCCGGTACACGAACAGTGCATTGAGCCAGTGGGCGAAATCATAACCGGTGGTTCCCTGCACCGGCCAGCCGAGGGAGAGCGGCTCTTCGGGCGCGAGGATTTTTTCCACCAGGATATAAGCGTCTTCCCCAAGGCACCGGCGCAACCTTTGAAGATACTCTCCGGGGTCCGCCAGGCCGTCGACGTGATCGATACGCACGCCGCTCACGCTCTTTTCGGAGGCCAGTTTTCCCAGCAGCTGATGGGTGTACTCGAAGACCGCCTTTTTCTCCTGGCGCAGGGCGATCAACTCGTTGATGTCGAAAAAACGGCGGTAATTGATTTCTTCGTTGGCGACCTGCCAGTAGCACAGCCGAAATCGCTGTTGCGACAGAAGCCCGTCCAGCCGCTGGTAGCTGTGGATGTTGCCGGGCTCTCCGTTGAAACGACGCAAGGTTTCGGAAAGCAAGCGCCGGATGACGGTATTGCCGCAGAAAAGATCCCACAGAGTTTGCTTGATGGCGCGGCCGTGATCTTGCCGTACCCCGGCATCCACAAGCAGCACCAGACTTTCCAGATCGTCGAGAGCGTCGATCCAGCGATTGTAGGCCGGGTCTTTTTCTCCGAGTTCGGTCTTGATCGACGCCGTGGGCTGGTCGAGAATGCTCAGATACGTCTCGATTTGCAGCGGGAACTTCAGGTCACCGTATGTCGCCGCAAAACCGTCGCGGTCAAAGACTATCCGGATTTCGCCTTTTTCGAGGCACTCACCGTAGCGTTGTCCCAAAAAAGGCGCCATCACCCTGCCCTGCAGGTCCTTGGAGGGATGGTTCCAACAGATATCGAAATGATCGCGGAACCTCGAAGACATCCCGTTTTCGAGCACATCCGCCAGCATCCGGTTGTCGACATCGAAGGCCATGTGGTTGGGTACGATATCCTGCAGCCACCCCATATCATACTCCCGCAGCCGCCCGACGAGGGTTTTCCAGTCGTCCAGCGATCCCAGCTCGGGGTTCAGGTCATTGGGGTCCACGCAGTCGTAGCCGTGCAGGCTCCCTTTGCGGGCGCGGAATATCGGCGAGGCGTAAACGTGTGAAATTCCCAGCTCGGACAGGTAGGAAACGATGTCGGCGGCTTGACCGAAACCAAATTCCGGTTGGAGCTGCAGTCGATATGTGGCGATGGGAACATCCATAGTGTTTACTCTACTAATCCATCGGGGGGCCGGATCTTCAAGACTTCCGTCAGGCGGAGAAACGTCGTCACCCATCGCCGGGCGTCGTCGTCACCTCCATCGGCTCTCGCGCGGAAGTCGGAATATTTTTTCTGCCACAGGGTGTAGTGAATATTTTGGATCTCCTGAAACCTTACTAAAAAGGGAAGTCCGACGGCCAGATCGACGCCCTGAGTCAACCGGTCCAGCAGATCGACGTCTTCAGGGGCTGTCTGGAACTTGCCGGCCAACTGCTCCAGCCTGTTTCGCAAGGTGAATTCGAGCGTCTCGGCATCCAGGGCGATACCGGCCCGTTCGGCATCCTCGATCAGATTGTGGATGGCGTCGTAATCGAGCTCTTCACGGTCGAATTCGTGATTCAGATCGCTGTTGACCACGATCTCACCGGCAACGTAGAGCGCTTTGGGAATTCGGCTGCTGGAATCGTTGATGAAGCGCATCAGCGATACGTGGTTGTCGTAGAGTTGACGATACATCGCGAGGGCGTCGGTCGTGGTGGCTTCCAGAATCGTGTTCAACACCTTGCGCTGCTCGTCGCGGAACAGAGATATGAGAGAATAGATGGAGTCTTTGAAGTAATTTCCGAAACACCGGAACACACCCGGAATATCGTTATTGTCGAAGACACCTATTACTTCCTCCGCCATGCGGGAATACGCCTTTTCATCGAACCGGCTGATCCCGCAACTGATGCTGTGGTCTCCCATGTGGAAGACGGCGTAGTGAAACTGCGCGGTCTCCCGCGTGATCTGCGAGGTGAGCTGAGCCCGCCCCACGGCGATCTTGGCTTTACCGGCTTCCGCGCTGCGGTTGTCGAGGTTTTCGATAAAAAAGCAGTATATGAAAACCGTTTGGGGATAGTCTTCGAAAAACGAACTGATGGCATAATGGGCTGCGGCTTTTTTCAGATCCACGCTGGAAGGCTTCACCCACTTCTCGTAGATGTGGCGCCCATCTCTGTGCTTGGGTATATTGCTTTTGGCCGCGGCCAGTTTCTCTAGAAACGGCGCCTCGATCTCGGACTCGAACAGCTCCTCGGCCAACTGTACGGCACGGCAGGCATACTGAATGACCTGAACGGTCTCGATTCCCGACAGTTCATCGAAGAACCAACCGCAGCTGGTATACATCAACATGGCCTGGCGCTGTATCTCCAGAAGCTTCAGGGCCAGTATGCGATTCGTTTCGTCCGGCGAAACGGTCATGTGCCCCTCCAAAAACCGGTCGATGTTTTGCGGGGAACGGTCGAGGATCACCTCAATGTAGTCGTTGCGTGCCTGCCATGGATCGGCGAACAGATCACGGGAATTTTCGACAAACGCTTCCGCCAACACGTCCCGCAGCCAGTCCATCGCGTTGCGAAGCGGCCCACGCCAGCTCTGGTTCCAGTCCGGCCGGCGGCCGGACTGGCAGCCGCAGTCGCTTTTCCAGCGCTCCACTCCATGCGCACAACTCCAGGCGGTGTTTTCCTTGATCTCCACTTCCCAGGTCGGGGGTTGTTTCTCTAGGAATTCTCCGTAATTGGTCAACCGCGCCGAATTGCCGGAATCGATCTTCTCCAGGGCGTAGGCCAGGGCCATGTCGCCATATCGGTGATGATGGCCGAAGGTCTCCCCGTCCGTTGCGATGTGGACGAGTTGGTTGTCATCGCGCTCTTCTTCAAATGCCGCCAGCAAACGTCCGGCAAAGGTCTCCCCGTTGTTCAGCAGACCATTGAAGGCCACGTCCCGGGAGATCGGTCCGTCGTAGAAAAAGATTGCCATGCTGCGTCCTTCGGAAAGGCTCTGTACATAAGGCATGCGCGGGTCGATGGACCCGTCGCTCACGTCGCTCCAGGAATCGACCCCCACCGGTCTTACTCTACTGGCCTGGTAAGGGCTCAAAATGGTGAACGTGATTCCCAGTTCGGCCATGATGGCAAGGGTTTCCAGATCAACTGCCGCCTCTGGAAGCCACATTCCCTCCGGTGACCTTCCGAAGCGATGCTGGAAGTCACGGATGCCCCACAGAATCTGCGTGGTGCGATCGGCCGTATTGGCCAGCGGAAGAATCATGTGGTTATAAGGCTGGGCTATCGCCGAACCGTGTCCCGAAAATCGTTGACTGCTGCGCCGATCGGCCTCCAATATCGCCGCATATACCTCGGCGCTGTTTTGCGCCATCCAGTTGAGCACTGTCGGTCCGAAATTGAAGCTCATCCGAGCGTAATTATTGGTGATTCGAACAATGCGCTCCTGATCGTCCAAAATGCGGGCGGCGGCATTGCGGGTATAGCATTCGGCTGTGATGCGGGCATTCCAGTCATGGTACGGATGGGCGGAGTCCTGGATCTCGATCTCCTCCAACCAGGGATTTTCCCGGGGTGGCTGGTAGAAATGTCCGTGAATGCATATGCAGTGTTGCGTCATTTCGGGTTCCTTCTTTCGTTTCTTTCGCCGACGATGTTTATGCCGCAGCAGGTCTTTCAAAAGGGGTCAGGTTGCAGATGTCGGGAAAAGCACGCTGCACTGAACCCCAACCTGCCGCTAATCAGAGCACGGTTGCCGGGTTCTGGCAGTCAAAAGGTTCTGCGTGCGCCACGGCACTCTTTCCGGCACCTGAATCCCGCCATAGCCATAAAATCGCGCAATGCAAAAAGGTGTCAATCTGGTACGCGATCCCTGGAAAACACCGCAATGCTGTAAGGCGCCATTTCGAGTTCCATCGTTCCATTCGCCTGCAGGGTATCGGGGACCCCGCTTCCGGGGCCCATCCAGCGGGGTTCGGCTGAATCGATCCTTTTACGCCAATGCCCTCCAGGCAGATGCATTCGGATCTTTCCCGCATTGTCGTTGAAATTGAACAGCAGGCCGACCTCCTGGTCGTCGAAGCGGCGCCGCACCAATAGCAGGTTCTGCTGCGGGTCGCATGACACCGTCATGTTTTTCTTGCTCAGGTTTGCCAGGGCGGGAATCCGGGTGCGCAGGCCCAGCAATTCCCGGTGAAAATCGTACAGCGTCCGATGGTAGCCATCCCGCCGCAGGAACCGGTTCAATTTGGACCGCAGAAAGGTCTGCTCGTCCTGAGGATCCGGGGGTTCGGCCTGCCAGTCGAAGGCGGCGAACTCACGCTGGCGGCCCTTCCGGACAGCCTCCACCAGTTCTGGATCGGTGTGACTGACGAAATACAGAAACGGCGCTATTTCCCCGTA
>Ga0316193_10004160_pt1 | contig 10614 bp, 8 predicted proteins | sample MerIslsedime2_MG_FD_207735 | JGI IMG/M metagenome (GOLD analysis project Ga0316193, IMG submission 207735) | Coastal sediment microbial communities from Maine, United States - Merrow Island sediment 2 | ecosystem: Environmental > Aquatic > Marine > Coastal > Sediment | place: USA: Maine... | reverse complement strand
CCCGATTGTAGCTGTACCAGTGAGCCGACCGGATAGATCCCAAGACAATGGATAAAATGTTCCACCATCTCTTTTTTAAAGTGAGTACCACTCCATTCCAACAGTTTTTTCAGTGTATAGGCCGGTTCCCAAGCCTCTTTATAACAGCGTACCGAGGTCAAGGCATCATAAACGTCGACGATCATCGCCATCTGTCCAATCTCTGAAATTTGCTCCCCTTGCAGGCCTTGCGGATAACCACTGCCATCAAAATGTTCATGATGCATGGTCACAACATCCATGGCCTCTTGCCTGAGCCCTGAGCTTGTGGCGAGAATGGCACGCCCCATATCCACATGCAGCTTCATAATGCCGAACTCTTCATCGGTCAATTTATCGGGTTTGTTGAGGATGTTGGCTGGGATCAGCATCTTGCCGACATCATGCAGCAAGCCACCCATGGTCACCTGTTCAATGATATCTCTTGGCATACCCTGATCCCTGGCAAAGGTGGCCATCAGGCCACTGACACTAACCGAATGCATAAAGGTATATTCATCACGGTCCTTGATGCGTGTCAGGCTGATCAATGCATCCTTGTTGCGGAAAACAGAATTAACGACCTTTTCTGTAATATGTTCGATATTTTCCAGTTCCACCTGTTTGCCCAGGCGTACATCGTCCATGAGGGTGTGAATGACCTGTGTTGCCTCTTTGAAAATGATGCGCGCATGTTTAAGCTCATCTGCCGCAGTGACCTGTTTTGTCGCCCCCTCCCTCTTCTCACCAACGCTATGATAGGATTTTTCAAGCGTGGCCTGTATTTCATCCACCGACTCCGGCGCTTCACAGTTTTTACCCTTTTCCGTATCGATGACAAGCTGGCTAATACCGACAGCTTTCAGCTTCTGGATGGGTTCATTATCCTTGATGAGAAAACTGGAACGGAAAAATTGATGGTCAATCCAGTGACAATCAATCGCATGCACATACATACCAACCTGTAGTTGCGATATCTGGATTTTTTTCAGCATGGAACTGCCATAACGTCGAGTGCTGCACTTCTCTTTTTAGATCATTGTTCAAATCCTATATCGACAGCACATAAGGAATAAATTAGGCCAAAGTGACGGCTATTCTATCTGGAAACGGCAGTCTCCATATTTTTTATGGTGCATCAACACCCAGGCCAGGCTGATGATATGGCGTCTTTACATGCGTGAACCTGCATCAATATCTGCCTTAACAACGGCAGAAACCCAGGTCTTATAACAGCCTGGACAGGGATGCCTGCCCCATGCGCTCGGCCTGTTCCCGCATGGTATTGAGTTGATCTTCCCAGTAACGCGGGGTATTAAACCAGGGGAAGTGATGCGGAAAAGCGGGGTCATGCCAACGGCGGGCGAGCCAGGTGCAATAATGGATGAGCCGCAGGCTGCGCAGGGCCTCGATGAGTTCGATTTCAGCATAATCGAAGTCAGCAAACTCCTGATAGCCCTCGAGTATCACGCGCAATTGTACCGCCATTTGTTGCTGATCACCGCTAAGCAACATCCACAGGTCCTGCATCGCCGGACCGGTCATGCAATCATCCAGATCGACAAAGTGCGGCCCGGCATCGGTCCAGAGAATATTACCGGGATGGCAATCACCATGCAGGCGAATATTAGGGAATCCCATGACGGCCTCGAATATGGCATCCACCTGCTGTAGCACCTGCTCTGTCGCCAACTGGAAGTTATGGCGCAGCTCCGCCGGGATAAAGCCCGACTCCATAAGCCACTCATAAGGCTGCCAGCCAAATGTTTGCGGGGTCAGGCGTAGGCGTGCCTGAAAACTGCCGGCCCGTCCGACACCATGGATACGGCCGATAAAGCGCCCCAACCAGCGTAAATGCTCGTCGTTGTCCAGTTCCGGGCTGCGGCCACCGCGGCGGGGATAGATCGCATAGCGAAAGCCATCATAGATAGAGAGCGTCTCCCCGTGCCGGTTTGGCAGGGGTGCAATCACCGGGATCTCCCGTTCCACCAGTTCCCCGGCGAAGGCGTGTTCCTCCAGAATGGCGGCATCACTCCAGCGCCCGGGACGATAGAACTTGGCCACCACAAACCCGCCATCCTCCAGGCCGATTTGATAGACCCGGTTTTCATAGCTGTTGAGGGCATGAAAATGGCCACTGGTCTGCAGACCAAAGGCCTCCACCGCATCCAGCAGCCGATCCGGGGTCAGGTGGGTATAGGGGGCCTGGTCGTCATTTTGGGCAGCCAACTTGAATTCCTCTGTATGAACACTATTTCTTACGTGCTAAGTTAAATAGACAAACGAAAACAGAAAGGTATCACGTTCATGACCAACCCGCTTTTGCAATTCACCGGCCTGCCCCCGTTTCAACAGATTAAGCCCGAATATATCGAGCCCGCCATCAACCAGTTGCTGGCCGAAAACCGTGCCCTGGTGGAACGGCTGTTGCGTGAGAATGAACACTATACCTGGGACAATCTCATCCAACCCCTGGAAGAGGCGGATGATCGGCTGAGCCGGGCCTGGTCCCCCGTCAGCCACATGAATTCCGTGGTGAATAGCGATGCCCTGCGTGAGGCCTACAACGCCTGCCTGCCCAAGCTGAGCGAATACGGCACCGAGATGGGTCAGAACGAACACCTGTATGAGGCCTATAAGAGCATTCATGACATGCCCGAGTTTCAACACCTGGATCAGGCACAAAAAAAGACCATCGAAAATTCCTTGCGGGACTTTCATCTCTCCGGCGTCGATCTGCCGCCAGAGAAAAAGGAACGCTTCAAGGCCATCCAGCAACAGCTCTCCAAGCTCACCACCAAGTATGAAGAAAACCTGCTCGATGCCACCCACGCCTGGACGCGCCATATCAGCGACGAGCAGCAGCTCTCGGGCCTGCCCGACTATGCCCGTGCCATGGCAAGACAGAGTGCCGAGCAAAAGGGACTGGACGGTTGGCTGTTTAGCCTGGAGTTCCCCTCCTATTACGCGATCATGACCTATGCCGATGACCGCGCCCTGCGTGAAGAGATGTATCAGGCCTATGTCACCCGCGCCTCGGAGCAGGGACCGAATGCCGGCAAATGGGACAACAGCGCCATCATGGAGGAGATCCTCGCCCTGCGGCATGAGCTGGCCCAGCTGCTTGGTTTCCAGAGTTATGCCGAACGTTCTCTCGCCACCAAGATGGCCGAGTCACCGGGACAGGTGTTCGGTTTTCTCGATGATCTGGCCAAACGTTCAAAACCGGTGGCGGACAAGGAGTTGGAAGAACTGCGGCAATTCGCCGAACAACAGCATGGCCACGAGCAACTGGCGGCATGGGATCTCGCCTATTATTCGGAGAAACAACGCCAACACGATTTTGATATCAGCCAGGAAGAGTTAAAACCCTATTTCCCGGAAGACAAGGTGATCACCGGCATGTTTGAGGTGGTCAAACGCCTTTATGGGCTGAGCATTGCACAAGTCGACCATGTTGAGACCTGGCACCCGACGGTGCGCTTTTATGAAATCCGCGATAATGACGGCCAACTGCGTGGCCAGTTTTATCTTGATCTCTATGTGCGCGATAAAAAACGCGGCGGGGCATGGATGGATGACTGCAGCGGCCGTATGCGTAAGGCCAATGGCGAGCTCCAATACCCGGTGGCCTATCTCACCTGTAACCTCACCCCGCCGGTGGGTGGGGATCCGGCCCTGTTTACCCATGACGAGGTGATTACCCTGTTCCATGAGTTTGGTCATGGCCTGCACCACATGCTGACCCAGGTGGATCACATTGGCGTCTCCGGCATCAACGGTGTGGCCTGGGATGCGGTGGAACTGCCGAGTCAGTTTATGGAGAACTGGTGTTGGGAACGCGAGGCATTGAATGTCATCGCCGGCCACTATAAAACCGGTGCCCCCCTGCCCGATGCCCTGTACCAAAAGATGTATGCGGCAAAGAATTTTCAGGCCGGCATGCAAATGGTAAGACAGCTGGAGTTCTCCATTTTCGACTTCCGCCTGCACCATGAATATGACCCTGCCAAAGGGTCGCATATCCAAAAAACCCTGGATGAAGTGCGCCAACAGGTGGCCGTGATTACACCACCTGACTACAACCGTTTCCAAAACGGCTTCTCGCATATCTTTGCGGGCGGTTATGCCGCTGGCTACTATAGTTACAAGTGGGCCGAGGTGTTATCGGCCGATGCCTTTGCCAAGTTCGAAGAGCAGGGCATTTTTGACCCCGAAACAGGCCAGGCCTTCCTGCATAACGTGCTCGAACAGGGTGGAACCCGGGAACCCATCGAGTTATTTGTAAAGTTTCGTGGCAGGGAACCGACAATTGATGCGCTGCTACGGCATAGCGGCATCACGGCATAATCAATAACAGGTAGAAAGAATGACCCAAAAGCTGTACCGGATAATTAGCTTTGCCTTCATCTATGTACTCTCTCAAACCGCGACCTGCGCAGAAAACCGCTATGTCACCGACCAGATCATGCTTGGTGTGCACCAGGCTCCAAAGGCGGAAAGCGCCCTGGTGACCTCTATCCCCAGCGGTGCCCGGGTTGAGATCCTGAAAAGCCAGGGTGACTTCAGCAACATCAAACTCAAAAACGGCACCTCGGGCTGGGTCATCAGCAGCTACCTGATCAAGGAAAAACCGGCAGCTGCCGAACTCGATAATCTATCCACAAAATATCAGGAAGCGACCAAAACCGCCTCCAGCAAGGAACGCGAGGCACAACTCTGGCGTGATGAACTCTCCAATGCCAAAACCCTGATCAAGGAATTAAAGAAAAAACTCGCCAATGGAGAGTCCCTGGATTCTATCGAAGAGTCCATGAAAAAGGTCGTGCAGGCAAAGAAGGAAAACGACCGCCTGAAACAAGAGATGGAAAGCCTGGAGACCGAATTACATTCCCTGAAGAGCATCAATCAGGATGAGGCGGTCATAAAATTACAGGAATATGAAAAACAAAACCTGGCCTTTAAAACCCGGATTGCAGCGGCATTGGCCAGTCTTCAAGGCAAGAACGTTCCCACGCCGGAGGAGCTCGCCTCCATTCGGCCCGATTTTCCTGTCTGGTTCTGGGGCATGTTATTCTTTATAGCGGTGGTCGGTTTGGCCATCGGCATTGCCCTGATGGATTACAAAAATAAACGCCGTCATGGTGGCTTCCGGCTGTAGTTTAAAAAAATCACCACAAGAGAAAGGGGGCGCAAGCCCCCTTTTCTTTTATTCCCTTGACTCACGATGAAGCTTGCCGGTATAAGAAGCCATGCGTCGTCTGCTACTCACACTCCTGGCCGTTGTTGTCCTGCTCACTCAGTATGGATTGAATGAGCATATCTATTCCGAACATCTTCATGGCCATGCCCATCACCATGAATACCTTAGTCAGCAGGAACCTCTTCACGATCATGATGATGGCGGCGAACAGGATAGCGATGAAGTCTGTTTTCTATATCTGGCCAGCCACCAATATCAACATGCACTCATCCCGAGCCTGTCGACATTGTTCGTTGCAGGTACCTTTGACCTGCAAACGGCCCCACTGCAATCGGCCTTTGCCCAAGCGGTAGTACACCATTACACGGCTCGCGCCCCACCCCGTTTTCTCTAAGCCAACACACATAAACAAATCGACCTTTTGATCAAAGTCGCGCAGGCCTGTACTGCGCGCCGTGTATATATTTGGAGAAAACAACATGTATGCAAAAAATTTCCTTTTTTGGACCCTTGGCCTGGGTCTGCTGAGTGGTGCCGTTCACGCCGCCAGCGGCGGAACCGGTTTTAATCCGGGCATCAGCCTGATCATCGATGGCCGCTACGGCAGCTATGCCAATGACAGTGACTACGAACTGCCCGGCTTTATGCTGGGTGGTGAGGCCGGTCGCGGCGAAGAAGGTTATCACCTCGGTCACAATGAGCTATCCATCAGCGCCAATATCGATGACCTGTTTTTTGGCAAGTTCACCACTGCCATCGCCGATCATGATGGCGAGACCGAGGTCGAGCTGGAAGAGGCCTTTATTGAGACCGTGGGTCTGGGCTATGGCTTCACCGCCAAGGCCGGCCGCTTTTTCTCTGACATTGGTTATCTAAACAGCCAACACGGCCATGCCTGGGACTTTACCGATGCGCCGCTTATCTATCGCGGCCTGTTTGGTGACCAGATTCGCGATGATGGCCTGCAGGTCAGTTGGGTGGCACCCACCAGTGTGTATCTGAAAATCGGTGCCGAGGGTACCCGTGGGGCACAATATCCAGCGGGTGGTGCGGCGCATGACGGGCAAGGTGCACAGGCCATGTTCATCAAACTCGGCGGCGATGTGGGGACAAGCCATAGCTGGCAGTTCGGCCTTTCACACTGGCGTGCCGATGTTGTCGGACGTCAGGCAGGGAGCCACAGTCACGGCGGTGGCACCGCAACGGAGGTTCCCACCTTTAGCGGTGACAGCAAGCTAAACGGTGTTGACCTCGTCTGGAAGTGGGCACCCGATGGCAATGCCTCACAACGTTATCTGAAGCTTCAGGCCGAATACTTTGAACGTGATGAAGACGGCAATGTGGAACTGGTGGGAAGCAGTCCACTGGAGAGTACGAGCTATCAGGGAAAACAAAAGGGCTGGTATGCGCAGGCGGTCTATCAGTTTATACCGCGCTGGCGGCTGGGTCTGCGCTACGATGAACTCTCTGCCGACAATACCGGCGCCGATGCCGATGTGCTGACCGAAGCCGGCCTGGATAATGAAGGACATACCCCCAAACGTACAACGCTCATGATGGATTACTCCCGCAGTGAATACAGCCGCATCCGTGTGCAGTTTGCCGAAGACAATTCCTATGAGGATGCCGACAACATCCTGTTTGTGCAATACATCATGAGCCTGGGCGCCCATGGCGCACACCAATATTAGGGAGCAATCGGATGCAAAAGATATTCAAGACAGGCCTCACGCTGGTCATGCTCCTGCTGACCATGCCCGCCATGGCAAGGCTCAGTGTGTTTGCCTGTGAACCGGAGTGGGCCGCGCTGGCCGCCGAGCTGGGCGGTGAGCGTGTTACGGGCTATTCGGCAACCACGGCGAAACAGGATCCCCACCACATCGAGGCACGTCCCAGCCTGATCGCCAGGGTGCGCAATGCGGATCTGCTGATATGCAGTGGTGCCGAACTGGAGATCGGCTGGCTGCCCCTGTTGTTGCGGCAGGCCGGTAACGCCGCCGTCATGCCGGGCCGGGCCGGTTACCTTGAGGCCGCCAGCCTGGTGCAACGCCTGGAAATTCCCACCAGCGTCGATCGAAGTATGGGTGACGTCCATGCCGGGGGTAATCCGCATGTGCACCTTGATCCCCGGCACATCGCCACGATTGGCAAGGCACTTGGACAACGGCTGGCCGAACTCGATCCGGCCGGTAGCGCTTACTACCAGCAACGCCAGCAGGATTTTTTACGGCGCTGGCAACAGGCGCTGGAGCGTTGGCAGAAACAGGCTGCTCCACTCAAGGGCATGCGGGTCGTGACCCACCACAGGGACTGGGTCTACCTGTTTAACTGGTTGGGTATGGTCACCGCCGGGACCCTGGAGCCCAGGCCAGGACTGCCCACCACCGCAGGGCACCTGGTAAACCTAAAACAGGAACTGGCAAGATCACCGGCAAAGATGATCGTGCATGCCGCCTATCAGGACGATCGTGCCGCACAACGGATGTCGCAGCTGAGCGGTATCCCGGTGCTCGAGTTGCCCTATACCGTGGGTGGCGCGGCAAAGGCCGGGGACCTGTTCAGCCTGTTTGATGTCACCCTGGCACGACTCCTGGCTGCCGCGTCATGAACTGGACGGCACTGGATCTCACCATCCTTGGCCCGGCGTTTCTCGCCGGGCTGCTGGTGGTCGCCACCCATATCCCCCTGGGGCAACGTGTCCTGGCGCGTGGCATCATTTTCCTCGACCTGGCGGTTGCCCAGGTCGCAGGACTGGGCCTCATCGCGGCCCACAGCCTTGACTGGGAGCCCGGTGCCTGGCAGGTGCAGGTGGTCGCCTTTGCGACAGCGGCACTGAGTGTGCTGTTCCTGCATTGGACGGAACGCCGCTGGCCCCAAATACAGGAGGCCGTGATCGGTTCGCTATTCGTCCTCGCCTCCAGTGGCAGCATCCTGTTACTGGCCAGCAATCCGCATGCGGGGGAACACCTCAAGGGGCTGCTCATCGGACAGATCCTGTGGGTGAACTACATGCAGTTAGTCCCCGTGGCGATCCTGTATGGCCTGATCCTGCTGCAGTGGTTCGGCTTTCCACAACGCCGCTCATCGCTCCCGTTTTATTTACTGTTTGCCCTGGCCATCACCGCCTCGGTACAACTGGTGGGGGTCTATCTGGTGTTTGCGACATTGATCCTGCCGGCCCTGGCCGTCCGCCATTGTAAACAGCGGGCGCTGTGGTATGGCTATGGCATCGGTGTCGTGGGTTACGGCCTGGGGCTGATCCTCGCGGCACTGCTGGATCTGCCCGCAGGGGCGGTGATCGTCTATACCCTTGCACTCATTGCCATACTGATCGGCTGGTTTGTCAACCGGGCAAAAGATTGATGCCGAAAATTTTACACCGAAATCGATTCAGCCGGAGCATCGTTCCATGCATGACGACCAGCCCCCTGCAATCATGGCGGGGGGATCCTATCAATGTCATAATTGGTCATTGAATCGTATGCAACGGCCCAGAACAACATGAAATATAAAGATCTCAGGGACTTTATCGCCCAACTGGAAAAACGTGGTGAATTAAAACGGATTACCCAGGAAGTCGATCCCCATCTGGAGATAACCGAGATCTGTGACCGCACGCTGCGCGCCGGTGGTCCGGCCTTGCTGTTTGAAAACCCCAAGGGCCATTCGGTACCCGTGCTTGGCAACCTGTTCGGCACCCCGCAGCGGGTCGCCATGGGGATGGGTGCGGATTCCGTCGAGGCCCTGCGTGAGATTGGCAAGTTGCTGGCCGCGCTGAAAGAACCGGAACCACCCAAAGGCTTCAAGGATGCCTGGGACAAACTGCCTGTGTTTAAACAGGTCTTGAACATGTCCCCCAACGTGGTGAAAAAGGCGGCTTGCCAGAAACATGTTCTCGAAGGTGATGACATCGACCTGGGCAAGCTGCCGATTCAGACCTGCTGGCCCGACGATGCCGGCCCATTGATTACCTGGGCCCTGGTGGTCACCAGGGGACCGACAAAAGAGCGGCAAAACCTCGGCATCTACCGCCAACAGGTGATTGGCAAGAACAAGGTCATCATGCGCTGGCTCGCCCACCGCGGTGGCGCGCTGGATTTTCGTGACTGGTGTGAGCAACATCCCGGCGAACCCTTCCCGGTGGCCGTGGCCCTGGGTGCCGATCCAGCAACGATTCTGGCCGCGGTCACCCCCATCCCCGATACCCTGTCCGAATACGCCTTTGCCGGTCTGTTGCGCGGTGACAAGACCGAGGTGGTGAAATGCCTCGGTTCGGATCTGCAGGTGCCCGCCTCGGCCGAATATGTGCTGGAAGGCGTCATCCATCCCGGTGAGATGGCCGACGAAGGGCCGTTTGGCGATCACACCGGTTATTACAATGAAGTGGATCGCTTCCCGGTATTCACCATCGAACGCATCACCCACCGCAATGACCCCATTTATCATTCGACCTACACCGGCCGTCCACCCGATGAGCCGGCCATCCTCGGTGTGGCCCTGAATGAAGTGTTCGTGCCGATCCTGCAAAAACAGTTTCCCGAGATCACCGACTTCTATCTGCCCCCGGAAGGCTGTTCCTATCGCATGGCGGTGGTGAGCATGAAGAAACAATATCCCGGCCATGCCAAACGGGTCATGCTGGGCGTCTGGTCTTTCCTCAGACAGTTCATGTATACCAAGTTTGTCATTGTCACCGATGATGACGTCAATGTACGTGACTGGAATGATGTCATCTGGGCCATGACCACACGCATGGACCCCATACGCGATACCACGATGATCGATAACACCCCCATCGACTATCTCGACTTTGCCTCACCGGTGTCCGGTTTGGGCTCCAAGATCGGTTTTGACGCCACGAACAAATGGCCCGGTGAAACCACACGGGAATGGGGCCGCCCCATCAGCATGGATGCCGAAGTCAAACAACGGATCGATGCAATTTGGGATGAGCTTGGTATCTTATAAATGTTAGAGAATGGCCAGGAGAAATAAACATATATGAAAATAATTATGAAAATTTTTCTTAGCCTTTTATTAGCAAGCTTTTTTCTTATTCAGCCCACGCAGGCAAGTCCGAAGTATTATCAGTATAACGGTGATGTGCCATTTATCGAAATGATGTTAAACATGATGGCCACAATGGGCATGATCGACAAAATACCGCCAAATTTAATGGGTTATGGTAATTATATGAACCCGAATATGGGAAACCAATTTACAAATCCGCCAGGTTTTAATGCGCCTAATATGATGCAAGGCATCAGCCCCAATACAATGACAAGCCCACCAAACTTTATGGGTTACGGTACTTATATGAATCCATATATGGGAAATCCATTTACAAATCAGCCGGGTTTTAATGCGCCTAATATGATGCAAGGCATCAACCC
>Ga0316193_10004158_pt1 | contig 10616 bp, 9 predicted proteins | sample MerIslsedime2_MG_FD_207735 | JGI IMG/M metagenome (GOLD analysis project Ga0316193, IMG submission 207735) | Coastal sediment microbial communities from Maine, United States - Merrow Island sediment 2 | ecosystem: Environmental > Aquatic > Marine > Coastal > Sediment | place: USA: Maine... | reverse complement strand
TGATGATTAACGTGCTAGAAGCGCGGCAAACGCGCCTGTAGCTCAGCTGGATAGAGCGGCGGCCTTCTAAGCCGATGGTCGGGGGTTCGAGTCCCTCCAGGCGCGCCGGAAAAACAAAGCTAAAATGCCCGTTGCCGTCGCGTTCGGTTAGCTGCTGGACCCCATGCTGGACCTTTTCCCTCCAGCGCAGCCCCTTCCACGGTCCACCGACCGCTTTTAGCCCCAGTCCACTTCGTACCGGGTCAAGTTGTCGGGTCGCGGGTGATCGAGCTCGAGCTCTCGCAGGATGGCACGCAGGACCTTTTCGGGGATCTTGTTCCACTTGCGCTCGTGTAGAAGGTCGATGTTCGCCTGATCGATGCGTTCCAGGTCTGCCCGTAGCTTGTCCAGAAGGTGGACGTTCGCCCGGTCCACCCGGAAGCGATCCTCTGCGATCTCTTCAACGTCCGGGTACCGATCCAGGCATTCTAAACGGCGGTCGGTCATCCTTTCTCGCAGACCTTTATCCGGGATAAGGCGTGCGATCTTCCGACTGATCTCGACAGGGTCCGCGTCTGCGTTCTTGCACTCCGCTCGCACTGGGTCCGGCAGCCAGCTGATCACGGTCTTGACTACTTCCAGCGGGTCCCCGTCGCAGCCTGCGATGGCCCCACGGGTCACGCTGACCAGTTCAGCCCCTAGCGATGGGCGGCCTTTTTTCTTCTGCCAAACCAGCGATTCGTCTTTCTTCCATCGAGGAATCCGCACGCGGACGCCCGCGATCGCCACAACCGGCGCGGGTTCGATCTGACGCGGTTCGGGCTTCTGTTCCGCTTCGGCGCTACGCTTCGCTTTGGTCGGCGGCTTGTCCATTGTTCGCTGGCCCATGCCCGGAGCGCTGCACACGCTGCCGGGCTTTTTCTATGGCGCCGGGCTCTACGCAACGTCAAGCCGAACGCCTCAACCCAACCCCCGCACCGCCTCGAGTACGCGCTGAACATGCGCTGTCGCATGCGTGGGCCAGTCTGCTTGAGCGTGGCGTATGGCCTGCCCAGCTCTGACGATGCGAGCTCGCTCGGTTGCGTTGGCTTGGCGGTACGCTTTTCGCAGCTCTTTGAGTCGCCACGAGTACGGCGGTTGCTCCCACAACGCCCATTGAGCGCACTGCGTATGCACGAGGTACCGGCGTTGCTCGATCCAGCGTGACTCCCCGGCATTGAAGCCCCGCCCGCAACGCTCGCAAACGTCCCGCCAAGTTGCTGGGGTTGCTTCCACCATGAGCCGGGTGTGCCGTCAGTGCGGGGTTGGCGTCAACGGTAAACCCGATGCGCCCCCACGCCCCAAACGCAACGCCCTGCAATGGGACTCGTGTCACTCGCAAAAAGGCGGGCTTGTCTATACGCAATTGTTCTCGCCTGAACAATTACGTATGCCGCACTTTATGCGTTGATTCGGTCCGAAACGCAGATCCTTCGTCAACATTCAAGCCGCCTTCACATGATTACGAACAGTTCACGGGTGGCACGTTTCGTGCGTTCCGAAACGTCCAAGCGGCTGCGGTCCCGCTGCCGCAAGGCAGGAGTGGAGGCGGTCATGAAAATGAAAATCACGTTGTTTGCCGTTGCGGTGGTCGCGGTAGGGTCGTTGGTGGCGGCCGGCGCCTCTGCAGCGCCGATAGCCCGTGGCGAATATGTGGTGACGTGGCCGCGTGCCGACGGGAGTGGTTACTTCGAGGGCACAGTTACGTGGGAGGACTACCAGCCGGGCGCTGGTGTATGCAGTGGTTTGGCGAACCTTCAGCCGGAGCCGTACCTAGAGTGTTTGGAGTGGGTATATGGCTTCGATTTCGGTTCGGACTTTGGGGGCCGAAGCAGCATCAATCCGATGAGCATTACGGGGTTCACGACACCGAATCCTGGAACCCCTCTTGCCGGGGCGGTAGAGGGCACTTATAGCTCTTCTTGGGAGATGCCCGATTTGTCGTCCGGCTTTCTGGTCTTCGAGCTTTCGGGAGATGGCGTCTGTCACTCACCACCAAGTTACGGTACATGCGGCTGCGCATCCCCTAACCCTGATGGTACGTGCGCCCAAACCGTCTACCCTTTCAGTGCGACGATCGTCGGCGATGTGGAGAACATCTCTCAGAGCGCTTCGCCGCAGCTCTACAACTATCAATTTAACTACCTGCCGAGCGACTTCGCAGACGGTCTCTACCTCGTCACGTACTCAGTCGACGGCGACGATGCACAATGCACCCTGGTCTACGACCCTGCTAACGGCCGCTACGTCCAGCAATGCGCCGGTACCATGGTGCTCAACGCTACAATCACCGGGACTTTTAACACGCCGCCGGGCGGTACACCTGGTGACCCCAACACGAATGAGACCGTTCAGATCGACACTTCTTTCTATAATCCGAACGACGGAGTGACCTACCCGATCAGTGTGGAGGTCACCTACGACGCGGTGACTGCGCCGGGGACCACGACCGTGACCACCTCATCTACCGCAGCCGGAAATTTCGACCCCAATTTCTTGGTTGTGGTCGACAACTACGGTGGGGTCTTCTTTGACGTCAGCTTTGAGGGCGGCCTGTATGAAGGTCCCGTCCGTGTGTGTGGGCACTATCCGGACGTCAACGACGATGGAATCGTGGACGGGACGTCTGACTGGCCGGAGTGTTTTGTCCAGCTCGCCCACAAGGCTACCGGCGAGAACGGCTTCGGCGACTCGACTATGTTGACGAACGATCCACGTTGCCCGTGGGATGACGGCGAGGTCACTGCGTTTGTCACAAAGAGCAGACGTCCCTCCGACATCGGCGTCGACGGAGCGGACGCCGTCTGCCAATGGGAGGCGGAGGACGCCAACTTGGAGGGAACCTTCCGGGCTTGGCTCTCCACGGATAGCTACAGTCCTGCAACCGACTGGGACATTGCGGGAAGCGACCTTTTGATCAGTGGTCCGTTCGGCATTCCAATCGCAAGCTCCTGGGACCAGCTGGTCTCGGGTGCGCTGAACCACCAAATAAACCGCACGACGGACAGGCAGTGGCTCACGCCGGTTGGGGAGTCCTCACTATTAAACGCGTTTGTCACAGCCGACACCCATCTTGGCGGTTTCGGCGTCGCTGACGCCGATGAGCTTTGCCAAACCGACGCCGAGGCAGCTGGCCTGCCAGGAACGTACCGGGCGTGGCTCTCGACCGATAGCTACAGCCCGGCGACTGACTGGGATCTCGCAGGAACCGACTATCAATTTGTTCGGACCGACGGAGCTCTCATCGCCAACTCTTGGGAGCACCTGGTCTCCGAAACTCTGATGAGTCCCATCTCGATGACGGCGGATGGAACGATGCTTACGTCCTGGGAGCACGAGGCGGTCGCGTTTCTGAGCCACGACCAAACGAATGGCGCGGGATTGTTCAGTATTTCCTGCGGGTACGACGACTGCGGATACATGGCGGACCAACACTGCCAATGGGAGGCGGAGGACGCCAACTTGGAGGGCACCTTCCGGGCTTGGCTCTCCACGGCCTACTACAGCCCAGCAACGCACTGGGACGTGTGGAACAGCTACTACCCGATCGTTCGGCCTGACGGTGCACGGGTTTTCGGTTCGTATAGTACGATGGCGACTGGAATCCTTGCGAATCCGATCAACCTGCATGCCAGTGGGAGCGCGGCTCCGCCGACTTACTGGGGGGCGTGGACAGGAACCACGCGCCTGGGGACGGCCCAAGCAGGAGCATCCTATCCGGAAGACAACAACTGCCTTAGCTGGACGTCGGACGGTTTGTCTGGCGACATCAAGATTTACGGGACGATTGGAGATCCGGATAGCACGGGCTGGGCGTGGACAGAGGCCCGCGCCCCGGACGGGTTTCCGAAGGAAGCGTGGTGCATTCAAGAGTTGCCTTTCTACTGCTTCCAGCAAGGCGTTGCGGGTATCCCAGCAGAACCGCTGGCGTGGACTGGGACGCGAACAGACGGAACTTGGGAACCCGGCCTGGATTGCAACGGTTGGACGAGCAATTACAACCACCGGGAAGGCCTAGCTGGCGCGGCCCTGAGAACGGACGGGACCTGGACAGACTGGGGGACGCGTGGTTGTAGGAGGAGTCACCACTTCTTCTGCTTCCAGCAACGTAGCTACGCTGAAGCCAATTACCAGGTTTGGACCGGCACCCAGCAAGACGGCACTTCGGCTGCCGGGTCGAGCTGCAACGGCTGGACGAGCGTGGATGAGACCCAGAACGCCACGATCGGCTCGGTCCTACAGGACGACGCGGGCTGGACCGTGTCGGAAGCCGTTGAATGCGGCAGCGCCTCCCGCCGTTTCTATTGTTTCGAGCAGACCGATGTTGCGAAGGCGGCCGCGACGTGTCGCACATGGGTCGCCGACCCCGACCCCCATAACCCACACACATGGGCCACCATGGAGCACCTTTGCATCAACACGCAAACTGAAGAGGTCTGCGGCCTGGTCGATGGGCTTTCACCCTTCGTCGTTGGGTTGGATGGGGGCAATGAGCCTCCTGCGGTGACACAGCCGTTCGTGATTCCGGTTCCGCAGGCCGTTGGCAGGCCGCTGGCAGCGTCAGGTTCTGTCTGCGACCCAGATGTCGATCAGCTACTCATTACAGAGATCGATTGGGGCGACGGAACCGTCGACCAGGCAGGACCCGAGTCCGGGCTATGCGGCCAGCCATTGAACGGAACTCACACGTACGCCGAGGCTGGGGTCTACGCAGTCACCATGACGGTCAGCGACGATCGAGGCGAGTTCGACTCGCAGAGCGCGTACGCTGTGATCTACGATCCGAGTGGCCGCGGCTTCGTGACCGGCGGGGGTTGGATCGACTCGCCGCCCGGAGCCTATGCGGCGGATCCGGATCTAACAGGAAAGGCCACTTTTGGCTTCGTCTCCAAGTACAAGAAAGGGGCGAATGCACCGACTGGCAATACTGAGTTCCAATTCAAAGTCGCCGACCTCAACTTCAAGTCGACCAGCTATCAGTGGCTTGTGGTTGCTGGACCCAAGGCGAAGTTCAAGGGTGACGGCACCATCAATGGAGCCGGGAACTATGGCTTCATGCTGACTGCAATCGACGCCTCGCTTGCAGGCGGCGGTGACGCCGACAAGTTCCGGATCAAGATCTGGGGCAGCACCGGCGTCGTCTACGACAACCAGATGGGTGACGACGATAATGCCGATGCAGCAACAGACCTTGGCGGCGGAACCGTCGTGATCCACAAAGCCAAAAAGTGAACCAAAAGGTCATCCTGACCAACGACAGATGAAAGACCCCGCTTCGGCGGGGTTTTTCTTTTCAGGAACGGCGGCCTTCGGGTCGCCGTTTTGTTTGTGCCACGTAGGTGCGTTTGAGGTGCAGCCGTAGCGGCTAGCTTTTGCCGTTGCTCACGACGTCGATAGCGGTGGGCGGGAGAGCCTGGTGCTCCGAGTCGTCACCCTTGGTGACACGCTTCAGCGTCTTGTGGAAGGCTCGAAGCTCCTCCTGCGATAGCGAGCTGAGATCGATTTCAGGATCTTGTTGCTGCTTGTGCTGGACAACATGACGCACCGAGCTGAACTCTTTCGGATACAAACAGCTCAACAGCTCCTTCGCCGCCTTCGTCGCCTGCGGATGCAACCGGTCCGTTGCAATCTCAAACAGGCTCTGGACGATCTCGTCCTTCATGAACCGTCTGCTCTCGGCACACTCCAGCGCAAACTCGGCAAACTCCCGATCGCCTTCCTCCCCCTGCTGCAACCACCGGTTGAGCGTGACCGAACGGATGCCCGCCTTACTCGCTGCCGATGGGATGGACGGGTTCTCCCTCAACGCCTCGATGATGGCTGCCCGGATCTCAGGAGTGAATTTGGTTGCCATAGTGTCGTGCTCCTCGACGGTTAGGGATGGGGTTGGACTTTCGGCTGCCGTGGAAACCGTTCGGGCGCCTCCGCCGCAGCCTGCTCAGACGGCCTCTAACGGGGGGTACCCCTGCACTCCTGTCAGCGCTGCCTGGTCTATTCGCTGCCATGCCTATCCCGGTGAAAGCGTGGCGCACAGTTGATGCAGGCCCGAGTCTTTCCCTGTACCAAATGATCCAAACGCCGTTCGAACTCGCGCTCGCACAGTCCGCAGCGCACCCTGACAAAGGCCTTGCTCTTGTCTCGGCGGATGCGTTTGTAGGGCGCCTCTGTGACCGTCCAGACGGTGTTCGGGAAGCTGTAGCCACGGTCAATCCTGCGCCAGCTACGGGCTCTGCGCGTGCCCCGCTTCGGGGTCCGCTTCTGCTTCCAGGCGAGCGGGTCCTTGCCCGTCACGCCACCTCCTCGTCCGTTGCGAACCAAGTCCACCGCCGCTCACCGTCAGTGCTTCCCGGGACTGTCTGTCGTCGGCTAGGCAAGCCGCGAGTCAATGGTTCCTGGAGCTTGAAAGACCATGGGAAATAGAAGAATACCAACGCTGGACTGAGCGCTGCTGGACCTAATGCTGGACCCAGCATGGCTCCTGCCACGCGCACGAGGAGATCTGACGCGGACTGAGAGCGTACTGGTAGTCCCCTACGCAATCCCAGTGCATCTATTCCAGCAGCGGTGCGCGAATTGACATTCTTGCCGTTCGTCAGCATCTCGGTTCGCTCATGGGTCGCTCGTTTGGCCATGCGTTTTTCCTTTGTTCCTTGATCCAAGAGTGACGGCTGTGATGGCTGAGGTGCCTCCTCCAAATAGATGCTCCATGTGCGCGCATACGCGGACAAACCGGGAGAGCCGTCAAGGCGTCACAGGCGTCACTCGTTGTAGTCGTCCTCCGCAGCGTGGAGCCCGATCCCGTGGTAGACGGCTCCGCGGTTGGTCTTGTCTCTGCGAAAGCCGCGGGCCTGGATCTCGACGGAGAAGTCGTTACCCCGAACGGCCTTCACGCCCTGCGTCACGCACCAATCTTTGAACGCGGCATAGAGGTTGCCGCCGCCCACTTTCGCGGCCTTGTTCTTGACGCAGCACTCCTCGACGAACTGCCCGATTACGTCCTCAGCGGCGCGGTAGTCGGCGGTCTGTCGTCTCACCGTCTCCGGTGGGTTGAGCCCTTGGCCCTGCCACTGAAGCGCGCCCTTGACGATCCAGCGTAAGACTCCCGGCGCCTCGTTCGCCTTGATCCTGTTGGCGAGCTCGCGGTCCTGCTTCTCGTCCGGAATCACCACGTCGAAGGGCACGAGCTGCACGCGCCGCCAGAGCGCCGCGTCGTTGGCGTCCGCTTCGGGCTTGTAGTTGGAGAGCATGACCAGCGTGTGCGTTGGCTCGAAGACGAAGAAGTCCTGCCGCATGTACCTCGCCGTCAACTTGTCGCCGCCAGTGAGGAGCTTGACCTTGCTCGCGTCGAAGCTCGCGCCCCGTTTGGTTTCGTGGACGACGATCAGGCGGGAGCCGTGACAGCTTGCAACGTCGGTCGGGTGCGGGGTGTGCTTCCCATCATGGACGATCAGACTCGAGGGCCCTGGCTTGGCGTGATCGCCGAGCACATACGACACTACGTCGGCCAAGACGCTTTTCCCGTTGGCGCCCGGTCCCCAAAGCACGCTCAAGACGTGCTCTCGGACGACGCCCGTTGCCGCGTAGCCAAACAAGCGGGCAAGGTAGTCGCGGATCTCTTCCTTCGGCTGGATCTCGGAAAGGAACTTCTCAAAGATTGGAGCGCTCGCGTTGGCGTCGAAGTCCACTGGGCAACAGCGCGTGATCAAGTCGTCGCGTCGGTTTGCCCGGAGCTCTCCGGTGCGGAGATCGAGCGAGCCGTTTTGCACGTTGAGGAGCCATGGATCTCGGTTGGCATCCTCCGGCCTGAAAACCACACCGGGCGCGCTTCGGGCGAGCTTCAAAATGGCTTGTGCTCCCGGCCCCGAGCCAATTCGCTTTGCGTCTTGAAGCAGAGCGGGATCGAAGCTGTTCGCTGCATGCTCCGCGATCCCTCGCGCCATCGACTTGATGCACTCGGTCGCGTGCTCTTGCTGGTCGAGCGCCCAATGCGTCCCCGTCCAGCGGTGCCAACCTCCGAGCGCAGCGCAATAGCGGATCTCGCGCTTGAACCGTCGAACGAGTGCGTCCGCCATTGCAACGTCGGTCCGCTCAAAAGCCGCCTTCTTCACCTTGGATCTCCCGTTGCGCTCGCCGCGCCAGATCGCCGCGCTGTGCGCAAGGGCGTGTGAAAGGTCCGCCGCTCGGACGGGCCGATCGTGGTCGTCGGTGGTCACTGAATATCCTCCGCAAACCTTTGGATCTGCGTGTCGAGCAGTGTCGTGAGATACACGCGTTTGGCGGGGTGGTTTTCGTCGGCGATCATCCGTCGGAGGTCGCCGACGATGGCTCGTTGTAAGTTGTGCTCGCTCTCGGCAACCGAAAAGCCGGGTGGCTCGTTTCCCACGTGCGACTCGAGCCCAGCAAAGGGCGCCCATACGGCGATCAGTGCGTCGGCTGCTTCGAAACTCAGCGAACCCGCGCTCATAGCGTCGCAAGCAGCTTGCAACACGCTCGCTGCCCCAAGGTCGGGCGGCTCGCCCCACTCATACCAGACACAGAACTCCCGGAGATCATCGATCGCGAGCCGGTGCCGGTGTGGGTTCAGCCGCTTCGTCATCGCGAATGCCGTTGGATGAAGTCGCGAAGCGCGGCCTTCGGAATCAGAAGCTTAGACCCCTGCCGGGTGGCTCGCTGAAACCCAGGGAGTTCGCGGCGATGATGAAGCTCGGAGATATGCTGTTCACGGCACCGGAGTACCGCCGCCGCTTCCGATCGAAGCAACATCTCTGGCAAGTCCGCGAAGATGGAATCGAGTAGATGCTGGTCCATACCCGAAGTTATTGCTTGAAAATTCAAGCGTCCGGGCTTTTCCTCAATAGCCCCCCATCGGAGGAAGACTCAGACCGCCGCGAGCCGTCCGGCGTGTGAAGTGATGGACGCGATCACCTGGTCGGCCTCGCGTTCGATCTGCATCGCTGCTTCGAGCGTTCGGGCTTCGATCGGAATCCCGCGAATCAATCCGACGTAGTGCCGCTCCGCGACTAGGATCGAATGCCCAAGCTGGCGCGACTCCATGAAAGGACTAGCTGTCCCGTAGATGCCAACTGCGTTGCACAAGTAGGTTCCACAGGTCACCCGTAGCACCTGCCATCCCGCGGCGGCTGGTGCCCCGTATCGCGCCTTTAGACGCTTCATCGAAGACCTCGCTTCATCCGGGCGTAGTCCGAAGACCGATCCCTTGCCGCCCGTTTTCAAGCGTTGCGCCGCTAGAAGCTTTCGAAGGGTGGGAGACACTTCGAGGCCAACTGTTCGGGCCTTCGCCGTCTTGGACGACGAATCAATGTAGATCTCGCCAACAGCCTTTCCGCTCGCGTCTAGGGCGTCCAGCTCCACGCGATCCCACGTCAGATCGATCGCTTCGCCAAACCGCATTCCCGAAAGACCGACCAATAGGACAAAGGGCGCGATCGGCGCATATCTCGGCGTGGTTCCTTCGGACCCGTCCCTGTCATGTTCGGCACGGGTCATCTTGAAAGTCTCCGCGTCGTGGCGAAGGGCGGCGGCTAGAAGCTTCTTCATCTGCGCGGGGCGAAGGAACTCCTTTCGGTCCGTGGACACCTTCAAGGGCTTGCAGCAGCGGCGCACGTGGTCATGCGAAAGCTTCGCGAACAGGTCGGCATCGATCAGGTACCGAAGCACGGTAGAGACGGAGCGCAGCTCCCGGTTGATGCTGTGCGCGCTACGCCGTTCGCCGTTGGTGCGTTTGCCGCCACGTTTGTCCCGTGCGGCGTTGTGGCGCTTGGGCTCGTTCACGATCTGCTCTCGGAACATCATCAGCCGCCGCCGGTCTAGATCGTCCACGGTCCGAATCCGGCGCGCTTTCGCAAACCGCAGCAACTTGTCCGTTGCCAGCCGGTAGGTCGTGACGGCCTTCGGGCGAAGGGCCGGGTGTGCGTCGTAGTAGCGTCCGATCGCATCTTTGAAAGGCGTCCCGGTTGCGCGAGGTGCGCCCCTTTCGAGATCCAGCCGCCGTCGGGCTAACTGGTCGCTAAGACGGCAAGCGTAGTCCTCGCGGTCTGCACGGGTCCGCAGCGCCCGATCTATTGTCCGCTTGACCGTTTTCCCGCTGTCGGGGTCCGTATACCTGACGCGGTACCAGGTTCGAGCGTCGTCGTCCTTGGGCACGATGTAGACGCCCGGATGCTTCCGGGCCTTTCGCTTCGCCATCGCATCCCCTTTCCTTGCTGGACCCTATGCTGGACTCTTTTCCCCGGTCAGGCAACCACATTAGCCAACATCTAGAGATGGCGCGAACAGCTGCAAAACATGGGTCTTTCGGGGCTTTCCGAATAGTTTCGGAGTGCTCGCGATGCACCCCTAAACGGCCTTCTAAGCCGATGGTCGGGGGTTCGAGTCCCTCCAGGCGCGCCGATTAGTTTCCGGTTTCCGGGTAGACGAAGTCGTTGAAGCTCACGCGGTAGAAGAGCGAGTACATCAGCGGGACGAAGCCTAGGGTGAGCATGGTGGAGAAGGCTAGGCCGAATATGATGGCGATCGCCAGTGGTTGCCACATGGCGTCGCCGCCGGCGTAAAGGGGGATCAAGCTGGCGATTGTGGTT
>Ga0316193_10004157_pt1 | contig 10617 bp, 11 predicted proteins | sample MerIslsedime2_MG_FD_207735 | JGI IMG/M metagenome (GOLD analysis project Ga0316193, IMG submission 207735) | Coastal sediment microbial communities from Maine, United States - Merrow Island sediment 2 | ecosystem: Environmental > Aquatic > Marine > Coastal > Sediment | place: USA: Maine... | reverse complement strand
CGATGCCTGACACGATCTGAGCGCGGCCAGCATGGCTGGCCGCGACACCTGATCCTTCCGACCTGAATTCCATCTCGAGGCAGCACAAGATGATGCAGCTTGCTCCCCATCTGTTGAACGGCCTTACGCTTGGTCTTCTGTTTGCCCTGATCGCGCTGGGGTTCATGCTGATTGTCGGCGTGATGGAGGTGATAAACCTGGCTCACGGTTCGCTGTTCGCGCTGGGCGCGTATTTCGCCCTCGCGATCATTGGGGCGGATGCGGTCGCAGGTACGACGTTCGGTGACTGGTGGCTCTCCCTGCCATTGACCTTGCGCTTCGTTCTCGCGACGGCCGTCGCTCCCGTGCTGGCAGGCCTGGTGGGAATGATACTCGAACTTTGCCTGCGTCCCACTTACGGCAAGGCGCCCCTGTACGGCTTGTTGCTGACCTTTGGAGCGGCACTGGTCATGGAAGAACTCATCCGACTGGGATGGGGAACCGGTGAACAGAACCTGCCGGTCCCGCAGGCCATCAATGGCGCGATGCTGATCGGTGGCCTGATATTCTCGAAATACAAACTGTTTGCAGCGCTTTTTGCCAGCCTGGCGATCCTGGTCGTCTGGCTCTTCCTGGAGAAAACGCCTTACGGCGCCATCATCAAGGCCGGTGCACATGACAGCGAAATGGTTCGCGCACTTGGTTATGACCTGTCAAAACTCAGGCTGCTGGTGTTTGGCTTTGGTGCCGGACTGGCAGGCCTGGCGGGCGTGACCATGGTGCCGATCTGGGGCTTGCGGCCGCATGTCGGTGTTGACGTGGTGATTCCGGCTTTCCTGATCATTGTACTGGGCGGCGTCGGCAGCTTCTGGGGCGCGGTCATAGCCGCCATCCTGGTCGGCCTATCGATCGGCATCACCGGTGCCTACGCGTCGGCCTGGTCGATTATGTCGATTTACATTCTGCTGATCGTGGTTGTCGGTTTCCGTGCGCGCGGGCTGTTCGGCAAGAAAAGCGCGCTGGAGAACTAGCATGGCCAGCCTTTCCGACATCACCCGACACTCCAATCGATGGATTACACCACAGATACTGCTGTTTGCAGGATTTCTTCTCAGCGCGCCTTTATGGCTGCAGGCTGTCGGATTGTACCAGTATATCGGCATAGAGATCGCGATCTGGATCATCTACGCACTCGGGTTCAATCTTCTTTTTGGCTATACCGGGCTGCATTCATTCGGCCATGGCGCCTATATTGGCATCGGTGCTTATGCCTTTGGCCTTTTCCAGCACACTGTAACCGTCAGCCTGTGGGGTGGGTTGTTTGCCGCGATCCTGGCCGCGAGCATCGCCGGTGCGCTGGTTGCGGCATTCGTATCGCACAGGCGCGGTATCTACTACGCCTTGATGACCATAGCGTTCGGGCAGATATTCTGGTTTTCGGCGATAAAACTGCATTGGATTACCGGTGGTGAGGACGGGTTGCTGAACATCCCGCGTCCTGATCTCGATCTAGGCCTGGTGCACCTGGGCCTCGACAATGTCGGGCTCTACTACCTGGCCGCAGTCTTGCTTGTGTTACTGACGATCGTGACGTGGCGTGCCGTGAATTCGCCGTTTGGGCGGGTGTTGCAGGCAATCCGGCAGAACGAGATGCGGTCGGCTTTTGTCGGCTACAATGTCTGGCTGTTCAAATGGGCGGCGTTTGTCATTTCAGCGATGTACGCCGGTCTCGCCGGAGGGCTGTTCGCCATGGCCCAGCAAAGTGCCTATCCCGATATCATGAGCCTGCATCAGTCCGGACTGATCGTGATGATGGTGCTGGTCGGTGGTGGCCTCGTCAATTTCTGGGGCCCGGTCCTGGGGGTGATCGTGTACTTCATTGCCCGTGACGTCCTGGGCTCCCTCACCGAGACCTGGTTGTTATGGTACGGCTTGATGTTTGTCATCATGGTGATGTTCAAGCCCACCGGAATAGCCGGCGCGTTTGCCGACCTGGGCAAAGCCAGGGCAAAGACTGTTCCGGGGTCCAAGAATCCCGCAAAAGTGACGGCGGGGTAGCGGGCGTGGCACTGTTTGAAGCACACAATGTACACAAGCGCTTTGGCAGCCGGATTGTGCTTGAGGATATCTCGCTGCAATTTGAAGAAGGCCAGGTGAGTGGTATCATGGGCCCGAATGGAGCAGGCAAAACCACCTGCTTTCATGTGATGACCGGTCATCTGTCACCGACACGGGGTCGCATTTGTCTTGCCGGGCAGGATATCGCCGGCATGCCTCCCCACAAGATCGCCCGCAAAGGCGTGTCGCGCTCGTTCCAGATAATGAACCTGTTCGACGACAGTACCGTCATCGAGAATGTGCTTGTTGCCTTGCCGGACTTCCGGGCGCAATCCTGGAATGCCAGGACACCGGCATTCGGGGACAGCAAGCTGATCACGCAGGCGCAGGAAATTCTTCACCAGGTCGGGTTGGACGGCATGGAATGGGAGCCCTCGGTATCGCTTTCCTACGGCAACCGCAGGGCGCTGGAAATCGGTGTGGCGCTGGCGGCCAGGCCCCGAATACTGTTTCTTGATGAACCGACGTCCGGGCTTGGTCTCGAAGCGACACGGAAGCTTGCCGGGCTCATCCGTCAACTGCGCGACACCTACACGATTGTCATTATCGAACATGACATGCGCTTCCTGTTCGACCTGGCCGACAAGATATCCGTGGTTCACTGGGGGCAGGTGATTGCCGAAGGAACGCCTGGAGAACTGATGTCGAACAAGTGGGTCAAGCGTTCTGCTCTGGGGGACCTGGGCTGATGCTGGATATCTGCAATATCAATACGTTCTACGGGGAAACCCAGGTGCTGTTCGGCGCGTCCCTGAATGTGGGTGAAGGAGAAGTGGTTGCATTGCTGGGGGCCAACGGAGCCGGCAAGACCACGACCATACGGTCGGTGCTCGGACTTACTCCGCCCGCCGAGGGCAGCATCGTTTTTGACGGCAGGGAGATCACCAGAACTGCCACCCATGAAATTGCCAGGATGGGCATCGGCTGGGTCCCGGACGACAGGCGCATATTCCCGTCCCTGACGGTTGCGAGAAATCTCCAGATCGGCATCAAGAAGACCCGCTTCAGGTCATGGTCCATGGATGAAATGGTTGAGATATTCTCTGCCATCGAGCACCTGATGGCGCGCGAGTGCGAAAACCTGTCCGGTGGAGAGATGCAGATGGTCGCCATTTCCAGGGCACTTCTGGGGGCGCCGGGGCTGGTGTTGCTGGACGAGCCCAGCCAGGGGCTTGCTCCGAAAATCGTTCAGGATGTGCTGAAAACCGTGACCCGGCTGAAGCAGGAGGGCATCGCCGTGTTGATCGTGGAGCAAAATGCCCTTGCTGCGCTTGAGGTTTCTGACCGAGCCTTTGTCATGGATCGCGGACGGATAGTTCACGAAGGCGACGCACGCACGCTGCTGGACAGCCCTGCCATGCGCCAGAAACTCATAGGGATCTGAACAATGGCGGCCATGCTCGAAGTCAACAAGCTGAGTAAAGTGTATACCAGGGGGCGATTTGACCGGACGCCGACTTTCTCCCTGTCGGCAGATCTCACCATTGCCGACCCGGCCATTGTCGGGGTCATGGGACCAAACGGGTCCGGCAAGACCACCTTGTTTGAACTTATTACCGGCTCCAACATCCCGACCGGTGGCGAGGTGAAAATCCAGAACAGGAACGTGCACAAGATACGCACGGATCAACGCGACAGGCTGGCCATTCATTACCACCAGTCCTACCAGGTCAGGCAGTTCAAATCCTACAAGCCGAACCTGCTGATGGAGTCTGCAGATTCAGATTACCCGCTGGTTCACCTGTTCGACGAACCGCAGTTCAACGTCCAGGACGGCTATATCGGTTTTATGCTGGACTTCTTTCGCCAGTTGCGTGGAGCCGGAAGACTGGTGTTTTTATGTGTGCACCCCAATGAACGGTTTCACCTGGAAATTCTCGAAGAGATCTGTGAGCGGTTCATATTTGTGAACAAGGGCACCGTGCAGGAATTCGAGGACTATCGTTCGGTACTCACCCATCAGCCTGTTCGTGACTATCTTGGAAAATTGCTGGAGGCGGAAGTTCAATGACCGGTTTCTTCAAAAAGTCTGCTGTTGAACCACCTGTCAGCGTTGAAGCCACACGAACTGACTGGGCTGAACAGGGCTTCAGTTTCGGCGTGTTTCGCGATCCGGCCGGTCAGGAGTGGAACGACTTTGTCCATGAAACGGATGAATATGTCCTGGTCGCCGAAGGGACCTTGCAGGTGCGTGTCGGTGCAGAGGACAGCGATGTTCAGGCGGGCGACCTTGTGTGTATTCCCAAGGGCGTTCGGCATTCTCTGAAAACCACTTCTGCAAACGGCAGCGTCTGGTTCTATGGCTACGGAAACTGGAAGGCGAACGATGACTGAACACCCAATGCGTGCTGCCCTTGTCGGTGCTGGAATGGTCAGCCTGTATCACCTGCGCGCCTGGCGCACAGCCGGAGTGCCGGTGGTCGCCGTGTGTGACCTCAACGAGGCCGCCGCTGCCGCCCGTGCAGCGAAGTTTGGCATTGAGCGGGTCTATTCAAGCGCTGCGCAAATGTTTGCCGATGGCGGTTTTGAAGTCGTGGACATTGCAGCCTCGGTTGATGCGCATCGGTCCGTGACAGAACTGGCGGCGGACCATGGTGTACATGTCATCCTGCAAAAGCCGATGGTCGAAACCGTGAGCGAGGCGGAAGCCCTGATTGCCAGGGTCTCGGATCGGGTCCGCTTCATGATCCATGAGAACTATCGCTTCCGGCCGCATTACATGACGGTCCGCAAATGGGTGGATCAAGGCCGGATAGGGCGGGTCCGGCATGCGGCCATCTCCTGTCGCGGTTCGGGCTTGTGTCCACGCGCGGATGGTCAACCGTTCCTGCTGGAACGCCAACCCTACCTGAAATCGTTCCGGCGCAACCTGGTGTTTGAGACAATGATCCATCATCTCGACGTGTTGCGGGCCATAGCAGGGCCGCTCAAGGTGGTTGCAGCGCGCCTCAACCGCCTGGCAGAAGGTCTGCCGGGAGAAGACACCGCCGCCATCCTGATGCAGGGTGAAGATGGCCTGATCGCGACAGCGGACGGATCGATCTGCGCACCGGGATATCCCGAACTGCATGGTGACCGGCTCGAGATAATCGGCACGCTCGGCACCATCATGATCGATTACAACCGGGTCTACCTGGTCGGGCGCGAGGAAGACGCCGTCGAGGTCGATCTGCTGGGCAGGTACCAGGAGTGTTTTGACATCGCCGTGGCATCGTTCGTGAACGGGGTTCGCAACAACACGCCGTTCGAGACCGACCGCATGGACAATCTTCAAACCCTTCGCCTGATGGAAAGCGTTTACACAGCAGCCGGTGTGGAGATGGTGCAATGACACATGCAACCGATACTCTCGCGATTGAACCGGATCTTGTCGCCATCGACAACCTGTTCAACCTGAAAGGCAAGAAGGTTTTTCTTCCCGGCGGCTATGGTGCACTGGGCGAAGCGATTGCGTGGGGATTTGCCAGGCGCGGAGCGCACGTGGCGATTGCGGGTCCAAATCACGACAGAGGTGCGCAACTGGCCGCGACCATCACCAGCAATGGCGGCAGCGCCACCAGTTATGTTCTGGATGCACGTGACACGGATGCCATTGCAGTTGTTACCGACAAGATAGCCGGTGATCTGGGCGGTGTTGATGTCCTGGTGAACTGTGTCGGTATCCAGAAAGAACAAAAGCTGCTGGATGTAACGCCGCAAACCTTTGACGATGTGTACGAGACCAATTTGCGCTCTGCTATGTTCCTGTCGCAATCAGTGGCACGCCACCAGATCGCGGCGGATCGCGGCGGACGCCATATTCATCTGCTGTCGGTTCGGTCACAACTGGCGCTGCGTGATCGCGGGTACTCTGCCTATTGCGCCACCAAGGGCGCGCTGGTGATGCTGGTCAAACAGCATGCCATGGAACTTGCACCTCACGGAATTACCGTCAATGGCGTGGCGCCCACCTTCATCCGCTCAGAACGCATCCGTCCACATCTGGAACGTGAAAAATTTCACGACTTCATACTGGAACGCAACCCGCTCGGGCGGATTGGCGACCCGATCGAGGTGGTCGGCCAGGTGCTTGCCTTGGCAGCCCCGGCAGGCAGCTATATTACCGGGCAGGTTGTATACATAGATGGAGGCGTTACCGCGTGCCAATGAGAAACAAGCCCTTACGCAGTGCCAGATGGTTTGACGCTGATGATCTGCGTGCCTTCGGACACCGCTCCCGCATCATGCAAATGGGATATGATCGCGAGGACTGGAACGGCAAGCCGATCATTGCGATCATCAATACATGGTCGGACATCAACCCCTGCCATGCCCATTTCAAGCAACGGGTGGATGATGTAAAGCGCGGCGTTTTCCAGGCAGGCGGGTTTCCGATCGAGTTACCTGCCATGTCGTTGTCGGAGAACTTCGTCAAACCGACAACCATGCTCTATCGTAACATGCTGGCCATGGAAGTTGAGGAACTGCTGCGCTCCCACCCGGTTGACGGTACGGTCCTGATGGGCGGCTGTGACAAAACCACGCCTGGCTTGCTGATGGGGGCCATCAGCATGAATTTACCGGCGATTTTCATGCCGGCCGGGCCGATGCTGAGCGGCAACCTGAGAGGCGAGGTGCTGGGGTCGGGCTCAGATACCTGGAAGTACTGGGACAAGAAACGCGCAGGCGAAATCGACGACACGGAATGGCAGGCTGTCGAGGGTGGTATTGCGCGTTCTTTCGGCCATTGCATGACAATGGGAACGGCCAGCACGATGACGGCCACCACCGAGGCATTGGGCCTGACGCTGCCCGGTGCATCATCGATACCTGCGCCTGATGCCAGTCATGGCCGGATGGCGGCAGCTTGTGGCCGGCGGATCGTCGCCATGGTGAATGAGGACCTCACGCCATCGCAGGTTCTCTCTCGAGCCTCCTTTGAAAACGCGATCAAGGTTGCAATGGCGATTGGCTGTTCAACCAACGCAATCATTCATCTGATCGCCGAAGGCCGGCGTGCGGGATTTGACATTTCACTTGCAGATTTTGAAGACGCCAGCAGACGCGTGCCGGTGCTCGCCAATATCCGCCCCTCGGGTGACAAGTACCTGATGGAGGATTTCTACTTCGCCGGCGGCCTGCGTGCGTTGATGGTCCAGATGAACACGCTGCTTGACCTCGATACCCTGACCGTTACCGGCAACAAGCTTGGCAAGAACATAGAGGGCGCCAAGGTCTGGAACGACGATGTAATCCGGTCAACCGACAACCCGATTTACAGGGAAGGCGCACTGGCGGTTCTCAAGGGTAACCTGGCGCCGGACGGCTGTGTCATCAAGCCATCGGCGTGCGCAGCGAGGTTCCTGAAGCACAGCGGCAAGGCACTGGTGTTCGACAGTTACGCCGAAATGAAAGCGCAAATTGATGACCCGGACCTGGAGGTCAGCGAAGATACGGTCCTGATCATGCGCGGCGCGGGTCCGGTCGGCGGTCCGGGCATGCCGGAATGGGGCATGCTGCCCATTCCCACCAAGCTGCTCAAGGCTGGTGTCAGGGACATGATCCGCATTTCCGATGCCCGCATGAGTGGCACCAGCTATGGCAGTTGCATTCTGCACGTGGCTCCGGAAGCGCACCTGGGCGGTCCGCTTGCGCTGGTCAGAACCGGCGATGTCATAGACGTCGACGTGGAAGCGCGCACCCTCAACATGCAGGTTTCGGAAGCGGAATTGCAGGCGAGGCGCGCAAACTGGAAACAGCCGGAACCCAGGTTTGAACGCGGTTATGGCTGGATGTTTGCCCGCCATATCACGCAAGCCAATGAAGGCTGTGACTTTGATTATCTCGATACCGGTTTCGGGGCAGCAACCCCTGAGCCGGAAATTCTCTAACTTATAGCCTGGAGCAACCGGATGCCTGATTTCACACCTAAAATCCTGATCGGCGGTGAGTTTCGAACCCGGACCGATCTGGCGCCCATTGCGGTGGTCAATCCCTGCAGTGAAGACGTTCTGTGGGAAACACCGGCGTGTGATGAAGCGCATGTCGCGGAGGCATTGTCACATGCAAGGACGGCGCTTGAAAGCTGGTCGGCGGTTCACGGCTGGCAGCGCGGCGCTGTCCTGCGCGGGATAGCGGCTGCAATGACGAGGCGCAAAGCCGACCTCGCCAGGGCGCTCTCGCTGGAAATAGGCAGACCGCTTTCCCAGTCGGAGGGCGAGGCAAACATCGCAATCGAGCAGTTCGAGTGGTTTGCCGGTGAGGCGGAACGACTCTTTGGTGAAACCATCGCGTCGCGCCAGGGCGGTCGCCTGGTGATCGAGCCGGAACCTGTCGGCATCGTGGCCGCCTTCACGGCGTGGAATTTTCCCATAAACCTGCTGGCCCGAAAGATTGCGCCGGCCCTGGCTGCCGGTTGCCCGATCATCTGCCGACCTTCCGAACAGGTGCCGATGACGTCGACCATCATCGCGGAGTGTTGCGTGGAAGGCGGGGCACCGGCAGGGGTCGTGCAGTTACTGCAAGGCCGGGCCGAGCTTATCTCGCCTGCAATCATGGCCGCCGATGAAGTGCGCAAGATATCTCTGACGGGGTCAACGCGGGTTGGACAACTATTGATGAGTGAAGCTGCCAGGACGGTCAAACGGACGTCGATGGAACTGGGCGGCCATGCACCGGTGATTGTATGTGAAGATGCCGATGTTGCCGCTGCTGCTGATCTGTGCGTGCAGTTCAAGTTCCGCAATGCCGGCCAGGTCTGCATTTCGCCAAACCGGTTTTACGTGCACGAGAAACTGGCTGCTGCATTTACGAAAACGATGATCGAGGGGGCCAATGCGCAAGTCGTCGGCGACAGCCAGGACCGAGCCAGCACAATGGGTCCCATGACGCTGGCGTCGCAACTCGAACGCGTTGAATCGCTGGTCGAGGATACGGCGAAAAGCGGCGCAAAGCTGGTTGCTGGAGGAGGTCGTCCGGCTCATCTCAACAAGGGTTTCTACTTTGAGCCCACTGTCTTCACCGATGTGCCGGATGATGCGAGGATCATGCGTGAAGAGCCGTTTGGCCCGGTCGCTCCGATTGCAACGTTCAGTGATCTTGACGACGCGATCGAGCGTGCAAACTCGACGCCTTACGGTCTGGCGGCCTATGCGTTTACAGGCAGCCATGACAAGGCTGAAATCCTGAGTCGGCAACTGCATGCCGGCATGGTGGGTATCAACAACTTCATGATCGCCCATGCCGAAGCACCTTTTGGCGGTGTCGACCATTCAGGAATGGGCCGCGAAGGCGGGCGACAGGCCATCCAGGATTATCAGAATACCAAGCTTACCCATTTCAGCTGGGGTTGAAGGTCGGCCTGAACGCGAGCACCCGATCCGACGTTTGAATGCGACCGGTGGCTGGGCCTGGACCGCTTGGGTGGCGTTTTGCAGGGGCTGGCTCAGCAAGCCGCTGCAAGCGGAAAACCCGGACTCAGAACGATCCGGTAATTGGGGATCAACGCAAATTGCAGAATACAAAACCTTGCGTTTTTTCTGCAAACCGGCACATAAGAGGTATGACCAGTACCGAAGAAAATCCCATTCGACGTCGCAAACTGTCCGATGATGTGCAGGTTCGATTGCTTGAGGTTATCCGCAGTGCCGACTACGCACCCGGCGACAAACTGCCGTCCGAAAGGGAGTTGATGCGCGCCTATGGCGTCGGTCGTCCGGCTATCCGGGAGGCGATGCAGAACCTTGAGCGTATGGGGCTTATCGAGATCAAGCACGGCGAGCGACCGAGGGTCGCGGAGCCGTCGATTACTCGTATGGTCGAGCAGATGAGCGAGTCCATGCATCACTTGCTGGTTCATTCGCCGGCCAATCTGGAACACCTGAAAGAAGCCAGGGCTACGTTTGAAACCCAGATGGCACGCATCGCTGCCAAAAAGAGGGCGGATAGCGATATTTCCCGATTGAACCGGATTATCAACGAGCAGGAAGCCGCCAGCGCTGACAGCGCACTGTTCCTGCAATGCGACGGTGAATTCCATCGTGCCATATCCACGATTTCCGGCAATCCCATCTTTGCTTCGCTGAGCGAAGCGCTATTTGGCTGGCTGGCGAAATTCCACATGGATCTGGTGAGGCGGCCCGGTATGGAAAATCTGACGATCGAGGAGCATCGCGGAATCGTGCGGGCAATTGCCGACCGTGATTCGGATGCTGCGGGCAAAGCGATGGCTGACCATCTGTATCGTGCCAATACGCTTTATCATCAAAACAACCACAGCGAAAATTAGGGCTCGCGTTTCGCCAGGGCGTTCCTGATGGCTGCGCCGGTGGTGTTTTATCATCAACCAGCTACCCCCCCGATTGCCGAATTGCCAGCCAAATCAGGCGGGCACTCTCCGCCTGTGGTGGCGGGTGGCGAAACCGTGACCATCAGCTCCGCACGCGGTTTGTGACCGGATTCCGGCTCGCCCTGAACCGCAGGTGGTGATCGATGTGCGCCACGCATTGACCTCAATCTTCAACTGGTATAATCATTAAGCCA
>Ga0316193_10004156_pt1 | contig 10618 bp, 7 predicted proteins | sample MerIslsedime2_MG_FD_207735 | JGI IMG/M metagenome (GOLD analysis project Ga0316193, IMG submission 207735) | Coastal sediment microbial communities from Maine, United States - Merrow Island sediment 2 | ecosystem: Environmental > Aquatic > Marine > Coastal > Sediment | place: USA: Maine... | reverse complement strand
GACCAGCCGGACGAATTCTACCGGGAACTGTATTATCCGGCGGCCGAGAAGTTCGTGGACCTGCAGTACCATGGCACGCACGTGGCCGCGACGATCGCCAGCAACGCGGAAGTCGGGGCCGGCGTGACTTCGATGACGACGATCATGGCCGTCAAGGTCTGCAACCTGTTCGGAAGCTGCCCGGGCGCGGCGATCTTCGAGGGATTCGTGCATGCCGTCGACAACGGGGCAGACGTCATCAACATGAGCCTCGGCGGCGGGTTCCTGAAGAAGGACTATCCCGGCTACGTGAGCAGCATCAACAAGCTGTTCAACTACGCGAAGACGAACGGCGTCACGGTCGTAGTGTCGGCGGGCAACGATGCGCTCGATCTGGACCACTTCCCGAACCTGTTCAAGACCTACTGCGACGCGCCGCACGTGATCTGCGTTTCGGCGACCGGTCCGACCTCGTCGGATGACATTTACTTCGGGCCGTTTTACGAAGTGGATGCACCCGCGGACTACACGAATTTCGGTCGTTCTGCCGTGTCCGTCGCGGCTCCCGGTGGCAACACTGGAGGCTTCGTCTGGGAAGCCTGCAGCTCCTTCAGCCTGTTCATCTACTGCGAGGGCGGCACCTACATTCTCGGGCTCGGCGGAACCAGCATGTCCTCACCGCATGTGGCCGGGCTCGCGGCGCTGCTCGTCGAGGAGTACGGACGGAATCCCGGACGCATCAAGGCAGCGATCCAGAAGGGCGCGGACGATCTCGGCCAGCGCGGAACGGACCCGTACTACGGCAAGGGCCGGATCAACATCGGAGAGACGGTCTCCGACTGAGATCGGGCCGTGCCGCAGGACGCCTGTCCGCGGCCGACAGCCGGTGCAGCTTCGAGGGGTGCCGCGATTGCGGCACCCCTCGGGCATTCAAGGTGTATGGAGGATTGCCTTCGGCCCGGGCATCCTGAACCGCAACGGAGCGAGGACAGAAAGAAGATGAGCATCCGGATTCCATCGACCCTGAGATCTGTGAGTCTCCTGGCCGCCATCTGCATGGGGGTTCTGGCCGCCTGCTCAGGTGACGATCCGGCAGGGCCTGTCGGCCCCCTGACCGGCACGGCGAACGAAATCCCACCCAACGCGCAGGTCGTGGGATTCGACGTCGTCCAGGAGGTGACGACGGAGATCAGCGGAATCCGCGAGCGGCGCCGCGACGTGATCACGGACCCGGCGGAGTGGGAGACGCTATGGGACGAGATCCAGACTCACGTGATGCCGAAGCCACCGGCCCCGGAGATCGACTTCGACAGCCGGATGGTCATCTTCGCTTCCATGGGAGAGCGAACTTCGGGCGGCCATACGATCGCCGTGCTCGAGGCCGCACAGGAGGACGGCAGCCTGTACGTCATCGTCGAAGAGGCGACGCCGGGCATCCAGTGCATGACTACGGACGTGGTCACGACGCCGGCCGTGGCGGTCAGCGTGCCTCGCACCAGCGAAGCGGTGCTGTTCGTGGAGCGGGAGATTGCCTACCCCTGCGCGCCCATGTGAGTCAGTCCAGGAAGTAGCCCGTCGCCAGCTCCCGGTACGCCGCTACCTCAGCCTCGATCCACGCCTCGTCCCGCCCCAGCTCTTCTGCCATGAGTTGCGCCACGAGCGGGGCCGCTTCGCTGCTGGCGCGCGCGTCCAGCAGCAGCGCACGGGTGCGGCGAGCCAGCACGTCCTCGACGCGGCGAGCCATCTCGACCCTGGCTGCCCACACGACCTCGCATTGCTTGTAGGGCAGGGAGGGGTGCAAGAGCTGGCCCAGTTCCGGGCGCTCATCGATCAACTCCCTCAATCCCGCGATGTCGGTGCCGTAAACGGATTGCGGGTCAGACGGATCCAGCGCGTCGCTCCAACCGTGCAGTCGAAGCTCCGACGTCCGGCTCGCCCGCGGTTCGAGACCACCGACCAGGGCGGCCTGGTTCACGCAGTCCTCACCCATGCGTCGATAGGTCGTCCACTTGCCGCCTGTGATCGTCACGAGACCGGACGCAGAGACCAGGACCGTGTGGTCGCGCGACAGGGCAGCGGTGTTCTGGTCTCCCCCCTCGCTGACCAGCGGCCGCAGACCGGCGAAGCAGCTCAGCACGTCGGCCGGAGTCGGGTCCTTCGTCAGGTAGCGCACGGCGTGCGTAAGAAGGAAGTCGATCTCCTCGTCGAGCGGTCGGGGTTCCAGGCTGGCCTCAGGCACCGGCGTATCGGTGGTTCCCACGATGACGCAGCCGTGCCAGGGAACGGCGAACAGGACTCGCCCATCATCGGTCTCCGGAACCATGATCGCGCTGTCGCCCGGCAGGAAGGACCTGTCGAGCACGATGTGCACCCCCTGGCTCGCCCTGACGATTGGCGATGCAGCGGGATCGTCGAAGGAGCGGATCGAATCCGTGAACACACCGGTGGCGTTGACGATCACCCGGCCGCGGAATTCGTGCTCGATTCCCGTCAGCACATCCCGCGCCCTGGCTCGCCGGGCCAGCCCGTCGTCGCGGTCGATCCCGACGACTGCGACGTGGTTGAGCGGGATCGCTCCCAGGTCCTCGGCAGTGCGTGCCAGGGTGACGGCGAGCCGGGAGTCATCGAACTGCCCGTCGAAGTAGATCACTCCCCCGCGCAGGCCGTCCGGTTCGATGGTGGGGATATGTTCGCGCGTCTCTTCCGGTGAAAGTCGCTCGGATGGGGCGAGCCCCAGCTTGCCGGCCATCATGTCGTATACCTTGAGCCCGATCCCGTAGAACGGCCCCTCCCACCAGTCGTACAGCGGTACGACAAAACTCATGTGGTGCACCAGGTGGGGCGCGTTTCGGATCAGCAGTCCGCGCTCATGCAGAGCCTCGAGCACGAGCGAAATGTTGCCCTGCTTGAGGTAGCGGACGCCGCCGTGAATCAGCTTGGTGCTGCGGCTCGATGTGCCTTGGGCGAAGTCCGCCTGCTCGAGCAGAAGCGTGTCATAACCGCGGGAAGCCGCCTCGACCGCGACACCGAGACCGGTGGCTCCTCCGCCGATGACGATCAGGTCATGCTCGCGTCTATCCGTCGCTCGTTCGAGCAGTCGGTCACGATTCATTGGACTTCGGGGGCTTGCTGTCTCCAGTAGCCGGTGGGTGTTGCAGCCACCACGCCCGGGCCCGGTCTGACGACCAAGGCGGATCGAAGTCGATTGCGGCGATAGCGTCCACCAGGGACTCCATGTCCGGGAACCGGTCCTCCGGCTGCTTTCCGAGACAGCGAAGGATCGCTTCGTCCAGCTCGGCAGGGATGTCCTGGCTTGTCTTCGTGGACGGTGCCTCTGGTGGAACGTTCAGGTGCTTCGCGACCACGTCGTACGGGCTCCCTCCCTCGAACGGAGTCCTTCCCGTAAGCATGAAGAAAGCCACACACCCGAGGCTATAGATGTCCGCGCTCCCCTCGACGGAACTCTTGCCACGGGCGAGCTCGGGCGCGATGTACAAGGGGGTTCCGAACACCTGTCCTGCCCGCGTCAGCTCCTGTTCGACCGGTCCGATGTCCTTCGCGAGCCCGAAGTCGAGCACCTTGACGAAATCGTAAATCCCGCCGCGCTCGGTGAGGAAGATGTTCGAGGGTTTGACGTCACGGTGCAGGATGCCGGCCCGGTGCGCTTCTCCCAGCGAGCCGCACGCCTGGCGCAGGATGTAGCAGGCCCGGTCGGGAGGCAGCGGTCCGTCCCGATCCACCAGCCGCTGAAGATCGAGTCCCTCGAGGTACTCCATCGCGTAGTAGAATGTGTCGCTGTCGGCGGCGCGGCCGAAGTCGTAGACCGTGATCGTATTCGGGTGCGTCAGGTTGGCGGACAGCTGGACCTCGCGCTCGAATCGGCCCAGCATCTCCTCGCTTCTCGTCGGATCAGTGTTCATCACCTTGACCGCGGTCGGCCGCCGGATGAGTGCGTGGTGCGCCACGTAGACTTGGCCCATCCCACCCTTGCCGAGGTCCCTGTCGATCACATAGTTGCCCAGCTTCTGGGCCTTCCGGAGCTCGGTCCGCACGCTGTACAGAACGTGCGATACCACCACCGACGCGCCCGCCACCAGTGCGGCGGCGATCGCGCCCTGCACGGCCCGGTCCCGTGACGCCTCCGGGACCTGCATCCATGACGTCGCGACTTCCGGTATGGTCGATCGTGCCGCGAGTACAAAAATCGGATAGGCAAGTGCGGCAGTAGCGGCGGCGATCGCCTGGTACCTGACTCTCCACGGAAGTACGGCGGCGACAAACAGGAGGAGGCCGTTCGTCCGGGTGGGGGCGGATCCTGCCAGGAAGGCGGCGTCGGAAAACGCTGACACCAGGACTGCCAACACAAGTACGGCGCACACGAACGACTCGATCCTCGAGGTCGTGTCCGGCCACTTCAGCACCACGACTCCGGCCAGTGCCAGCGATGCCGGCACGAACCACTCGAGCGGCCAGTACCAGCGAGAGACCTCGGATGTGACTACGGCTCCTGCGTGCAGGACGAAGATGTCCAGCAGCGCCAGCAGCGTCAGCAGGGCGGCCAGGAGCAGGAAGACGAGCGCCGCCCGCCGGCGCAACGTTTCCGTTTGCTCCCCCTGCCACGCGGTCGTGGCCGAATTGAGTTCGATCCGGGGAGCCGCGCTGCGGATCAATTCGCTCATGGCTGCCTCGTGGTCAGCTTCCGCTCGGGCCCGCGGCCTCGACCTCGTCGGATACGTAGTCGGCGTACTGCGCGAAGTTGTCGCGGAACCGGACTGCCAGGTCCTGCGCCGCGTTATCATAGGCCTCCTTGTCGGCCCACGTATTGCGCGGATTCAGAACCTCGTCCGGCACGCCGGGACAGCTTACGGGAACGTGGACGCCGAATACCGGGTCGGGCGTCGTGTCGATCCCGGCCAGGGTGCCGTCGAGCGCGGCTGTGACCATGGCACGGGTATAGCCGATCTTCATCCGTTCGCCGACGCCGAACGGGCCGCCACTCCAACCGGTGTTCACGAGCCAGCAGTTCACCTCGTGCTTCGCGATCTTGCGGCCGAGCATCTCCGCGTACACGGAAGGGTGCATGACCATGAACGGCGCCCCGAAGCAGGCGCTGAACGTGGCCTGCGGTTCACTGCCCAGACCCTTCTCCGTGCCGGCGAGCTTCGCGGTGTACCCTGACAGGAAGTGGTACATCGCCTGCTCCGGCGTCAGCTTCGAAACCGGTGGCAACACGCCGAACGCATCCGCGGTCAGCATGATGATGTTTTCCGGATGCCCGGCCATCCCGCTCTCGGAGGCATTCGGAATCATCTCGATCGGGTAAGCGGCCCGCGTGTTCTCGGTCAGCGAGTCGTCGTTCAGGTCGAGCTCCCGAGTATCCGGGTCGATCATCACATTTTCGAGCACCGTGCCGAATCGACGCGTGGTGGCGTAGATCTCGGGCTCGGCTTCTTCTGACAATCTGATCACCTTGGCGTAGCAACCACCCTCGAAGTTGAATACGCCGTGATCGCTCCACCCGTGCTCGTCGTCTCCGATAAGCATCCGGTCGGGATCGGCGGACAGGGTGGTCTTTCCAGTACCCGACAGGCCGAAGAACACCGCCGCGTCTCCACCCGGGCCCACGTTCGCCGAGCAGTGCATCGGCAATACGTCGGACAGCGGAAGCAGGTAGTTCATCACCGTGAAGATGGACTTCTTGATCTCGCCGGCGTAGCTCGTGCCCCCGATGAGCACCAGGCGGCGACCGAGGTCGACGATAATGAACACCGTCGAATTCGTCCCATCGATCGCCGGGTCGGCGTGGAAGCCCGGAAGCTGCAGGACGGTGAATTGTGGCTCGTGGTCTCCAATCGCGTCCAGTGGCGGGCGAATGAACATGTTCCGCCCGAACATGCTGTGCCACGCGGTCTCGGTTATGATCCGAATCGGGATCCGGTATTCGGGATCGGCCCCGGCCCACAAATCCTGCACGAACAGGCCTCGTCCCTGCGTATAGGCGCGCATGCGACGGTGCAGATCCTCGAAACTCGTGGACGCGAACGGCCGATTCACGTCGCCCCACCAGACATGCGTCTCCGAGCTCGGCTCCTCGACGACGAACTTGTCGAGCGGCGAGCGGCCGGTGTGGTCCCCGGTTCGCACTACGAGAGGCCCTCCCGCAAGCAGTGCTTCGTTGGCCCGGATCGCGTGCTCGTAAAGGGCGGGCGTTCCATAATTCCACCGCACGATACTCGCGCCCAGGATGCCGTGATTCTCTATTCCGTAACTCGAGATGACCGGTCCAATCTGCTGCATGCTGTCCTCGTGCGTTGTACGTGCCGTTCAGGTTGTGACGAATCTGATCATCGTGGCCGTCACCGGTGTCCCGCGCAATGCCGTGGAGGTATCTGGCTCGGGCCCGGGACCGCTCGTAGTTTCTCATCCCCGGCAGCGCTCCGGCTGCGGGGCGATTCTGCACTGCAGCCATTCCTGTACCGCGAGACCGGCGATGATTACAATCACAGGCGATGGGTTGAGCGTCGAGGAGGTCGTCGCGATTGCGCGGCGAGAGGAAAAGGTCGCACCGCTCGACTCGGGGGTCAGGGAACGGATGGAACGGAGCCTCGCATGGGTCGAGGCCGCCGTGGCCGACCATGAGCGCACGATCTACGGAGTGAATACGGGATTCGGCTTCCTGGCCAACCAGCGCATTCCGGCCGAGGACGCCGGTCGCCTGTCTCGCAACCTGATTCTCAAGTGCTGCGCCGGTACGGGAGCGCCGCTGTCGGTCGAGATCGTCAGGGCGATGATGGCAATTCGCGCGAGCACGTTGGCGCGAGGGCTGTCGGGAGTTCGTCCCGAGCTGGCGGAGACGCTGATCCGAATGTTGAATCGGGGCGTCACCCCATACGTCCCCTCGAAAGGGTCACTGGGCGCGAGTGGCGACCTGGCTCCGCTGGCTCACATCGCCGTCGTGATGACCCGCGAGCCAGATGGATCCGAGCGGGAGGACTGGAGTGGCAGAGCGTGGTTCGGCGGCCGATTGATGTCAGGCGCCGAAGCGATGGACGCGGCGGGAGTTCCCAGACTCGCTCCAGGTCCCAAGGAAGGTCTGGCGCTGACCAACGGAACGACGTTCATGCTCGCCGCGGCCGTGCTGGGTGTGCACGACGCGGAGGGGCTACTGGACCATGCCGATGTCGCGGCGGCTCTGAGCCTCGACGCTTTGCTGGCTCTGTCGTCCGCATTCCACCCCCTGCTGCACGAGGCAAACCGCCAAAAGGGACAGCCCGAGGCAGCTGCCCGAATTCGGGCCCTGCTGTATGGCAGTCGGCTGATCGATTCTGACCCCGATCGGGTGCAGGACGCCTACAGTCTTAGGTGTGTGCCACAGGTGCACGGGCCGGCGAGGGACGCGGTCGACTTTATTCGCGGTCGGGTGGAGAGTCTGCTGACCGGCACGAGCGACAATCCCCTGGTGTTTCCAGAGGCAGACGGTGGTGGCCGGGCGATCAGTGGAGGGAATTTCCACGGGCAGGGGTTGGCCTTCTGGCACGACCTGCTGGGGATCGTCGTCGCCGAGGTCGCGAGCCTCAGCGAGCGACGCTGTTTCCGTCTCCTGACCCCGGAACTGAGCGGCGGGCTTCCGGCAATGCTGGTCGCAAACCCCGGACTCGACAGCGGGTTGATGCTGGGGCAGTACACGGCCGCCGCACTCGTGTCGGAGAACAAGACGCTCGCCCATCCCGACAGCGTCGACTCGATACCGTCGAGCGCCAACCAGGAAGACCATGTGAGCATGGGGGCCAACGCCGCCCGGCATGGGCACGAGATCCTCGAGAACGTCCGGACCGTCATTGCAGTGGAACTGGTGACGGCGGCGCAGGCCGTGGATCTGCGGCAGAACGGGCCGGAGCGACTCGCGAGGGGAACCGCCGCAGCATATCGGCAGATTCGATCGCGGGTGCGTTTCCTCGAGCACGATCGACCTCTCACGCAGGACATCGAAGCGGTGGGCGACCTGATTCGGTCTGGCAGTATCATGGCCGAAGTGCGGGAAGCGCTCGAACATGAGGAGAGAAGGGCACGATGAAGCCTTGGACCGATGCAGACCTGCAGGCATTTCTCAAGGTCATCGATCCCGATGACAGCGCCACCGGTGGAGGCACTGCATCTGCCGTGGCCGGCGCGATGGCGGCCGGCCTGGTGGGAATGGTGGCCCGCGTGTCGAAGGGGAAGCCGGACCTCGAGAGCGACGAATTCTACGATGCGATCGACAACGCAGCGCAGGAGCTTACCCGCTCCCTGATGCAGGGAGGCCGGGAGGACTCTGAGGCCTTCGGGGCCGTGATGCGTTCCTTCACCCTGCCCAAATGCACAGAGGATGAAAAGGCCGCCCGGACGGCTGCGATCCGGGCGGCGATGGTCGCAGCCACGAGTGTTCCGCTCGAGAACGCGCAGCGGTGCGTGCGCGTGCTGGAATTGGCGGACCGGGTGTCAAAGATATTCAACGAGAACGCGGCCTCGGACCTCGCCTGTGCTCGTGCAATGGCCTGCATGGGCGCCGAGGGCTGCCTGGAAAACGTGGAGATCAACCTTCCCGGCGTGAAGGACGAGCAGGCGAAGGCAGAATTCGAAGCCCGGTTGAACGAGCTGCGCAGCGTGTACACGGTGCTCGCGGGAGGTACGGATGGCTGAAGTCCTGATGTGCGAGGCGAACGTCAGTGAGGGCCGACGCACGGAAGTTCTCGATGCCCTGGTCGCGGTAGTTAGCGCGGTCGAAGGGGTGCGCATCGCCGACTGGTCCGCGGACGCCGATCACAATCGGGCCGTGATCACCTTCGTCGGCGAGCCCGAGCATGTTCTCGAGGCGGCAAAAGCTCTGGCGGATTCAGCTCTCGCCGCGATCGACATGCGTTCGCACCAGGGCGAGCACCCCAGGCAGGGAGCTCTCGACGTGGTGCCGTTCATTCCGATCCGTGAGGTAAGCCAGGAACGAGCGGTGGAGATCGCCCGGGAATTCGGCGCATGGCTCGGCAGCCGGGGAGTCCCGGTCTACTACTACGAGGATGCGGCCACGCGTCCGGAGCGGAAGAGTCTGCCGAAGATTCGCAAAGGTGAGTACGAGGCCCTCGAGGAGAAGCTACAGGACGAGGAGTGGGCGCCGGACGAGGGGCCCGCGGAATTCAATCCGAGCGCCGGGGCGACAGTCACTGGATCGCGCTTTCCACTCATCGCGTTCAACGTGAATCTTCGCACCGATGATCTCGAGATCGCGAAGACGATTGCCCGGGCCGTCAGGCACATCAACGGCGGATACAAGGCCGTGCGCGGGATGGGATTCGCGCTCGAAGAGCGGGACATGGTGCAGGTGTCGATGAACCTCGTCAACTATACGGAGACGCCGATTCACCGGGTGCTCGAGACCGTCCGCTCCGAGGCAGCCCGGTACGGCGTGGCGGTCGCCGGCACGGAGCTGATCGGCCCCGTGCCCCTGGATGCGCTGGAGGAAGTAGTGCGCTTCTACCTGCAGGTTCACGAGTTCACGACCGAACAGGTGCTGGAAACGGCACTGCTGGGCTGAGCAGATGAACGGAGTACATCGTCAGCAGGCCGACCTCCTCGTGGTCGGTGCGTCGGAGGTGCTCACCTGCAACGCCGACGGCGACGATCCCATCGGTCGGATCGCGGGCGGAGTCGTGGCGGTCGCCGGTGACTCGGTGGTCGCGGTAGGGCCGGAGTCCGAAGTGCGGTCCGTTGTAGACTCGACCGGGGCCCGGGTGATCGACGCTCGCGGGGGAGTCGTGGCGCCCGGATTCGTGGACGCACATACCCATCTCGTGTTCGGCGGTTCACGGGTCCGCGAATATGCCTCGCGTTTGACCAGGACCAAGGAAGAGACGATCGCCCTGGGCATTCCCGTCGGAATTCTGGCCTCGGTCGAGGCGACTCGAGCGGCCACCGTGGACGACCTGGCACAGGCCGCGGTTCCGAGGCTCGATGAAATGCTGGCGCACGGCACGACGACGGTCGAAAGCAAGAGCGGATACGGGCTAACCGTAGCGGACGAGATCAAGCTTCTGGAGGTGAATCGTCTTCTCGATCAATCGCACCCGGTTCAGCTGGTCAGCACATTCATGGGGGCGCACGACGTGCCGCCGGAGATGGACCGGTCAGCCTATGTCGAGCAGGTCGTCTCGGAGCAATTACCGGAGGTCGCAGAACGGCAACTCGCCGAGTTCTGCGATGTGTTCTGTGACGAAGGATACTTCAGTCCGAACGACGCTCGTCGTGTGCTCGAGGCGGGACTCGCCGCCGGACTCGCCCCGAAGATCCATGCTGAGCAATACGCCTGGACGGGAGGGGCACTGCTCGCGGCCGAACTGAAGTGCAAGTCGGCGGATCACCTCAATTTCGCGCGGTCCGAGGACCTCGCGGCCCTGGCCGGGGCTGGCGTCACGGCAGTCCTGATGCCGCTGATAGACTTCGCGGTTCGGCACCCGAAGCCGATTGACGCGAGGACATGGACTGAGGCCGGTCTCTCCGTTGCTCTCGGGACTGACATGTGCCCGGGCGGATACGCGGCGTCGATGCCGCTGGCGATCCAGTTCGCCTGTCGCGGGAATGGACTGTCGCCGAAGCAGGCTCTGCTCGCGGC
>Ga0316193_10004155_pt1 | contig 10619 bp, 6 predicted proteins | sample MerIslsedime2_MG_FD_207735 | JGI IMG/M metagenome (GOLD analysis project Ga0316193, IMG submission 207735) | Coastal sediment microbial communities from Maine, United States - Merrow Island sediment 2 | ecosystem: Environmental > Aquatic > Marine > Coastal > Sediment | place: USA: Maine... | reverse complement strand
ATCATGGGCGATAAAAAGATAGGTGAGCTTCATTTCAGACTGAAGTTCCAGCAGCAGATTTAATATCTGAGACTGAATCGACACATCCAGCGCCGATACAGGTTCATCACATACGATCATTTTCGGTTTTAATGCAATGGCCCTGGCAATACCGATTCGCTGGCGTTGACCACCGCTGAACTCATGGGGGAAACGGATCAGGGCGTCATCGTCCATGCCAACCCGGCTGAGCAGCTGTACGACCTCCTCCTCCCGATTTTTGGGGGTCCCGATGTTATGAATCTGAAATGGCTCATGCAATATATCCCGGACCGTGTGGCGCGCATTTAAGGATTCGAAAGGGTCCTGGAAAATAATTTGCAAATCCCGCCGTACCTCCCTTATCGCTCGCTGGGACAGGCGGGCAAGATCGTTACCATCAAAAACAACCTTTCCGGCCAAAGGTTTATACAGCCTTGCAACCGTCCGGCCCACCGTGGTTTTACCGCAACCGGATTCCCCCACGAGTCCCAGAGTTTCACCGGTGCGAACCTTAAGGGAGACATCATCGACGGCATACACCCAGCCGACCCGGCGCCGCAATATACCGCCGTGGATGGGGAAGTACATTTTTAAATTTTTGACTTCCAACAGGTAATCCGTCACGGCTTTTTCCAATACAAATAACAGCTCGCGAAATGATTCTCAGCCACTTCAATTAAAGGCGGTGGTTCGATGGCGCAGATGTCCATTACAACCGGACATCGCGTGCGAAATCGGCAACCGCTAGGCAATTCGTAAAGACTCGGCACCATGCCTTCGATGATGTTTAGTTTGGTTTTTCGCGGTGTTTCCAGTTTTGGTATCGACGCAAGCAAACCTTGGGTGTAAGGATGCTTGGCATTTTTGAAAAGCTCGATGGTTGCAGCACTTTCCGCCACCTTGCCGGCATACATGACCACCACATCTTGACAGGTCTCTGCGATCACACCCAGATCGTGGGTGATAAAGATGATGGCCATGCCGGTTTCGCGCTGAAGTTTTTTCATCAAATCCAGGATTTGAGCCTGAATGGTCACATCCAGCGCGGTGGTCGGCTCGTCTGCAATCAATATCTCCGGTTTGCAAGCCAGGGCCAGGGCAATCATCACCCGCTGTCGCATGCCCCCCGAAATCCCGTGCGGATATTCTTCCATTCGCTGTTCAGGTTCCGGGATTCCCACTTTGCGGAGTATTTCGATGGATTCCTGCCGGATCTCCGCATCGGACATTTGTGAAAAATGAAGGTGGAAAACTTCAGCGAGCTGCTTTCCGATCCTGTGGACCGGATTCAGCGATGTCATGGGTTCCTGAAAAATCATCGAAATCCGTTTGCCCCGAATTTCGTGCATCTTAGCGGCCTCAAGGCCGACAATATCCTCTCCTTCGAACAGTATTCGTCCACTTTCGATGACGCCCACCGGTTTGGGCAAAAGCCGCATAATGGACAAGGCTGTGACACTCTTGCCGCAGCCGGATTCGCCCACGAGCCCCAGGACCTGCTCTTTTTTTAAATTAAAGCTGACATCGTCGATTGCCCGGATGCGGCCGGATTCGGTATCGAAGGCTGTGGTAAGGTTTTGAACTTCTAATATCAAAATGTTGTCAGCCATAAGCTAATGTTGTACATTATAATTTGATGGTTAAGTATGACAAGAAGAACGCTATGGATTTGAGGTGGAAAATTTTGAGTTTTCTAAAACGTCATCTTAAAGGTCTCCTCGATGATGGTCACCGGCGGAAGTTTGTCCTTTTTTTTCATAACTTTTTTAGTTTCCTCATGGAGTTGCTTATCGTACCAGAATAATCCTCCCGTAGCCGAGTCGAAAGATCCAAAAAGACTTTTTGATTCTTGTGTCCCCGGAATTTCCGGCAAACGCCACCAACGCCAGTAGGCCTGGCGGATATACGGAACCATGGATGTCGGCACAAAAGATCCTATTTCATGGACCTTTTCTTGGATCTTAAGAGAGAGATCTATCCGTTCTTGTTCATCGAGGGAGTTGCGAAAAGCTTCGATCATCTTATCCAATTCCGGATCAGCGGTATTGGTGACATTATTGGTCCGCGGTTTATGCGCGTTGTCCGAGTGGAAGCTTTGCCAATAGGAAGGTCTCAGACTTGTACCAAAACCCATCATAACCGCCTCATGTTTGCTCTCGCTGATTTTCGTATACCATGTGCTTGGATCCAATTTTTGAAGTTCCAGTTCAACACCCGCCTTTCGGGCTTCCTCTTTCAAAACCACAAGCTTTGGTGTGTGCTGTTCAGATCCGTATAGAATTTCTACCGAAAATCGACGCCCATTTTTTGCCCAAACGCCATCAGGCCCCCGTTTCCAACCTGCCTTTTTCATGTAATAGTCAACTTTATCCAAATCAAACCTTCTCGCCTTAATGTGATCGTTTGAATAGGGACCGTAACCGACAAATCCGTGCTCGAGTCTGAAATAGTCGTTCCGCAGAACATTTTCAATCACTTTTTGAATATTCATTGCATGCGCAAATGCGTATCGTACATTGATGTCTTTGAAAATCTCTTTGTCCTGGTTGAGATACAATCCAAAGGGCGATCGCCTTGTATCGTTATAAAACCATATCCTGTAAACATATCCGTTTTCAATAACCGGCGTGCGGCTTTTGACATGCCAATACTTGGGGGGGGTCATGTCGAAGACATCGATCTTCGCCTTTTTGAAATATTCCCACTCAATGTTGTCGTCTCGAACCACCGTGAAAATGACATTGTTAACATTATATCGGTTTTTGAAATATTGAAGGTCTTTGGCCCACCAATCCCTTTTCCTTTTGAACTTAACAAACTTGCCTTTCTTAATATCGGAAATTTGATACGGTCCTGTATTGGGCACAACTTTCCAATTATATCTTCTGACAAAACCCTCCTCGAGTTGACCGTAAAAGTGTCGGGGAGTTGGCCCAATGGTGATTTTTAAATGCAAATCCGGTTGAGCTTTGGTGCCTTTAACCGCCAGGGTGTAATCGTCATATACAACGACCTTGTCAATTTCTTTTGTATAGTAGTCGTTATACCAGGGTGCAACGATGTGTTTCGAGCGCATGAATTCTAAGGTGTAGGCAAAATCATGTGCCGTGACCGGCTCACCGTCCGACCAACGGGCCGATGGGTTCAGCTTGAAATACATGGTCTTCTTATCTTTTCCAAATGCCCAATGGGTCGCGATTTCGGGGACAATGTTCATCGTATTGGGATGCAAACCTGTCAGGGAAAGTTGATTCCCGAGAATAGCACTTCTGAATTCAGTGTTTGAATCCGGGCCAATCGTACGAAAAGTTAATGGAAAACTTTTTATTGCATTTCTGAATGTACCGCCTTTTTTTGCCTCTGGTGAAGCATATAGCGGATCAGAATTATTCGTTAGCCATCTGAGATCTTTGGGAGGACCATCTTTTGAAATTTCGGCTTTGAAGATTTCGTCTTTTGCAATTGTACCGGCTTCAGCGATACCAATTGTTTTCTTTTTTTCGTCCCCGCATGAATATATAAACAAAGCGGAGAAAATAATAGTCACCGTAATTGTTATATTGAGCACGAATGGTTTTTTATCTAGCCTCACAGACATTTACTTGATTCCTTTTACTGGCATGATAATTGGCGCTGAATCAGCTTCGTTTGTTCTTATTCATATGTTGTATGCATTTTGGGGTCGAAGGCCTCCCTGATGGCTTCTCCGACAAAGGTGACGGCCATTAGGGTAATGATCATTGCCAGGATAACCGAACCACCAATCCACCACGCATCCAGGTTCGCCCATCCCTGTTGAAGCAGTTCACCCCAGCTGGGAGTTGGCGGCGGGAGTCCGAACCCGAGATAATCAAGAGAGGTTAGCGCCACAACTCCCCCCGAAACTGCAAAAGGTGCGAAAGTAACGATGATCGCAATGGTATTGGGCAGTATATGTTTGAATATTATCCGAAAGTCGGATGCACCCAGAGCCTTGGCTGCCAGCGTATATTCTCTCGCCTTTTCCTTGTAAGTAACGGTTCGCATTGTCCAGGTGATTCCGATCCATCCGAAAAAAGCCATGATGACAATCAACATCAAAAAATTTGGAACCATAATGGAAGAGATAATGATAATCATATAGAGGAACGGGACGTTTGACCAGATTTCAATAATTCGTTGAAAAATCAAATCGAATTTGCCGCCCCAATATCCCATGGCACATCCGATACTGACCCCTACGACGTAATTGAAACCTAAGAGCAAAAGCGAAAAGAAAATCGCTATTCTGAAACCATAGATAAGTCGCGAGAAAATATCCCTGCCGACGGTATCAGTGCCGAGATAGTGTTTTTCCTGCATAGATGGCGGAAAAGGAGGAAACTGGTCTTCTTTGAGGTCATTCTCATATGCATCATATGGTACAGGCGGCATCAATATCCAGTTTCCGTCACCTTCAGTTTCAAAAAACACTGACAGTTGCCGGTAATTTGTCTCATATTTATAGTCCAAGCCGAATGTGGTTCCGGGGATCATGTCACCGTAGGTCGGGAAATAGTATTTTCCCTCGTAATTTACAATGATTGCTCGCTTGTTTACCAGGACTTCAGCAAAGAGAGATGCAAAAATCATTACGAAAATCAGGATGAATGAATAGTATCCGCGTTTTAATGATTTAAAGCGTCTGAGCTTTTTTATGGTTAACGGGTTAATTTTCACAGATAACACCTAACCCGGATGAACCGGAAATAACAAATACCAAATCGTAAATTTCAAATAATATCCAATAAGCAAAAAAAGTAGATTTTCAACCGCCGCAACCCGTAACCCGACACCTTCATTCAAACTTCACCCTCGGATCTACAATAGCAACACATATATCCGATAAAATGTTGCCAACCATGAAAAGGAGTGAGGAAATCACCAAAATCCCCATTACAACCGGATAATCCCGATCAACGACCGATTCGTAGCCAAGTAGCCCCATCCCGTTAATGTTAAAAACCGTTTCGATTAGAAACGAACCTGACAATATAACAGAGATATTGTTTCCGAAACTCGTCGCGATCGGTATCAGGCTATTTCTGAATGCATGTTTGAATACGGCCTGCTTGAAAGGTAAACCCTTGGCAATAGCTGTGCGCACATAGTCCGAAGCTAAATTATCCATGAGGGTATTCTTCATCAGAAAGGTCATTACCGTAAAGGAGCCAATCACATAAGCAAGCAGTGGAAGAATGGTATGCCAGGCAATGTCTAGAATTTTTCCTATCAGTGTGAAATCCTCAAAATCATCACTCAGAAGATTGCCAAGCGGAAATATTTCCCAGTGAGATGCGAATAAAACCAGCATCAATACACCGACAACCCAACCGGGAATAGCATAACCAGTGAAGACGATAATGGATGAAATATTGTCAAAAACACCCTTGTGTTTGATGGCTTTTATCACACCTAAGGGTATGCATATACTGTAGATCAGGATCAAGGAGAGTATCCCGAAATATAGCGATATCGGTATCCGCTCCTTGATCATACTCCACACAGGGTCATAATAGCGGGTCGAAACTCCCAGGTCGCCTTTTAGAACCTTGCCTAACCACAGAAAATAGCTGGTAAGAATCGGTTTGTCGAAACCATAATATTTTTTTAGTTCCTCGATCTGCTCAGCCGAAAGGGGTTGGCTTTGCTCGGCAGGTGCGCCGCCGGATGTTCCCCCTTCAATGCCTGGCATCTGCTGCATCTGAGCGATCATACGCTCAATGGGTCCACCCGGCACAAAACGGGTAATCGTAAAGACCAGGATTGTAATGCCGAGGAAGGTCGGGATAACCAAAAGAAGGCGGCGGATGAAATATGCAGTCATTGTTTATATATAAACCATAATCATCATTTTTTCAAGATATTGAAAACACTTGTAACTTTAATTCCTTGACTCACTTGAGGTAAATTCATATTCTAGTCTTAAAAAAATATTAGCCAGCCAAATTCTGGATTACATCAAGCCGACTTTAATCGATCTTAACATTAAAGCAGACGCTATCGATGAAATATCACCTTCGCCTCACCTGTGCCAAAATCAAAACTTCAAAATGGAAACCATTAGTCCTCAAATTCATGCTGGCTATTTTGCTGGCAGCTTGCGATGATCACGCTATTTTAAATAATCCACATAAGGCTGAAGAATCGCTGGCCAATATCAGCTATAAAGCATTCCCGGAACGGCCGAAAACATTAGATCCCGCACGATCATATTCTCATAATGAATCCTTGTTTACCGCCCAGATATATGAGCCGCCGTTACAATATCATTATTTAAAGCGTCCATACACTTTGGTGCCGCTCTCGGCGGCCGCTATGCCGCGGGTAAAATTTTTAGATATAAATAAAAAACCCTTACCTGACGATGCCAAACCCGATAAAGTTGCCTACAGTGTCTACGAAATTCAGATTCAACCAGGGATTCTCTACCAGCCTCATCCCGCATTCGCACAAGATAATGATAAAAGATATATCTATCACAATATAAAACCGGGGGATTTGCAAACCATCTATCGTTTAGGTGATTTTGATCACACGGGTTTCCGCGAATTGGTCGCCGCCGACTATGTTTATCAGATCAAACGGTTGGCTCATCCCACTTTGAATTCTCCCATATTGGGTGTCATGGTTAAATACATTGAAGGATTGAACGCGTATGCGCAAACCTTGCGACAAGTTTATCAGCCAAATGCTTACCTTGATCTGAGGAAATATAAACTGTCCGGTGTCGAAACTATCGATCGGTATCAGTACCGTGTCACCATCATAGGGATATATCCGCAAATCTCATACTGGTTAGCTATGCCTTTTTTTGCTCCGGTGCCATGGGAAGCAGATCTATTTTACTCCCAGAAAGGTATGAAAGAGAAAAACCTCACCTTCGATTGGTATCCTGTTGGAACCGGTCCTTACATGCTGACAGAAAACAACCCAAACCGACAGATGGTGATGGAACGTAACCCGAATTTTCATAGCGAGAGCTATCCAATTAGCGGTGAAGAGAGCGATGCGGTGTATCTTGCAGATGCCGGCAAGCCGCTGCCGTTTATCGATAAAGTTATTTATAGTCTTGAAAAAGAAAACATACCACGCTGGCACAAGTTTTTGCAGGGCTACTATGATAAATCGAAAATCTCATCGGACAGTTTTGACCAGGCCATTAAAGTTAACGAAGATGGTCAAGCCCAATTGACACCCATGATGCAAGCCAGAGATATCCGGCTTCAAACCAGTATTGAAGCAAGTGTCTACTTTATGGCATTCAATATGCTCGATGATATTGTCGGAGGAAATAGTGAACGGGCCAGAAAATTACGACAAGCCATTGCCATTGCAGTGGATTTTGAAGAGTACGTAAGTATTTTTTTAAATGGTCGGGGAATCGCGGCCCAAGGCCCCATCCCGCCAGGTATTTTTGGATACCTTTCAGGGCAGGAGGGTGTCAATCCCGTCACCCATTATTGGCATAAGGTTAATCAAAAACGCAAGTCCCTGGATGCCGCGAAAAAATTACTGGCAGAAGCCGGTTATCCGGAGGGACGGGATATCAACACCGGCCGTCCCTTGCTATTGAACTATGATGTCGTGTCAATCGGCGGGCCTGGTGATAGGGCTCGCTTTGATTGGTACCGTAAACAATTCGCCAAACTGGGAGTTCAGCTAAATATACGCGTTACGCAGTATAATCGCTTTCAAGATAAAATTCGCAACGGAATTGCCCAAGTTTTTTCCTGGGGATGGCTGGCGGATTATCCCGACCCCGAAAATTTTCTGTTTTTATTATATGGCCCCAATGGTAAGGTAAAATACGGTGGTGAAAATGCTGCCAACTATCAAAACCCCCGATACGATACGCTTTTTGAAAAAATGAAACACATGCCCAATGGACCGGAGCGCCAAAACGTGATCGATCAAATGATAGCGATCGTGCGTCATGAATCCCCATGGCTTTGGGGATTTCATACAAAAGATTTTGAACTGAGCCATGCATGGAATCGCATTAGTAAACCAAATACCATTGCGAATAACACACTCAAATATGAACGCCTAGAGCCGATTGTGAGAGCGGCTAGAAGAAACCAATGGAACCAGCCAACATTTTTCCCGCTGTTGATATTGGCGGGCATAGTTTTGACAATACTAATTTCGGCTTTCACCATTTATCGGCGCAACGAGCATAAATCTAACACGCGAAAATTTGAGCCATATTCCGAAATAAAAAATCAACGCTAGATTACAAAGCGTATCCAGCTAAAACACAATGTCAAATAAATGATTAGCTATCTTTTACGTAGAATTCTATACGCCGTCCCGATTCTCATCGGTGTGAATATCCTAACATTTGCTTTATTTTTTGTCATCAACACTCCGGATGATGTCGCCCGGATGCATTTGGGACAAAAGCGTGTCACGGCTGAAGCCATTGAACGGTGGAAGCAGAGCCACGGATATGATAGACCGCTGTTCTATAATCGCACCCAAGACGGCGTCCGAGTTTTTACTGAAACACTTCTTTTCACAAAAACCATCAATTTGTTTGTATTTAATTTCGGTTCATCGGATCAGGGCCGAGATATCAGCTACGATATCGGGCAGCGTATGTGGCCAAGCCTCGCTTTAGCAGTCCCGACTCTGATGGTTGGCTTATGGGTAAACATAAGCTTTGCATTATTAATGGCCTTTTTCAGAGGTAAGTATTTTGATCTTGGGGGCATCATTTTATGTGTTGTCCTGATGTCCATTTCAACGTTATTTTACATCATTGGCGGACAATATCTTTTTGGCAAAATTTTAAAGCTTGTGCCCATTTCCGGCTATCACAGTGGGATAAATGCCCTAAAATTTCTGATTTTACCGGTAATAATAGGTGTTATTGGCGGTATCGGTGCCGGTTCACGCTGGTACCGAACAATTTTTTTAGAAGAAATTGGAAAGGAATATGTCAAGACTGCCCGATCAAAGGGATTGCCGGAAATTGTAATCCTTTATAAGCATGTTTTAAGAAATGCTTTAATCCCCATTTTGACCGGTGTGGTGGTGGTCATACCGACCCTGTTTCTTGGCAGTTTAATCATGGAGTCTTTTTTTGGGATTCCCGGGCTGGGAAGCTATACAATCGATGCCATTCAACAGCAGGATTTCGCAATCGTCCGCGTCATGGTGTTTATCGGCACCCTGTTGTATATTATCGGATTGGTTTTAACTGACATTTCGTATGTGATTGTTGACCCGCGAATTAGACTAGAGTAGTAACATTTATGCCGATCAAGCCCGCTATACTCTGGACAGATGCTCTCGTTTTTTTATTGGTTTTTGCAATAGGAGCCTATTATCTGAGGGTCAGACGGCAAGAACACCTACGCGCACCCTGGCGGCAAGTTGCAAAACGGCGCCTCGGGATGTCCGCCTTGGTGGTTTTGTTATGCTTCGTGCTGGTCGGTCTACTGGATTCTGTGCATATTCGCCGAGTACTGCCGAATAACAATAACGCGGATAAGTTAAATTATTCAACTCAAGTTGAAAGCTTACTTGATGTTTTAATCAGCCCACTGGGCGCAGAAATTGAAAAAACATACTCGGCTCCCTTTGCAGCTTATTTATACACCAAAAATATCATTGAAATGCCGGACGGAAGCGAAATCCGCGGCTACCCTCGCCTGACTTACGGTGGTTCCCATCTCGGTGATTCAGTAAGTCGCGCTTCGGATATTTTTACCAGGAGCTTAAAAGCGGGTTTTAAAGCCTTGCTAGCTTGGCTGCTATTAACACTCGCGTTTCTATTTTTCTCGGCTCGGCGCAGCCGGATCCCATTTATGCAACAAGCCAAGATTATTCTCTATGGCCGTTCATTTGTTGCCTGGCGAGAGATCCTATTAACAGTCGGCCTGGTGCTGCTTATTGTGTCGATCTCTATTAACCTGGCGCAAGGATATCATATCCTAGGTACTGATAAGGTCGGAAAGGATGTTTTCTATGAATCGCTGAAAAGTATTCGAACCGGATTGATAATCGGCACCCTGACTACACTGGTGATGCTTCCTTTTGCCACAACATTCGGCACGTTAGCGGGTTATTTTGGCGGTTGGATTGACGATGCGATTCAGTACGTATATACAACCTTGAGTTCTATTCCCGGCGTTTTGTTAATATCCGCTGCCATATTGTCATTGCAAGTATTTATCACCAACCACCCCGATTTGTTTTCAACCCTTGAAATCCGTGCAGACACTCGTCTGCTGGCCCTGTGTGTGATCCTCGGTATCGGTAGCTGGACAAGCTTATGTCGGATCCTGCGCGGCGAAACGTTAAAGCTAAGGGAAATGGAATTTATTACAGCCGCTTGCGCACTCGGCGTCGGTCATTTGAAAATTATCCGCCGCCATATTCTACCGAATATTATGCACATCATTTTAATAACGATTGTGTTGGATTTTAGTATGCTGGTTTTGGCAGAAGCGGTCTTATCCTATGTCGGTGTGGGGGTGGATCCCACGACCTATAGCTGGGGAAATATGATTAACAGTGCGCGTTTGGAGCTTGCTCGCGAACCGATAGTTTGGTGGCCGCTGCTGGCGGCA
>Ga0316193_10004153_pt1 | contig 10621 bp, 4 predicted proteins | sample MerIslsedime2_MG_FD_207735 | JGI IMG/M metagenome (GOLD analysis project Ga0316193, IMG submission 207735) | Coastal sediment microbial communities from Maine, United States - Merrow Island sediment 2 | ecosystem: Environmental > Aquatic > Marine > Coastal > Sediment | place: USA: Maine... | reverse complement strand
ACGCGGTCTTCTCCCGCCAAGAGGCCAGTCTTCTCACTACGCTTCGCAAACGGCAACTCGCCTTCAACGTTACGCCGCTCGTCTGGCGCCGGCTGGGACAAGGTCTTGCGGATTGGCAGAGGGGGCTTATCTCGCGCGTGCTGCGCATGGACTGGCAGCTTCTGGGGGACATCCCCTACGTTCAGCTCAACAAGGCTGAGACCCAGGAGTTGTTCGCATCTCTTGCAACGGTCGCCGAGGTAAATGCCTTCAAGAAAAAGATCGCCTCCAAAAAACGCACGCGCAGCGACCAAAAGGCGATGAAGTTTTATCGCGCGAGCATTCTGCAAAATCCCAAAGGAATTCTTTGGTTGAAAACCCGTCAGCCCAAGGGCATGACCCTAGTGGACAACACGCTGCACCTGTATACCACCAGCATCGACCTTTGCCTGCAACGGGTAAATGGAGACCGTGACTATTTGGCGCTGTGTTTTCTCGACGGCAACGCCATCGAAAGCCTTGCCGACCTCATCATTACGGATTCCGATGCGCACAAGGGCGGAAAGCGGGTTGTCTTTCTGGATTTTGAATTCCGCAATGCGGGCAAGAAGGTAAAACGGCGGGTAGTCTACAAACCTTCCGATGTCGAAATCGACTACCGTGTCGCCGGGCACAATACAGACGCGATCACCCGGCTCTTCAAGAGCCAGTATGCAAAGGGCATCTTTCCCGAGCCCCATGAGTCTTTTTTCGAAATGCTCGACCGGCTGCAGCTGGCCGCCTTGAATAAAGAACTGGCGGGCCAGTGGAGTCAGGACGAACAGACCGAAGAGCAGTTGGAGGCGCTGCTGTCGCTGCCCACTTACATCATCTTGCCGCGCAATCCCGGCTCGCGGATGACGGCGGATCCCAAGACGAAAAAGCTTTCCATCGAACAGTCGTACGGATACCTGGAGTATCTGGCCTTTCAACCCAAGCCGCCCGATCTCGGCCCGACCATGCAGGCGCTGCCGCTTCTCATCGACTACATCTCCACCCCGGCCCGATGGGAGCTCGATCCCATGGCAGCCAAGAACACTTCTGATTGGATCCTCGATGTGCCAGAGATGGCCAGGCCGGCGTTTCGCCTATGGGGCCGACTGATGAGCATCGCCTGCCTGCTCCTGCAAACCGATTTGCACCACCAAAACCAGCGCCTGCACGGATTCAAGCCGCACATCATCGACATGGAAAACTGCCTCATCAAGAGCTGCCCGGCGCCGGGCGGGCAGTCGGGCACCCTCATGCCGGAGGCGCTGGTCAAGGTCGCAGCGGCGAGCGGGCCCGGCAATACCTCCACGGAAGGCACGACTAACCAGCTCTACCTGCGCAGAAAAGGCCAGCCGACACAGTGGCTGAGCATCTCCGAGCCGGTCCACGCGCTTCAGGTAAAAGAAGGCCTTCGGGAAGCCCTCTCGGTGATGAGCGCTCACCGCGAAGAAATCGCCAACTGGGTTCAAGCATCGGGGCTTGCGGACGTCACCGTCCGTCACGTGGCGGAAGCGACGGGCAATCTCAGCGACGGCATGCTCAAGTTCATCAGCGATCTTTTGAATGCGGCAAATGTCGACAAGGATTCCAAGGTCCTGCTGCAGGAGTTCATGGAGGATCGGCGCGACGATGCCGTGCGGATTTGGAAGCGCTCCAAGAGCCCTTACGTCAAACAAGACAACCCCAAATACGGACTGGAGCTTCCCGATTACAACGGTCGGGATTTCGAAGACCGCAACGTCCCCGTTTTCTACCGGCGGGTTGGCTCGCTGGATCTGCTCACCTGGTGGGGCGAGGCTGTTAAATATCAAAAGCAGAGCGGCGACACCAAGAACCTGGCCTTTGCGCACTACCACAAGAACAAGGGCACCGACCTGTTAAAGACGAGCCTGACCACCAAGCTTCCGGCCAAAGCGGAGCAACTGGACAAGCAGGTGGAGGCATTCATTGACTCGGTCTTTCCCAACGCGCCGCAGCACATCATTGGAGGTGGAGCATGAAGCGACTGAAGTTCTCCGCCGCCGGGCCGGACTGGCTGTCTGCCGTTACGTCCCAACTGAAACAAAACATGGCCGGCGGCAAGCCGCCGCTCACGGCGACACCGCTGGACGCCGAGATCTACCGTGCCGCGGTGACCGCGCTCTTTGACCCCCGGGTGCTGGGCATCGACCATGCCAAGCTGAACCAGAGCGCACAGTCCGTAAGCCTTCAAGGAACGGCGACCCTGTTCGGCCAGCCCGTCATACCGGTCACCCTGGGCTATGCCGGCGTCGACGGGAGCTGTTTCTTCGAGCTCGAAGCCAGTCCCTCGAGCTGGAAACCGCTCGCCGCGCTGACCACCCTCGGGCTGCCTATCGGAGATCTGTGTGTCCGATGGAGCTACGGTCCGCTGTCAGCCGGAACCGCGACCAACCCGGTGCCTCCCTCATCGCACGTTAGTTTCGGTGCCTCGGTGACGCTTGCCGACATGCCGCTTCCCGTCTCCATCGAGCCGCCGCAAAAACCTGACGTGAGTGGACTCTGGCGGCTTTTTGGCAATTTCGACGCCCAGCCGCTGGCGGCGGGCCTGAAGCCCATCGTTCAATGGATTCAGAAGGCCGCGGGTCTTCCCGAACTTCCCGCGCTGGGAAAGCTCACCGGGTTGGTGCTTTCCGGGATCGACTTTGCGTTCGATCCGACCGCACCGCGGTTGATGGGGGGCATGATCGCCGTCAAGAGCACCGCTTCCTGGCCCCTCGTTGGAAAACAGGTGGTCCTGGACCACGTGCTGGTATCGCTGGGTTTTTCCGCGAATCAGACCGGCTATGACCTGCACGGGGAAATCGCCGCCACCATGGGACTGGGCAGCGAGACGGTCCAAGTCGTCGTTTCCCAGGACACCGCATCCGATCTCACTGCGCTTTCGCTGCGCTCGGCGGATGCCGCACTACCCAATATCGCAGCATTGGCCGATCTGGCGGGTGTTCCCAAGCTGGCCAGCGCCATCCCTGCACCCCTTCGCGAACTCAGCGGTCTGCGCATCGAAGAATTTCGAACCGAGATCAACAGCAAAGCCGGCAAGCTGTCGCTGGTTCACATCGCACTTGCCTGTCCCAAGGATGTGCTGATCGCACCCAAGACAAATCTCGAAAACCTTCGGATGTCGCTTGATCTGACGCCCCAGGCGGCGACCAAGGTCTCCGGATCCGTCACCGGTCTGCTGGATGTTGCGGGAAGCTATGTCGGTTTCCAGGGCGAGTTGGGAGACAGCCTCGCGCTTTGCGGCACCGTGGACAACCTGCCGCTGTCGGCTCTGGCGGGCCGCCTCACCGGGGGATTGCCCAAGGCATTGCCCGAGATTGATCTGCAAAACGTCTCCATCCAGCTCGACTCGCAAGGTGAATTTCATTTCGACGCGTCGGTTAAGGCCGATTTCAGCGTCCTGGCAAAGGCCTTGAAGGTGCCCATTCCCGATGGGATGGCGAAGTTACAGCTGTCGTCTCTGTCTTTGGATCTGCACGCAGACGGCACCTGGAACGTGGCGCTGACGACGGACCAGCCGTTTAAGTTTCCCGTCCCCGCAACAAAGGGTGCCCAGCAACTCGACCTGCACGACATCCACCTGAGCTTCGGAGTGGGCGCATCCAAGAAGTTCGCGGTCGCCGGCAGCTTTGTTCTCAGCGGTGGGCTCTCTATCGGGTCCGACCTGTCGGTTGAACTGGTCGGCAACGGTCTCATTGCAAAGTTCGGCGGGGCCGACTGGACCGTCGGCGGGACGGCCAACATCACCGCTTTCGGGACAACTTTCAAAGGCTGGTCGGCCAGAATCGATCAAAATGTTTTTTGCATTTCCCACGACAAACCTATTTCTGTGTTTACGGAATCCTTCGCCTCGGCCACCATTGACAGCTTCACCATCGCGGTTCTGAAACAACAATCGGCGCAAGGCGACACCAAGTGGGGTTTCGAGGTCGAAGGCAAGGGCACCATGCAAATCGCCGGGGTTACTAAAACAACGGGCAACCTCACCATCGACACGACAACCAAACGGCTGGTCCTGTCCGTGCAAAACCCGCCCGTCCCTAAAATCCGACTGGCCCCGCCGGTGTCCCTGGACATCGGGCTAAAAGATCTCAAACTCAGCCGCGACGCCAACACCTGGTCGTTTGGCAGTGAGGCGACACTCACGCTCAACGACGTCCCGGGTCCGCTGAAGAAGTATCTGCCGTCCCGGGCCGAAGGAGAGCTCAAGATCACCGACAAAGGGGTGGACCTGGTCTGTAAGCTCGATGAAAAAATAGACTTCGGCCCTTTGGCCATCAAGATCGCAGACAAGGAAATCCCCCTCGGCAATCCGCAAATCACGCTCCAGCAATTGGAGATGGACTTCGGCAAGAACTTTGCCGTGGCCGCGCAGATGCAGGTCGCGATACCCAACGACCTCAACCGCCTGTTGGGTTGGGACAAAAAGTTTCAGCCCACCACGATTTTCCTCAATCCCTCCATGGATCTGCGCCTCACCCTGGGCAAGAAGAACATCGGCCTGGTGTTGGTCAACGACACCTCCCCGTTCAAGGCCCTGAAGATCATCAAGGGTAAATGCAAATGGGTCCTTAGCGAGGTTGGAACCTTCGACTTCGACGTACCCGCGCTCAGCTTTAAGGGCAGCTCCTGGACGGGCTCGTTCGGGATGTCGCATGGGCCGCTGTCAATTCCTTTGCGCCCGGTCAAGTTCCTCATGAACCAGTTGGGGATCCCGGGAAGCAAGTTAGTCCCCGACAGCCTGCCCATCCCGGATAACATCAACCTCACCCAGCTCGGAAGCGTGCTACCCAAGCTGCTCGGCAAGGACATCTGGAAGGCGCTCCCAAAAGATGTGGCAGCCTTCATCAAGAAGATGATCGACGCCATCGGCACGGTGTCCGGAGACGTCGCCAAGAAGTACCCCGTGGATTTCGTCGACTACCTGACGCTGCATATTCCGAACACGATCCACATGGACATCGACACCGGCGGCCCGGCCTTGGCGCTGTGGACAGACGACAAAGAGCCGTTGAAATTTCTCCTACCCTGGTTGGCCGCCATGCCGCCCGGCCTCGCCGGCTTCACGCTAAAGAAAATCCAGTTCGGCCAGGTCGCCGGAACCCTCGGCCTGTTGACGGTCGACGGCCACGCAGACTACTTCGATGTCGTCACGCTGGCGGTGTCGGCACTGCCGGGAGTTAACGCGCGCGGCTTTCGCAATCGTTTGACGGCGAGCAACACCGTCGCCGTGATTCCGTCGGCCTTTCCCTTTCCCATCCCGCTGTTTTATGACGACCTGAGCTGGGAGCTCAAAAGCTGGCCGGGACTGGGGGTGACCACGGACTGGAAAATGCCCGCCAAGTGGGACATGTTCGAAACAGGCTCCGCACTCTTTAAGTTCTTCAGCGACAAGAAATATCTGTTGTCAAAAGACGCCAAGGAGGCCTTCGACATCCAGTTTCAGATAGGATCCAACTACATCGCCTTTCCCGATTATCTCGGCGGCGGCCAGGTCGGTCTTCCCCGGGGTGTCAAACCCGCCCTGCCCCTCGGAGATTCACTCAAACGCCTGCTGGACACGCTAAAGACCGGCAACCTCACCTATCTGATCACTGCAATCCCCTTGCACGACAAGGACCAGAAGACCTGGTACCGACTCGGAATGCAAAAAGCCAGCGTGAGTTTCGGCCCGCTTACATTCAGTGCCGGCATCGGCTGGTGCGCGGTGACCCAGGAGGAGCTGAATAAGGATGTGCTCCCGAATCCCAAAGCGAAGGCAATACTGGGCGAGATCAACAATGAAAACGTGTTGCAGTCCCTGCCCACCAAGGCCTCGGAGCCCTCCTATCAGGAGGGATTCGTGGTCATGCTCATGGGCGAGGCCGGTGTGCAGCCCATCATCTCCGCCAAGGCCTACTTCGGCATGGCCTTGACCGCCGCGGGTAAGTACGACGACGCCAACGAGGGCGGCTTCGAATGCGGTTTCCTGCTGCAGGGTACGATGGCGGAGTTTATGTCACTGACGATTCGAGGGGACATCCACGTAGACCGCCAGGAGGTCACGCGGGTACGTGGTGACTGCTCGCTCAAGATTGCGGACTTCGAGTTAATCGGTGGAGGCACCACCGTTACGGTCGGCAAAGACATGTTCGACATGGAAGTAACCCTGCGTCTGGCGGGCGATGCCTGCAGGATCGTGGGCCGCTTTCACATCGATCCCAAGCGGGTCTTCATCTCGGGAGGGTTCGTCTGGACATACGGCTCCGGCGCCGGGCAGACAATCTCCGAGGCGAATGTCACCGCGATATTCACCCAACACGGAATCGCCATCGAGATCACGGGAGCGGATTTCTTCGGTATTACGGCGAGCATCACCTTATTTGCGGACGCGCGCGTCAAGGGCTACATCGGCGCACGCGCCGATATCGATATAAGCGCGGTGTCCAAGTATGTGATGGGTCAGTTCCAGGCGGTCGCTGACGACGTCGGCAAGACAGCGCATCAACTCCAGGACAAATACAAGAAGCTGTTAGCCGACTACCAGGGCAACATGAGCACTGCCCAGTTGCTGGCCAGGTTCCTGAAAGGGTTAAAGAAAGATCTTCCAGGCATGGTGAAAAAGGAGGTCTACAAGAGGGCTCCTTACCCCTTCAAGGGCAAGGCATGGGGCATCGCACAGGGTCAACTCAAGCCGATCCTGAAAGACATGGGCAATTTAGCCAACGATCTGCAGACAGCCGACGCCAAGCGCGCCAAAGGTCTCATCATCGGTTTGATCAATGCGGTGCTCAAGGCCAGAGTGAAGTTTAGGGTCGCTGGTATCTCGATCATCAACAAAAGCATTTGGCAGTACGCGGATTCCAAATACAAGAAACAGCTGCAGGGCGCACGGGCGTTCGTTGAGAAAATTCCTGCCCAAAAACTCGTCGCCCAAAATGCCAAAGGCGAATGGAAAAAATATTTGGGTCAGCACGACATCGCGGAGGAGATCGCCAAGGCCGTCAAGTCGAGCAGCGGCTCTATTCCTCAGATAACCCAGATTCAGTGGGAGACCACTCAGCTCGTCAAACTCTCCGCCGTCTCGACCGTTAAAATACTGTGTAAATACAAGAACAAGCCATTCACGATTCAAGCACCGTTGGATCTCGCCCACCCAGCAAAAAGTGGAGTCGGCATCGCCAAAGCAGTCGTGAAAGCGATCGCGAATTAGTCGAAAGCCTGAAGCAGTGCGCCTTGTTTCGAGGCCGCGCAAGCGCTTGCGGCTATCTAAATCCAGGCCGCAATCGGGCAGCAAGCCGCTTTGAAAAACGAACTTCTTATCCTTCAGATCCTAAGCAAACCATTTCAAAAAAATCAAGGTAAAACGGCCAGTTATTCGACCGCCCCTTACAGATCCCGGCATGCGGTACTACCGCACCGGAGGAAAATCAGGGAAAATTAGGGGCAGAGTTGATTGAAGGTAAAAAATGAAGGATTAAATGATGACGAAGTGAAGATTTAGGTAGGAGCCATATAAAATGGGATTGTGCCCAAATTGTGCCCGTCAAGGTCAAATATTTCCAAACATTTCCAAACGAAACCAAAAGGTTGCTGAAAAAATCTGAATAGAATCAAATAGTTGAAATAACGACATTTTTAAATTTTCAGATTCCTGCACTTCGAATCCGTAGGCCGAGCAGCAGGTTGAGCGTCAGCGAAATCCCGCCGTAGTTCAGGCGGGGTTCGAATCCTGCCCCCGCAAAAAGCGGGATTTCACATCTTGAATCAATAAATTAAGGAGTTCAACGGGCGTACCAAATAATATCAAGGGGTTAGCTCAATTTGGGCTGGCCCTTTTTTGCATCAAAATTGGCAATTGTGCCTGCTACGGATTTTTGTACGTTTTCCGGCGATGTTTGGCGAGTCTTAAATCTGTATCGCTGACGCTAATATAGGGGGCGAATACTTCAACTGGAACGAGCTGATACATCCTTGACCCAAAGTAACATATGCGTTACTAATATAATGTATGATTGCAATTAGAGAATATATTGACCTAAATGGCCGCAGTCCTTACGCCAAATGGTTCAATCGGCTGAATGCATCAGCGGCTGCAAAGGTCGCCACCGCTTTAGTTCGGATGGAGCAAGGAAATTTCTCGAACTCCAAAGGTATCGGAGAGGGCGTTTTCGAATGCCGGATCGATTTTGGACCGGGATATCGTATCTATTTTGGCAAGGATGGGGATACTTTCGTTATCCTGCTTGGTGGAGGCACTAAAAAACGCCAACAGAAAGATATCGTTAGCGCCAAAATACTTTGGAAGGAATATAAGCGGCGAAAGCGACAGGAGCGCTGAAAATGGTACTTACAAGAGATTTTAAAGATACAATCAAAGATCGTGTTACGCGAGATCCCGCATTCCGGGAGGAGTTGCTCAAGGAAGGCATTGAATGTCTTTTAACCGGTGATGTCGATACCGGAAAAGCTGTTCTGCGTGACTTTATCAACGCCACTATTGGATTTGATGCCCTTGGCATGGCCACGGAAAGATCTCCTAAAAGCCTGATGCGGATGCTTGGGCCTAAGGGAAATCCTCAGGCCCGTAACCTTTTTGAGATCATTGCCTACCTTCAAGAACATGAAGGCATACATTTGAAAGTTCACACAGTAAAGTAAGATGGGGCTGTTTGGAAAGACACATCCCATACTTTCATTGAAGTCCCGAATGAATTGGTCGCAGCTGTGCGAGAATTGATTGCGAAGAAGGTTGTGGAGTTGGGGTCTGACCAGGCTGAACGCCTGATAATTGTGGATCTATGCTAAAAATAGCCCCGTTTTTTATGGCTTAAAGTGAAGATTTTGATACCAAAAGGCCAGTTTAAGAAAAATATATCACTATTTTTGCCGAAACTGGACTGTGCCCAAATTGTGCCCGTCAAGGTCCAATATTTCCAAACAGTTCCAAACGAAACCAAAAGTTATTTAAAAAAATGGTGTAGAATCAACTGGTTGTAATTACAACATTTTTCAATTTTAAGAATCCTGGTCTTCGAATCCTGCCCCCGCAAAAAGCGGGATTTCACATCTTGAATCAATAAATTAAGGAGTTCAACGGGCGTACCACAAAACGGAAAGAAGGAGATGGTCCAATGCGATCATCTCCTTTTTTTATCGTCTGCTTTAGGATGAATAAAATCAATTAGGATTCATACCCCAAAAAACTTTTTTAGTTGATAAATTGTAGCTTTTAAGCTACAAATGTATTATGGAAACCAAAGAATGGGATATTAGAGAATATCTGGCGGCGGACGGTAATTGCCCTTTCAGGAATTGGCTGAGATCACTGTAAGATGTTAAAGCACGTGCTAGATTACGTGCAAGGATCAATCGAATCCGTCTCGGTAATTTTGGTGACTGCAAGTCGGTGGGTAGCGGTGTCAGTGAATTCCGAATCGACTATGGACCGGGATATCGTGTTTACTTTGGTCGTGTTGGTGAAAAAATAGTTCTACTGCTATGCGGAGGAACGAAAAGGAATCAGGAAAAAGATATTAATCTCGCAAAGGAGTACTGGTATGACTTTAAAAAGAGAAAAAAAGAGTAAGACTTCAATAAGCTATAGAGATGGGCTTCTGAAAGACCTTAAGGATCCTGGAGAGGCAGCCGCTTATCTCAATGCTGCATTGGAAGATGGTTCCCAGGAAATATTCATGTTGGCGTTGCGCAACGTGGCTGATGCATTGGGAATTTCAGATTTATCAAAAAAATCCGGACTCAACCGGGAAAATATGTATCGAATACTGTCTGAAAAAGGAAATCCAAAACTAGGAAGTCTTTCTGTTCTTTTAGAAAGTATGGGACTTAAGTTCGCTGTCGAGGTGAATAATTCAAAAGCGGCCTGACATAGAGTCGAAATCTAAACATGCATCTAATGCCTTATATGATACAGTGATGTCCCCGCTACAATTGATCTCAGATGATTTCAGATAGTCGCTTCAACGAATACAACCCCTCCAAGCCCTTGATCGGTTTTGGCTTTTTTTCGTGCTTTGAGTAAAATAGATGTTTAAATCGTACAAAAATCTTCAATCCAGTTGGTGGCAATTCAAATGCACCTGATTGGTTTGTCAGAATATTTTCCAATAATTCCAAAAATATTTTTTCAAAGAGCGAAATGTAAGCTTTAATGCATCGAATAACTGTTGCTGAAATTTATCAGGTCACGATTTTTAATTTAATTAAATCTATTAATATATCATTTGTTTTGTCAAATTAAAAAATGTTAAAAATGAAAACCGATCTAAATATATTTAATTATAGAATGTATTTAAAGGTACTTACATATCACACCAATTCCCCACACCTTGCAAATTCAATATCTTTAAATTTAATTAAATCTTTTTTTATTTACATTATAGCAGTTTCGTATAGTATGAATCATTAAAATCAAGGGCCTTATATTGAAAGAAATACACAAAACCAAAAATCCACACAATGATCATACCAAATTAGCACATGAAGGTATCCAGCAACTGTTATTTAATAATGAAATCGTCCCCGGCCAGAAAATATCCTACCGTATGATTGCAGAAAAGCTTGAGATGAGTTTAACTCCGGTTGTACAAGC
>Ga0316193_10004152_pt1 | contig 10622 bp, 8 predicted proteins | sample MerIslsedime2_MG_FD_207735 | JGI IMG/M metagenome (GOLD analysis project Ga0316193, IMG submission 207735) | Coastal sediment microbial communities from Maine, United States - Merrow Island sediment 2 | ecosystem: Environmental > Aquatic > Marine > Coastal > Sediment | place: USA: Maine... | reverse complement strand
CCGGCGTGACTCCCGGCAGTGGTCCCGGACACCTCTCGCTGTTTGGCTACGACCCCACTTCACCGGCGGCGGATATCGGTCGCGGCGTCCTGGAAGCCCTCGGGTTGGGTCTGGATGTGAAGCCTGGAGAAGTCGCGGTGCGCTGCAACTTCGCCACCGCGGACAGCGCCGGCAATCTCACGGATCGACGTGCCGGGCGCATTCCCAGCTCCGAGTGCCAGCGTCTCTGCGACAAGATACGCGAGAGCCTGGGAGAGTCGACCGATTTGGAAGTGCAGATCCAGCCTGGCGAAGAGCACCGTTTTGTCCTGATCCTCAGCGGCGGCGGGCTTTCCCACGAGATCGCCGACACCGATCCACAGGAGACCGGGATACCACCGCTACCTCCTCGCCCCTTGGCACCTTCAGCCGCGGAGAGCGCCACCAGGATCTCCTCCCTGATCGAAGTCATGGTGCAAGCCATCGCGGATGAACCCCAGGCCAATCGGGTTCTCCTCCGGGGATTCTCTGTCCTGCCCGACCTGCCCTCGCTCACCGACCTGCACAAGATCCGTTGCGGTGCCTTCGCCGGGTATCCGCTCTACCGCGGCGTGGCAGCGGCCTGTGGGATGGAGGTAGTTCCCTGCGGTAAGGATTTCTCTGAGATTCTGACTACCGTCGAGGAGCATTGGGAGCGATTCGACTACTTCTTCTTGCACGTCAAGCAGACGGACAAAGCGGGCGAAGACGGCGATCTGGCAAAGAAGATCCAGGTACTCGAACATGTCGATGCGGAGCTACCCCGGTTGCTGGCTCTGGAACCCACGGTCCTGGCCATTACCGGCGACCACTCGACTCCGGCGCCCATGGCCGCACACAGCTGGCACCCGGTACCCTTGCTCCTCCACGGCCCCAATTGCTTTATCGACGACAGCAAGGAATATACCGAGACGGCTGCGGTCGCGGGCCACGTAGGGACCATGCCTTCGCGTGATTTGATGGGACTGATGTTGGCCAACGCAGGACGATTGGCCAAGTTTGGTGCCTGATCGGTTCCGCTACCGGAAACCTCGGCGCAACTCCTGCCGAAAAGTGGCAAAGGTCTCCTTGTCGAACAGGCAGACCACCACCCGGTCGAGCTTGGTTCCACCCTGCATGTAGCGATGGATCTCGGTCAGAGTCACCCGGGCGCAGCGATTGACGGGGAAGCCGAAGGCGCCGGTGGAGATCGCCGGCACAGCCACCGATCCAAGGCCATGACGATCGGCCAACGCCAGAGAAGACCGCACTGCCGCCGCCAACTTGCGATCCTCATCACCATCGCCCATCTTGGGACCGACCGCGTGAATCACGTGTTTGTGGGGGAGCTCACCAGCGCCGGTGATCACGGCTGTTCCCACCGGGGTACCACCGATCCGATTGCACTCCTTCTGGATCGACGGGCCACCCTTTTCGCGAATCGCCCCAGCAACGCCCTCGCCCATTTTCAGGTTCTCGTTTGCCGGATTGACAATCGCGTCCACATCGAGCTCGGTGATATCCCCCTCGATGAGCTCCAGTTGGGTCTCGTTGAGCCTGATGGCGACGCGATTGCTCTTTCTCTGCTTGGTCATACTGCGTTTTCCCCCTCGCCAGCTACAGGACACCCAATCATATCAAGCTCCCCCCGAGTTCAGAACCACCGCCAATCCACCCATGATTCCCGCTAGGACGTCAAATGCGTGGTATAGACTCCGCGGACCATGTTGAGCGGATTGAAAACAGAGCTGTCACAGCGGATTGCGGAGCGAATCAAGGCGGTACTCGGCGTCGATCACGACCCCATCGTCGAGGTCCCACCCCGCCGGGAGCTCGGTGACCTGGCGTTTCCGGCCGCACTGCATCTCGCCCGGGAGTTGAAGCGATCGCCGCGCGAGATCGCCACCGCGTTGGCGGACGGCATGGAGCTGCCACCGTATGTCCAGAGAGTCTCGGTGGAAGGGGCAGGTTATCTGAACCTCTTTCTCGATCGCAGCGCCGCCGGCGCACAGTTGATGGCTGGCCCCCTGTTGGCAGAGGGGGACCCTGAGCCTGAGAAGATCATCGTGGAGCACACCAATATCAACCCCAACAAAGCAGCGCACATCGGACATCTGCGCAACGCGGTCCTGGGAGACACCCTGGCTCGGGTGCTCGAGTCCCTGGGGTACGCCGTGGAGACCCAGAACTACATCGATGACACGGGTGTACAGCTCGCCGATGTCGTCGTCGGCTTCATGGATCTACGCCAGATGAGCCTGGTGGAGGTCACCCAGATCCCGGAGCCTTTCGACTACTACTGTTGGGACCTCTACGGTGAGGTGGGTCAGTGGTACGGCGAAGACCCGGATCGCCAGGAACTTCGCCGGCAGACACTCCATCAGCTCGAAGACGGCGAGGGAGATCGGGCCGAGATGGGACGCTTGGTGTCTCGACGGGTGGTTCGACGTCATCTGGCCACGATGGCCAGGTTGGACATCACCTATGACCTCCTCACTCATGAAGGCGACATCCTCGGCCTGGACTTCTTCTCCCAGGCCTTCGAGCTTCTCGAGCAAGAGCAGGCCATTCGTCTCGAGGCGGATGGCAAGAACGTCGGATGCTGGGTCATGCCCCTGGCGGGGAGCGAGGAATTTGCCGGGCTCGAGGATCCCGACAAGGTTATCGTTCGCTCCGACCGCACCGTCACCTACGTCGGCAAGGACATTGCCTATCAGCTTTGGAAATTCGGTCTGCTGGGCAAGGATTTCGAGTATCGGTTCTGGGACGAAGAGGATGTCTGGGAGACGACGACTCGAGGCGTCAGCCCACATCCGGCCTTTGGCAATGCCGATCGGGCCATCAACGTCATCGATGCCCGGCAGAGCTATCTGCAGAAGATTGTTCGGGCCGGACTCGAGGCACTGCATTTTCCGGAGCAGGCGGCGCGGTCGATTCACTTTGCCTACGAAATGGTCACCCTCTCTCCCGCCACTGCGCGAGCTCTGGGATACCTGGGCGACGACGAGGCCGACGACGCCCGCAACCTGGACATGTCCGGACGCAAGGGGATTGGCGTTAAGGCGGACGACCTCATGGATGAGCTGGAGTCAAAGAGCCGCGAGGAGATCGCCTCCCGCAACCGCGACCTGCCCACCGAGGAGTTGGACCTTCTCGCTCGACAGATCGCCACCGCCGCACTGCGGTTCTTCATGGTCAAAGCCACCACCAACAGGGTCATCGCCTTCGACCTGGACGAAGCTCTGAACTTCGAGGGAGACTCCGGACCCTACCTGCAGTACTCGGCTGTCCGGGCTCTCAATATCAGAAGACGGCTTCAGGAAGCGGGACTACCCACCGAAGTCGACCCCGCGGCGCTGGCCCAGCTCCCTGCCGAAGTGTGGGCCGACGATCTGTGGGATCTCATCCTGAGCGTCGCCCTGATTCCCCAAAGGGTCGAGATGGCAGGCGAGAGCCTGGAACTGTCGATCCTCGCCCGGCACGCCCTCGAGCTGGCCCAGAAATTCCACGCCATCTATCACCGCCACCCCATCTTGCACGAAACCGACGAGAATCTCCGACAGGCGCGCCTGGCCGCGACCCTGATCTTCGTCCGCGGTCTCGAATCCCTCACGAACCTGCTCGGCATCCCCCTGCCCGCCAAAATGTAATTGGCGTCGCTTCGGAGTACCCTCGATGAATGTTCAGGGGACTCTTCCCAAGGGACATCGAATCGAGGGTTCCCTGTCGAAACGATTGAGGTCCGAGGCATTCACCTCTCTCCGGTGAATAACCTGCGTTCGGCGAACGCCATCGTCCCGCCCCGGTGCCAGACGTGATTCCCTTCGTTGATCGTCACAAGGCAGATTCCCCAAGACCTCCTTCCAAGCCACTTCAGCAGCTCGTGGGTCATTCCCCCTCCCGCCCATCTCTAGAGGACCTCCCCAGCGGTATCGAGTCGATTGGAGCAGACGAGTGGTAAGGGCGAGGTATCCATCGGCGCTTTCGAGGGGTGACTGGCGGAGATCAGACCGTATGTCGGGCCGCGTCTCCCATTACAGAGATTGACGCGACGCGGGCCGATCCTATGCGGTCGCCGACAGGCATGCCTCGAGAGTGCCTTGATGGATCGCACGGACAGCAGCGCGCGGAAATCGACTCGCACTGCTCGCGATGGTCCTCCTCCAGTGCACAGAGGGTCAACAGCCGGGCAGGGGTGTTCCGGACTGCGGAGATCACCAGATGTAGTCGCGGGCGAAGTCGCGCTTGTCCTTGCCGGCCAGGATATGCATGACGCGGATCTTTTTCAGCGATACGGGCGACAGCGCCGCCAGGGGGCTGTGGGTTATCTGCTTGCCTTGGACGGCAGCATAGCGACGCATCCGTTCCGCTGGAGGATCGGCGGCCACGTGGACAATGATCTTCTCCAGACTGTAGTCGACGGCGGCCATGAGCAGAACTTCGGCTTTGTCTTGCGCGAAACGATAGTCCCGATCCTCCCAGACGTCGAACAACCGTCCCCGGGGAAGCGTCAGCAAGAATCCGCCATAGGTGGCACGCATGATTCCCGGTCCCACCACCTGCTCGGCTGGGCTGGTGGCGTAGAAGGCCATGTCCGATTCCTGATCGTGCTCCCCGAGCCAGGTCATGGAGAACGGGTATTGCAGGCTATCGGGGTCCCGGTCGAAGATCACGACCACGGAGCCGGCATCTCCCGGAGCCCTACCCTTCTCTTCCACGAAAATCCGACTTTCGTGCAGGTGGCGGAGAGTCTCGCGGATGTCGATACCGTCCAGCATGCTGGTGGAGAACGGTTCCGTCCTCTTGCGCTCCGCGGCGAGAATCGACACCGCCCGGTACTGCAGAAATCGACCATAGTCCTCGATCACGAGATCCTCCGGCGGATAGGAACACAGACCGGTGGAATCGAAGGCACTCAGCCAGTCTTCTGGGTTCTCGGGCTGGGGTCGCTGGCGCACCGGCACGGCGATGGGTCGACTCTTGACCCTGAGAAATCGACGCCGAAACCGCATCTTGCGAGTCCCCAGATCGAGCTCCGAGCCGTCGATGGAGACATTGGGAATCTCTGCTGACTCCTCCTGCCACGGATACGCCCTGGCCGCATCGAAAACTTCCCAGGCCAGGTTGTCGTCACCCACGCCGCGGGCGGCAATCACCCATTCGTAGAGACCCGGCACCAGCATCCCCTGCACGCGGGCACATCGGCGGGCGTAGTCGAGAAAGAGTCGCCGCTGCCACGGTCCGGCGTCTTCACCGGTCTGCTCCTTGTAGGAGCCCGCCCCCACCTTCCACACCACCGTCCCGAGGGCTTGCCGATCGGGAAACCTGCTGCAGCCCGCCAACTCACCGAGGGCCTGATGACAGGCGAAATCAACAATTCGCGTCTTGCGTCGGCTCTCACTCTCTCCCTTCTCCCCATGGATCACCCGCAGGCCAAAGCGAAGTACCGAGACCTTGCGTGACAGGGCAGCCGTCAACTCGGCCGATGCCGGCAGCTCGCCACTTCGAACTCGCTCCCAAACCGCATGCGCGAGCGGCGCATCCGGGAGCACCCCAGTGAGGCTCTTGGGGTCGAGGTGTCGGAGCTCGGTGTGAGACCGGCGGACGCGTGCAAAGGGGTGGGCCTGGGGCTTCTGGAGGCTCTCGACCACACCATCGACATGGGCAGCCCCGATGAACGCCAGGATCTCACCGTCCGGCAGTTCCTGACGAGCCTGAGCAAGATAGAAGGCCATGCCGCTTTCTCGCCGAGCGTCACTTGCAGTGGTAGGAGACTCACGATACTGCTCCCTCAGCAGGTCCAGATACCGACGGCTCCTCAAGTGCCACATAGAATAGGGATCCGGAACCGGGTCGAGATGCCGCTCTTCGTAGGGCAGATCCGGATCGATGAACAGGATCGGCCGCTGACCTTCCAGGGCCCATCGGATGGCCTCGACCAGGGGGTCCCCCGGTGCCACGACCCACGCCAGAGCCTCTTCGTCGGATTCCTGCGAGATCAGTAGAGAAATACTCGGGAGGCGCCGGACCGCCTGCAGCGTTTCAGCATGCAGCGTCGTCGGCAGCTCTACTGCTACAGCGGCGGGGTCGACTTGCTCCAAGGTCGACCGCACCAGGGCCGTGATCTCGAGACGTTCGTGGACGATGGGCAGGACTCGGATACCCGGGCACACCAGCGGCGCCAGGCGGTTCAGGTCCTCGGGATCAAGTGAGCTCGAAATCAGAGAATTCATCTTCGCTCAGGGACAATCGCATGGCCTGATCCACCGCTGCACTGGCATCGGCCGCCTCCCCCCGACGCAAGACCTTCATCGCATAGCGGACCAGGTTGATGCCATCTCGGACCGTGTACCGGAGATCCCTATTGTGAGCCACGCGCAGGAAGGAGAGCACATAGTCCAGTACCTCCTCTTCCGCGAACGGCACCTGCGCCGCCAGAATCGACCGCTCTTCGTCCTCCTCGGGAAAGTCGACGTAGATCTGGGGCATGAGACGCGAGTGGATGTACTCGGGAATCTCGTAGGTGGACGCGTCTTCATTCATCGTGGTGACAAAGCGAAAATCGGGATGTGCCGGAATGCGAATCCCCGCCACAATGCTCTCGACGTAGCGGCGATGGTCCAGCAGGGGTGCCAAGGACGCCCACGACTTCTCGCTCATCCGGTTGCCTTCATCCAGAATCAAGGCACCGCCACGGATCATCGCGGTCACCAGCGATGAGGCCATATAGCGAACGCCACCGTCTGGGGACAGAATGGGCGAGACGACAAGATCCTCAGGTCGCGTATCCATGGTTGCCTGGGCCATATAGATATCCAGACTCAACTCCCGCGCCGCCGCGCAGGCGAGAGTGGTCTTGCCGACCCCCGGTTTGCCCAGGAGTCGTGGATTGAGAGGCAGGTCGGCCTCTTCGATCCTGGCCCAAGCCGCCAGGAGCTGGATCAAGACCTCTCGCTGGCCGATCCAGGGTGGCGTCTCCACCACGGGGGTGCCGAGATGTAGTGTCACCCCATCGATGATCACGGTGTTGTTGTCCATCACAGGACGCAGAGTCTATGCGAAAACTCGACTACAGCGCGATTTCGAAGATGGCGTCCTTGGCCCGCTTCCCATGCCGAACAAAAGGGATCCCCAGGAGCCTCTCGTCACCAAATGTGATCTCGTATCGAAGCTGCTTCAGGGTATCGGGCTTGTTGACCTCGGAGGCGACCAAACAGTAGTGCGCCAGCCTCTGTGCGTCTGCCACTCCGTAGCAGCCGCCCACCAGGCGCTCCCCCAGCTTTTCCCCCAGGCTCGGTAAGACTTCTGTATACCGCCGAGCCAACTTCGTTACCGCCTGAAGGGGGGCTTGAAAGGCCGGTATGGCGAAGGTTCCCTCTCCACCGGGCTCGTCCTCCTCACCACCCATGAAGAAGCGCATCAGACCACTGAACGATCCCCCTGTCGCGGTACGCTCGGTAATCGTCACCGAAGCTGGCAGGAGCCAGAACGGCAAATAGAAGTCGACACTCTTGTCAGGGAGAGCCACAAAGGCGACCTCCACCGGTACCAGGCTGCGGGTTTCCTGCTCGAACCTGTACCCATTGCGGCATGCCGTGCAGTAGTAGACGACATCTTGGCCATCGGCCCTGATCCCGGCGCCGCAGCTCGGACAATCCAGGGGAACCAGAGAGAACTCGCCCTTCATGATCACGACCCCCATCGCGGAGCTCGGCCCTGTAGGAGATCGCCCATCACGCCGCCGAGATCATCCTTCATCTCGAAGCCCGGCAGAAGCTCAGGCCCCGAATCCTCGTGCCCGACACCCGTGCCTTCGATCACCACACCTCCATGTCGAAATTTCTTCCAACCCCACCACAACGCACCCAATACCACGGCCCCCATGGCCGCCAGCCCACCCAGATTGACGCCGACGAATCGCACGATGGTGGTGGCGACAAAGAGCGCTGCCGCCTGTGACAGCACCATCGCCAGAGCCCTGTACAGATCGTTTCCCGGGGCCTTGCCAAAGACCAGGCTGCCATCCTCGGCATCGATGAGAATCTGATACGACCGCTTCTCGAAGCGATAGCGGATGATCCAGAGCGGGTAGTAGATCACGCTGAAGCGCTCGCGCAGGGTCTCGAGAAACTTGAACCGCACCTGCTTGAGACCCTGACTCGGATCGGCGCTGGAGATGATCTGTCGGCGAGCCGTCTCCTTGACCTCTGATTCAGACCCCGTCGGTGGAAAGACCATACCGAGTCGTTTGAGGGCCTCGGGATCGTAGGGAACCAGCCGGTCGTCCTGCAGATCGATCTTTTGGACGCCCCACTCCGCCACGTCCAGAGCTGGATAGGTGTAGTCGTAGCTCTTCTCTACGGAACGCTCGACGTCAACCTCGTAGGTTTGTGTGCGTCGGTTCTTTCCCGAGCCGACCGTCCGCCGACGCACTTCGGTACCGAGAGCAAAGCCCATGGCGTCAGCCTGCATGCGGAAAAAGGGCAGAAACGCCAGCAGGGCCTCACCCTGCACCGCATCGCGGCGCAGACGCCGATCCCGGCTCCAACCCGTGGACAACCACTGCCTGGCCGCCTGCCGCGCTCGGGACGCATCCAGCTTGGGGCTCACCGACCAACGGCGGATCCCGACTTCGCTGACCGCCAGCAGCGGGGTTTCACAATAGAGACAATCCACGACCCGCAACCCGGCGGCGACATCCAGGGTTCCGCCGCAGCTCGGACAGGTAAGGCCCTGGACACTCGACTCCCGGGGCTGGGGCTCGGCGCTCATACTTTTCGTGCCACCCAATAGGCCAGCAAAGTCAGTGGGACCGCGGTGATGGCGTACACCACGAGCTTGGCGAAGAGATTGTCGATCGCCAGACCTTCGATCCCAAACAGGATCAGACCGAGCACAGCTACCAACACAAAGGGACTCTCAGACTTCTCTGGGTACACTCCTGCCAGCACCTCGCCTGTGGAAGCGTCGACGGCCGCATGGAAGGTCTTGCCCTCGAACTGGTAGCGGCATTTCCAAAAAGGCACCCGCACCAGGGCGGTCTCATGGATCGGGCCGACCTGGCGCTGCTCCAGCCAACCCAGGGCTGTCTCCAGGGGTACCTGGGCCTCGATGACTCTCATGTTGTCGTCTTCGGACCGGTAGGGTTCCAGGCGGCCAGCTGGAATCGACAGCTCCTCCACCTGCGGAATCGGAGTCGGCGCCGCGGGCTCGAAATACACCCGCTCCGCACCAGACTCGGAGGTTCGAAACAGCCAGACGGGGAACGACACGGCCTCGAGCTCTTCGATCTCGGCCTTGCGGTCCAGATCCTTGACTGTGTCGTTGCCCGCCATCCAGCGCCGCAGTGCCGCTCCCGCCTCATCTGCCGCCAAGAGCGGCGGCAGTCGGTAGTGGAAGACGACCTGGGATCGATCGACAAAGAGGGTGGTGTCGCAGAAGGCACAGGTCACAAATCGGTGACCTGTGGGGACCTCGTTCTTGCCCCCACACTGGGAACACAGAACGGAGGAGCCGCTCTCCTCCGGACGACTGGAGTCCACCCCTAACCCCGTCTGTCTAACCGCCCACCTTGGTACCGCAGGCAGGGCAGAATTTCGCCGCTTCCGGCAACTTGCCGCCACACTCATGACAGAAGGCAGCTGCGGCGCCAGCAACAGTGGCGCCGGCCGCAGCGGCCGTTTCTCCGGCGGTCTCAGGCGCAGCGGGTGCCGAGGCCCCAGCGCCGCTCGCCGGCGGCGGCGCCGGCTGACCACCCTGATCCTGCATGGCTTCCTTCATCATCTGCGGCAACATCATTCCCATGCCGGCCCCCATACCCACTCCCAGACCGGCTCCTACTCCACCGCCGGTCTCACCACCGGTGTTCTGCGCCGCATCGCCCATGGCCTTGGCTGCCTTGAATTTCATGTAGGCATTCATGTCGCCCACGGCGGCCATTCCGGTGCGCTCGTCGATCAGTTTCTGGACCTCGTTCGGCGGCGTGATGGCGCCCAGATACATGTCCACCAACTCGATTCCGTACTTGCTGAAATCGTCGAATACTCTCGCCTTCAGCCCCATACCCAACTCGTCATAGAGCTTGGGCAAATCGAAGATGGATTGCAGGTTCTCGCCCAGAACATCGGTCAACCGAGAGACGATCACATCTTTGAAATAGGACTCCACACCGTCGGTGGTGTAGACATCGTTCGTCCCCACGACCGAGTTGACGAACAGCTGAGCGTTCGTGATGCGCACCGCGAACTTGCCAAAGGCACGCAGTCGAACCATGGCCAGCTCGCTATCGCGATATGCCACCGGCTCCTTGGTCCCCCACTTGAGATCCAGGAAGGTCTTGGTGGAGACGAAGATGACTGCAGCCTGAAAGGGTGATTTGCCCTCGAAGGGGATCCCCAGCACCTTGGTCAGGAAAGGCAGGTTCTGGGTCGCCAGGGTATGGCGTCCCGGACCGAAGGTATCGAGAGCCTTGCCGTCTCTGAAAAAGACCGCCTGCTGGCTCTCTTCCACGACCAACTGACTGCCCAGTTGGATGGCCTCGGTCCCCTGCCGTGGTACCCGGGCCACCATGGTCTGACCCGTGGGGTCGACGTATTGAATCACTTTCATGATGAGTTCTCCTTGCC
>Ga0316193_10004150_pt1 | contig 10623 bp, 10 predicted proteins | sample MerIslsedime2_MG_FD_207735 | JGI IMG/M metagenome (GOLD analysis project Ga0316193, IMG submission 207735) | Coastal sediment microbial communities from Maine, United States - Merrow Island sediment 2 | ecosystem: Environmental > Aquatic > Marine > Coastal > Sediment | place: USA: Maine... | reverse complement strand
ACACCCGCGCATGACAGCCAAACCCGCCTATCTCAACAATGTTGCCATCACCGATGAACTTGTTGCCCAGCACGGCCTCAAGCCGGATGAGTATGACCGCTTTGAAAAACTCATCGGACGTGTCCCGACACTGACCGAACTGGGTATCGTGTCAGCCATGTGGAACGAGCACTGTTCCTACAAGTCATCGAAGAAGTGGCTCAAGACACTGCCAGTCACCGGAGATCGCGTCATACAGGGGCCGGGTGAAAACGCAGGCGTCATCGACATCGGCGACGGCCAGGCCATCGTGTTCAAGATGGAAAGCCATAACCACCCGTCCTTTATTGAGCCTTATCAGGGAGCCGGTACCGGGGTTGGTGGTATACTGCGCGATGTCTTCACCATGGGCGCCCGTCCGATCGCCGCCCTCAACGCACTGCGTTTTGGCGCGCCGGATCATCCCAAGACCCGTCACCTTGTGTCGGGTGTGGTGGCCGGCATTGGCGGTTACGGCAATTCCTTCGGCGTACCGACAGTGGGCGGCGAGGTGAATTTTCACGCCCGCTACAATGGCAACATACTGGTAAATGCCATGGCGGTTGGACTGGCTGATGCGGACAGGATCTTCTACTCCGAAGCCAAGGGCGTTGGCCTGCCGGTGGTTTACCTCGGCGCGAAAACCGGTCGTGACGGTATTCACGGCGCCACCATGGCGTCCGCTGAATTCGATGATTCGATCGAGGAGAAACGCCCCACTGTTCAGGTCGGTGACCCGTTCACCGAAAAATGCCTGCTCGAAGCCTGCATGGAACTGATGGCCTCAGGCGCCGTCATTGCCATTCAGGACATGGGCGCTGCCGGCCTGACCTGCTCTGCTGTCGAAATGGGTGCCAAGGGTGGTCTGGGCGTCGAGTTGAACCTCAACGCCGTTCCATGCCGCGAAGACGGCATGACGCCTTATGAAATGATGCTGTCGGAAAGCCAGGAGCGCATGCTCATGGTGCTGCGCCCGGAGCAGGAAAAACAGGCCGAAGCCATCTTCCACAAATGGGGCCTGGACTTTGCCATTGTCGGCAAGACCACCGATGATCTGCGCTTCCGCTGTATGTGGAACGACGAAGAGGTCGCCAATCTGCCGATCCGGGAGTTGGGCGACGAAGCGCCTGAATATGACAGGCCCTGGGTTGAGCCGAAGATACCGGCAGCACTGTCCGCAGACGACATTCCTGCCCCGAATGATCTGGCGGAAGCCGTCATCAAGCTGATGGGATCGCCCGACATGGCGTCGCGGCGCTGGGTCTGGGAACAATATGATCATCTGATCCAGTCCAACTCAGCCCAGATCCCCGGCGGAGACGCCGCCGTTGTGCGCGTCAATGATGACGGCAAGGCTATCGCGATTTGCACCGACGTCACGCCGCGCTATGTGGAAGCCGATCCATACGAGGGCGGCAAGCAGGCGGTGGCCGAAGTCTGGCGCAATCTCACCTCCGTGGGCGCAGAACCCATCGCCATTACCGACAATCTGAATTTCGGCAATCCGGAGAAACCGGAAATCATGGGGACATTCGTCAAGGCGGTGCAAGGCATTGGCGAGGCCTGCAGGGCGCTGAGTTTTCCTGTCGTGTCCGGCAATGTGTCGCTTTACAATGAAACCCACGGCAATGGCATATTGCCGACGCCTGCCATAGGCGGTGTCGGGTTGTTGCCCGATGTGTCACAAATGGCAACACTGGCCTTCAAGAATGAAGGCGATGCCATCATTCTCATCGGCGGCCACGGCACCCATCTTGGCCAGTCTATGTATCTGCGCGAGGTTCTGGGCCGTGAAGAAGGCACGCCGCCTCCGGTCGATCTGGACCGGGAAAAGACCAACGGTGATTTCGTGCGCATGAAGATCCGAAAAGGCCGTACCACCGCCGTGCACGACATATCCGATGGTGGGCTGGTGGCTGCCTTGTCTGATATGGCGCTGGCGTCCGGCATCGGTTGCAAGATCGAGCTTCCCCGTGATGTTGAAACACATGCAGCCCTGTTTGGCGAAGACCAGGCGCGGTACGTGCTGACCTGCAAGCCAATGGACGCCCACAGCCTGATCGGTGCGGCAGAAGATATGGGTATTTCCGCCACGCGGATCGGCACCGTGACAGGCTCAGGGTTGATTGTCATGGGAGAAGCCTCCATATCTCTCAACAGGTTGCGTCAGGCCCATGAAGGCTGGTTCCCGGACTATATGAGCACCGCAACCGAAGTAGCTTGAAGGAAACCATATGCCGATGCCTGCTGAAGAAATCACCGCCATGATAAAGGACGCCATTCCGGACGCCCGGATCGAACTGACAGACCTGGCCGGCGATAACGATCACTGGTCTGCAACCATTGTCTCGGAGGCGTTTCGCGGTAAACCCAAAGTGCGCCAGCACCAGATGGTCTATGCGGCACTGAAGGGCAAGATGGGCGGTGACCTGCACGCCCTGGCACTGACAACCAGCGCGCCGGATTAGGTCTGGCGCAGAGTTTGCTTCCCTCAAAACCACTTACACTGGAAACCGGTGAGCGGGAAGTGTAAGACTGAACCAACATAATTAGCCGGAGCCAGCGCACCGGAGCCATGGAGATCAAAATGACCAACCCAATCAACGAATGGATCGGCAACGCCGTCAAAACCAACGATGTGGTGCTTTTCATGAAGGGCACCCCCGATCAGCCGCAGTGCGGTTTTTCCGGCCGGGTTGTGAAAATGCTTGATTTTCTCGGTGTCCCCTATGCCGGCGTCAACGTGCTGCAGTCCGATGACCTGCGCAACGGCATCAAGGAATTTTCCGACTGGCCAACTATCCCGCAGCTCTATGTAAAGGGCGAGTTTGTTGGCGGCTGCGATATCATCACCGAAATGTTCCAGAACGGCGAGTTGAAGGACACCTTCGCCAGTGGTGGCATCGAAGTTAAGGAAGCCAACGCAACCGCCTGACCTGTTTGCAGATTTGTCATTACTGATCTGCGTTGAAGGCTCCCCTGCCATGAATGGGGAGCCTTTTTGATTTCTGTCAAAACATTGCCATAACTGAGGCGCTAACTTTCTTCATCGAGGGGCAAGCTCGAAAGGAAGTGACATGACTGGAAGCAATCTCAAGTCTTTCGCTTGCGCTGCGTTGTTGGCCGCCGGGGCCTTGTTCATAGGTACAACCGGGGTTTCAGCCACGCCTGCTGCAAGCGGCATTGCAAGTGCCGGTATTGCCGACACTTTGCGCGAAGCGTCCAAGGTAACCCAGGTGCACCGTCGGAATCGCCGGCATCGGCACCGGCACAGACGCCACCGCTATTATGGCGCACCGTACATAGGATTTGGATTTGGTAGTCCTTATTACGGCGGGCCGTACTATGGCTATTATAACGACTATTATTATCGGCCGCGCCCGCGCCGGTCCTATCGTCGCTCTTATCGCGGCAGCAGATCCTGCCGCCGTGCACATCGCGCCTGCGTCCGCAGTTGGGGCTATGGCGGCGGCAACTATGCCGGTTGCATGAGATACGAACGCTGCCGTCCGAGATAGCTGGACCAGCCTGAGACCAACAACAGCAAAAGGCTTTCAGATCAATGATCTGGAAGCCTTTTTTCCGACCCATTGTCTGGCAGCGGCAACTGGCCAGATCCCACTTAGTCAGGACAGTTTTCGATAACTCAGGAAAACAAAAAACAAGGCGAACGACGCCGGCACTGTTTGCACAAGAAATATCCGTTGAGACACCGTCAGCGCGCCAAAAATGCCGGCGACGACGACAAACAGCAAAAAGCAGGTCGCCACATTAAATCGCCACCGCGTGTCCTTGATCAACAAGGACCACACAAGCCCGATTGCCAGAAACGAGTTGTATAATCCCTGATTGGCCGCCATAGCCTTTGTTGGTTCAAACAGCTCCAGCGGCAGGCCGGAGAACACGTTCGGTCCCCGTGTAACCCAGGCGAACATTTCAAACCATGCGATGTAAAAGTGAAGAGCCGCTATCAGGCCGATCAAGACAGCTGCAGTTTTGTACATGCCTGCGTTCCCATGAAAGTCAAACTGATTACTACACAAGATTTTCGTTGTTCGAACACCTCCTGCTTTTGGCAGGGTATTCGACGCGAAAGGCAACTTTGGGTCAAATTCAGCTGCATCCGCAATTGGGGCTATGGCAGCTGTAACTATGTCGGTTGCATGAGATATGAAGGTTGCCGTCCGAAATAGTCGGACCTGGTTGACACCAACGACTGTCCGCGACCGGTCAAAAGTTCAAACGCTGGATGATGTCTGAACTGTCGGCAAAAGTGTCTGATTAGATCCTGGCAATCCTCTCCGCAAGCGTCAGGCTTCGCTATGGGAGCAATGTTTGCATCGTTTGCGACACAACACTCATCCAATGTCGCAATTGATTTATTTGACGCAAATTATCCGCAATTGCGCCGCTTTCGGGAATGTATTCAGTCCAACAAAGGACAAACCACAGGATCATATGCGTATTCAGGATGAGACGTTGAATCGACGACCTCCTCTAACCGGATAACATCCATCATGATGATGGCCTTATCCAATTCTCGGAGAGTGAAATGAAAAAGTTTTTTGCTGTTCTTGCTGTTTCCCTGCTGGCCGTAACCTCTGCACAGGCTGCAGAATTTGCGGAAGTTGATGCCGATGCTGATGGCGCAATTACGCTTGAAGAAGCCGTTGCCGTAATGCCTGACCTGACCGAAGATGCATTCGCTGCTGCGGACACTGACGCAGACGGCTCACTCAATGCTGATGAATTCGCAGCCATGAGCAACTGATAACAGGCACATGCCTGTTCCATATATATGTATGCATAGGCACCCGGACTGAACATCATGCAGATGATGTCGGGCCGGGTGCTGTTGTTTGAGGGGGGACAAAACCGCCGAGTGCCCTTCGACGAACCTGAATGCCGGCCCCGACAGGTCGGATCAACGCCGTGGCTGCCGCCAAAACTTCTGCAGTCCATTCAGATGGTCCAACAACACCTTGCACTCATGACAGGGATTGAACGCGCGCTCTGGCCGACCTGTCCGGGTGTTGGGCACATCTTGTCCACAACGTCCGTACAAAGCTGATGATCCATATGCAAAATCGTGATTGCATCAGATTCATACATTGATGGCGTTCAAAGTCGAATCAGCATTGATCATCTGAAACAGGGTTGGGTAGGTATGTGATGCGCACTCGTGAAGAAACCGGCAAACGACCCTGGTCTGCGCCCAGGTTGAGTTGCAAATTGATAAGAACCATCACCGCAAACGGACTTTCATCATGCGCGGACGGCAATGCCTTTATGCGAGCGGGGAACTGTAACAATTAGGTCCGGAGACCAAACACCGTTTACCACCTGACCGTAAAGTCATAAATCTGGATTTCTTTCTGCTTTCCAGGTGCCAAGATGTCTTTCTTCACCATCACCAAACCTTCCACTGCGCAACTTGACGAAAAAGGTTCCCGTTTCATCGGCCACCTGGTTCCGTGGACCCGTTTCGACGACAGCCTGGCAATCTTGCGCGTTGAACACCGCAAAGCCTCCCATCATGTCACTGCCTTTCGCCACATGTTGCCGGACAACCGCATCGAGGAAGGTGCCAGGGACGATGGTGAGCCGGCTGGTACCTCAGGCATGCCTGCGCTCAAGGTGTTGATCGGGGCTGATCTCGTGGACGCCGGCATCATCATAGTGCGCTATTTCGGCGGCACCAAACTGGGCGCGGGCGGACTGGCACGCGCCTATGCCGGAACCACATTGCGCACCATCGAGGCAGCAACACTGGTGCCGTGGCATCGTATCGTCAGTCGCACCATCAGTTGTGCGTTCGAAGACATGTCATCACTGGAGCAACGTATCAGTGCGGCAAGCCTGACCGTGATCAGCCGGGACTACACCGATACCGGGGTCACCATTGTCATTGAAGGCCCTGAAGACGCAACCGCATCGATCGCGGCACAAACCTGACGCAGGCCCCTCTATCCGCCCTTGCGCTGGTCCGGATGCAGAGAGCTGCCCAGCACATGATCACTGCGGCCAATGACATCGCCGCCACACCCGACAATCAGCGAGTTGGGCGCCCTGACAACCTTGGTCTCCTTGCCGGGATACGGCAGAGACGACAGGAAATGGCGCATGCAATTGAGCCTGGCCCGCTTCTTGTCATTGGACTTTATGATCGTCCATGGCGCATCGGCGGTGTCCGTGTAAAAGAACATGGCTTCCTTGGCTTCAGTATAGTCGTCCCACTTGTCCAGCGATGCCCGGTCAATCGGTGACAGCTTCCACTTTTTCAGCGGTTCTGCCTCGCGTGATTTAAACCGGCGCAGTTGTTCGTCCCGGGTGACGGAGAACCAGTACTTGAACAGCCTTATTCCGCTGCGCACGATCATGCGTTCGAAATCAGGCGTCTGGCGCATGAACTCCAGATATTCATTGGCTGAACAGAAACCCATGACCCGTTCCACACCAGCCCTGTTGTACCAGGAACGGTCGAAGAACACGATTTCACCGCCGGACGGCAGATGCTCGATATAGCGCTGGAAGTACCATTGCGTCTTTTCACGGTCGGTAGGCTTTTCCAGCGCCACGACACGCGCACCGCGCGGGTTCAGGTGTTCCGTAAAGCGCTTTATCGTGCCGCCTTTGCCAGCGGCATCGCGACCTTCAAACAGCAGGACTATGCGTTGATCGGTCGCCTTTACCCATTCCTGAACCTTCAGCAATTCAACCTGAAGTTCTGCCTTTTGTTTTTCGTAGGACGATCTGCGAATCTTGTTTTTATACGGATACTCACCCCGTTCAAACACCCGGCGAATCTGGTCTCGCTCATCGCCGGCAGCACCCTTAGCAATGTCCTCGGGTAATAGCTGACCGTTCGATTCAGCATTGCCGACCGGTGCCGTGTCAGTAGACTCCGCCGGTCCTGTGTCAGTAGACTCCGCCGGTGCTTCATGAGATTCCTCGGCCATTCGACCTCCCTTTACTTGCAGTTCCCCAAACCGAAGGATACCTCAAGACCGAAGCGTCAACTTTGATTTATGACAAATCAGTGACAGGTTCAGGAAACTTTGCATGACAGCCACCACATCCCCCTCCCCGGCCCCTTCAATAAACCCCATGCTGGTTATTGTATGCGGCTGCCTGATTGCCATGATCGCATTCGGCGCCCGCTCCACCATGGGCCTGTTCACCGCGCCAATTACCGAAGCCAATGGCTGGGGCCGTGAAACCTTTGCGCTCGCCATGGCGCTGCAAAACCTGATCTGGGGCATGGCGCAGCCGTTCGCCGGCGCTTTTGCAGACAAGTTCGGGACTTTCCGCGTCATCATCGCCGGTGCAGTCATCTACGCGACCGGCCTGGCCCTGATGTCGCTGGCAGACAGTGTATTCCTGCTGATGCTGTCCGGCGGCCTGTTGATGGGGCTTGGCATTGCGATGACCTCGTTCTCGGTGATCATGGCGTCCTTCGCCCGCCTGGTGCCGCCGGAAAAACGCTCATGGTCGTTCGGCATTGCCACAGCAGCCAGTTCCATGGGGCAGTTTGTGTTTGCCCCGCTGGGACAGGCGTTCATTTCCGGCTTCGGCTGGCAGATTGCATTGCTGTTGCTCGCCGGTTCCGTGCTGTTCATGTTTGCGCTGGTGCTGCCGCTGCGGGCTGCGCGGGGCGGCGTGGCGCGCGATGAAACCGAACTTGAAATGAACATCTCTCAGGCCCTGTCACGCGCGGTGAGCAATGCGAGCTTCGTCCTGCTGACGCTCGGCTTCTTTGTGTGCGGGTTCCAGGTTGCGTTCATGACGGTCCACTTCCCGCCCCTGCTGGTACAGGAAGGCATTGATCCGCAGCTTGCTGCCTGGTCCATCGGCATTGTCGGTCTGTTCAACATTGTCGGTGCCTATTCGGCAGGCATTGTCGGCGGCAAGTATTCCAAACGCTACAGCCTGACACTTCTGTATCTGGCCCGGTCAGTTGCCATGACCTTGTTCTTCGTGCTGCCGATAACGCCGCTGTCGGCCATGGTATTTTCCGCCTGCATGGGTCTGTTGTGGCTGTCTACCGTGCCACTGACCATGGGGCTGGTGACCGTGATTTGCGGGACCCGGTACATGGCCATGCTGTATGGCATCGTGTTCTTTTCCCATCAGGTCGGCTCATTCCTGGGCGTGTGGCTTGGCGGCAGGCTATATGACCAGACCGGGACCTATGACACCGTCTGGTGGATCGGCGTGGCGCTTGGCCTGTTTGCCGCCCTGATGCACTGGCCGATCAAGGAGATGCGCGCACCGGCCTTTTCAGTGCCGGGCAGTGCGCAGGCGTAAGACATGAGATGGCCGGGACACGGAACCGCCGGCGCCCTGTTTGCCGCCATCATGTTTGTCTGGCTGGCAGGGTTTGCCCTGTTCATGCATCTCGGCCGGGTGAGCCCGGAACAGTCCGGCACTGTGCTGGCAGTGTTTCCGCCATCCATGACTGAAGACCAGGTCTTTGGAAGCATCATTCAAGCAGGCGGAAGACCCATACGCGCGACCTGGATACCGGGAACGTGGGTTACCTATGGCGACAAGACCGGGTTTGCCGGACGTCTTGAGGCGCAAGGAGCAATCGGGGCCTACTCCTCAACGCCGTTTCTGCCGCAACTTGCCGGATGCTTTGCCTATGTGGACGCAAAAGCCGTGCAGCTGTTCACGCTGGATCAGTGACCTCATTCGGTCAGATCTTCTGTCAGGTCCGACATTGTCAGTTGCAACTGTTTCAGCTTGTAGTCAGCCAGTTTGTACTGCCAGCCTTGCGTGCGGGCCTTCAGATCCTTGGTTGTGGTCTTGTCCTGGCCGTCATTGACAACATGAAGGCTGACCCACTCGTCCGCGGTAATGCGGAACTCGGCCGTCAGGCCATCAGCCATCATCAAGGTCGTTCGCTGCACAACATTGCCGCCCTGATCCTTGCGCACATCCACGAAATTTACATTGCCCAGATCGGTTGCAGCATATCTCAGCGTCAGGTCGTTCTTCGGCTTCTTGCCGTCAGGCACATTGTTCAGCTCGAACTTGGACTGTCCGCCTTCTGTCACCCCGGTGCGCCGCACTACCAGTTCCGGGCCGTCCTTGGGCTGGAAGGTTGCAAGCACAACAAACTCGGCATTCATGTCCGTGATCGCAGTATCGACCCAGGTTTCCAGTTTGACATCGGCATCAACGACCCCGCGGGCCAGCCAGCTTTGGACATCATCAGGCAACCGGACATACTGGCCGTCACCGACCGCGCCGCCCAACCGGCCGCGCGCCTTCTTGCCCAGTATGATCTCGCCGAGATCATTTCCGCTGGCGTCTTCAAACCTGATCAACCGGCTCTTCGCGGACTTGTCCCGGGGTGGCTCAACTTCAATCAGCGGATACTTGTCAGGACGGCCGGTCTTGGCATCAAACTTCTCAAGACTGGCCGTGGCCACGATTGCCGTCTGGAACTTGCCGCCCCTGACCGGATAACCGGACCCGCCGAGCACGTAGGAAGTGCCGGCACGTTCAATACGAACGCTCGTTTCCGCCTGGCTTATCACAATAACGGCAACATCATTGGCTTTGGCCAGAAGGTCCGGCAGCAGCCGCTCACCGCGCTGAGCCTCTTCATACCCGGACGAGTTTGTCCGCAGCTGCCAGATTGCGCCTGCCACTGATACTGCCGCTGCAACCGCCAGGGCTATCACGCAACGAGGTGTCATTGCTGAACTCCCCTGGTCTTCGACGCACTTGCCCGCGCGCGCCTGCGCCACAGCAGGAAGAAGCCGATCATGGCTATGAACAGGGGCACAATGGCTATGTTCGCCACTTTTACCCGGGTACCCAGAGCATCGATATCGGCCCGCAGATTACGCTGCACTTCACGCAGGCTCTTGCGAACGGTAAACATCTCGGTGCGAAAATCCTCGATGCCCTTCTGGTCGGCTTCGCTCAAGGTCACCTCGCCGTCCTTCGAGCGTGACAGCAGGTCAGTGAGTTTTTTCTGGGTCTCTTCGAGCCGCTTGTTCAGCAATTGCTCCTGCTGTCTGAACCTCGCATTGGCATCTGCACGCAATTGCGCAACGCGGGTAAACGGACGTTGCTCAACGCCGCGGCCGCGCAGGCCTGCCAGTGCCTGTCCGCCAGCCATATCCTGTACGGCGTTGATCAGGAAGTTGGCATTGCCGGCACGCGGTATAACCACCTGCCGGCCGTTCGACTGGCCCACTTCGGCCCAGAAAGAATCAAACAGCATGTCGGCATCCGATACCGCCAGGACGTTTACCGGACCCGATGCAAGATGGGATCCTTCGACGGCTGCATCCGCGGGACGGCCATCCTTGAATGACGACTTGGCTTCACCACGCAACCGGGCCGCCAGCACCCGCTGCTGGCCATCCGGCAGAAATGTCTGCAGCATCTTGATGGGGTTTGGATTGCGCAGCTTCTTCACTTCAATCATCGCAGAGCGCGGCGAGCTGGCAATCAATGGTTGGAAGTTGGTGCCTGCCTCCTTCACCGGTGTGAGCGCACCAGCCGACGCGAACAGCAATGAAGAAATCTGGTTGAAGATTCCGTCGGTGCGTTCAAAGCTGGTTTCGGTCATAGCCAGCCAGGGCA
>Ga0316193_10004148_pt1 | contig 10623 bp, 7 predicted proteins | sample MerIslsedime2_MG_FD_207735 | JGI IMG/M metagenome (GOLD analysis project Ga0316193, IMG submission 207735) | Coastal sediment microbial communities from Maine, United States - Merrow Island sediment 2 | ecosystem: Environmental > Aquatic > Marine > Coastal > Sediment | place: USA: Maine... | reverse complement strand
CGGAAAAGGTCGAGCAGGCTGATTCTCACCGAATCGTGAAAAGTTGGCGGTGAACCCGCCGACAGCAACAAGGGCACGACGGCCACTGAAATCAGGATTGAAGTAAGAATAAAAAGCGGAAATTCGAGTGGACTGGCCAGGTTTAACAACAGCTGGCCCGCGCCAACCCCGATATAGGTCACCACCATATACATTGACAGTAACTTTCCACGCGTTTCATTGGTGGCGCGATCATTCAACCAGCTTTCGGCGACGATATAGAGGCCCGCAAAACAAAATCCGCTGAGCAGGCGCATGGCCATCCACACCGGCACGCTGACGACCAGCGCGTGCACCAGTATCGCCGCCGACGACAATGCCGCAAACGCCGCAAACACGCGGATATGCCCTACTTTGATGGTAATTCGCGGCGTTAACAGCGAGCCCAGCAGGAACCCGAGGTAGAACGTCGACATAACCAGGCCGGTTAGCGTAGCGGAGAAACCCTCGAGGTCGGCACGTATTGCCAGCAGGGTTCCCTGCAGGCCATCACCCAGCATGAGAATTCCGAAACCGAGCAGGAGCGCCCAGGATGAAGCGAGCGCTGCACTAAAGGTGGCGGGACGACGCGACACTTCACTCCTCCGTTGGTGTGCGGGCAGACGATTTGATTTCAACACCGTTGGCTGAGGGAAACCGGTAGCAATCTGCTGTTGCGACCGCCAGCGAAAACCCGTCCGAGTGTAAACAATACTCAAGCCACAGGCCATCGATTATAGCGATCAGCTGGCGTGCCACAGTGTCGACGTCGCAGAGATTCGACATCGTGTTCGACATCTCATTTGAAATCCGCCGTAGGGCGGCCTTGATACTTTCCCTGTAATGGTCGAAACACACTTTAGGTAACTTGCTCAATGCTTGGTTCGGAAATTGATCCGGCTATCGACGAGGATCTGCAGGATTACGTGGCACGAAGAAAGCTGGAATTTTGCTCCGTTCAAAGAACTTTGACCATCAAACTGGAGATTACCCTGTGCGCTTGCCACATATGGCACCTTACATAGGAACCATCGGCCTAAATAATTGATACCCTACCCCGACTTATGTTACAAAGGTCGAATGAATGAAGTGAGCTTAACTGCGTCTTAACCAACAGCTGTAAACAAACTTCTTACTAAAAAAGATCCCTGACAGGGACGCATCTAACAAACTACCTGAGGAGAGCAACCATGGTGGATATCAAAGATCTCGAAAAAGCAGCGAAAGAGGGCAAACTCGATCGCCGTGAATTTATGCGACGTGCCGGCGCACTGGGCCTGGCGGCGCCGTTTGCAACCAGCCTGCTGACCCAATCTGTACATGCGGCCATGCCCAAGAGCGGCGGCAAGTTCGTGATGGGTAGCGCACATGGCTCGACGACCGATTCGCTCGACCCCGGCAGCCATGAAAACGGATTTATGACGAATACCGTTTTCGCATACGCCAACCACCTGTTCGAAACCGACAACACCGGGAAACTGGTGCCCGAGCTGGCGGAATCCTTTGATGCCAACAAGGATGCCACCGTATGGGTCATCAAGTTGCGCAAGGGCGTCGAATTCCATAACGGTAAATCGCTGACTGCCGACGACGTTATATCGTCGCTGAACCATCACCGTGGCGAAGATTCGAAATCGGCGGGCAAGTCACTACTCGACCCAATAACCGAAATGAAGAAAACCGGTACCCATGAAGTGACCTTCACGCTGAGTGCCGGTAACGCTGACTTTCCGGTCATCCTCAGCGATTACCACTTCGCGATCTTGCCCGATTTCGAAGGCAAGGCGGACTGGCAGGCCGGTTTCGGTACCGGTGGCTATGTCATCGATCGTTTCGAGCCGGGCGTGCGCGCTACCTTCAAGCGCAACCCGAATTACTTCAAGGCAGGCAAAGCGCATTTCGACGAAGTCGAAATCATTGCGCTGGTCGACACCACCGCACGCCAAAACGCAGTCATGAACCAGGAAGTGCATGCCATCAACCGCGTCGACCCGAAAACGGTCCACCTGCTCGGCCGCAACCCGAGCCTTGGTATTCTCGAGGTCACCGGCACCCTGCATTACACCTTCCCGATGCGTGTCACCCAGGCACCATTCGACAACTACGACCTGCGCATGGCGGTCAAGCTGTCGGTGGATCGCGAAGCACTATTGAACAAGATTCTGCTGGGTCATGGCGCAATAGGCAACGATCATCCGATATCGCTTTCAAACCCCTATCACAACGATGTCATGCCACAGCGCAGCTACGATCCCGACAAGGCCAAGCACCACCTGAAGAAATCCGGCTTCTCGGGCACCCTCGACCTCGGAACCTCCGAAGCCGCCTTCTCCGGTGCCGTCGATGCCGCCCTGCTGATCAAGGATTCAGCCTCCAAGGCGGGCCTCAACATCAACGTGGTGCGCGAGCCCAAGGATGGCTACTGGTCGAACGTGTGGAACAAGAAAGCCTGGTGTGCCTGTTACTGGGGCGGCCGACCGACCGAGGACTGGATGTTTACCGCGGCTTACGTGGCCGATGGTAACTGGAACGACACCGACTGGAGAACCGGGCCGGCCGCGGATAAGTTCAACAAACTGGTGGTTGCCGCCCGCTCTGAGCTGGATACCAGCAAACGGCGCGAAATGTACCACGAGTGCCAGAGCCTGGTCAACGATGACGGTGGTGCCCTGATCCCGATGTTCGCCAACCACATTCACGCGGTCAGCAAGAAGATCGCTCACGAAGAGCAGGTTGCCGGCAACTGGGAATACGACGGTTCCAAGGCGATCGAACGCTGGTGGTTCGCCTAAAGCAGCAAAGGAAAATGAAATGGGCTTCGGCCCATTTCATTTCTTACCGATAAGTTTTATCGATGAGTAGAAACAAGTTTCAGTGATATAAAAAAGCGGCAGCCAACCGATACAAGGTAACGCTACTGAACCGCGATAATAGGAGGGGAGACACTGTGCATCCAGTAATACGCACAATTCTACAACGGCTCGGACTGGGTTTGATCACCTTGTTTGTGGTTTCGTTAATTTTGTTCAGTTCGATCGAATTCCTGCCAGGTGATTTCGGCGAGGCCGTTCTCGGCCAGGCAGCATTACCGGAAACCGTGGCTGCTTTCCGTAAGGAACTCGGGCTTGACCTGCCGATACACGAACGGTATTTCGACTGGTTGGGTGGCATTCTGACCGGTGATATGGGCAATTCCTTCTCGGGTCGAGGTTCGTCAGGTGGCTCGGATCGTTCGCGGCCTGTTATAGAATTACTCGCACCGAGGCTGGCCAACACTCTTTTCCTGGCATCGATGGCAGCGATTATATCGGTACCACTGGCGCTTTTTCTGGGCATAACTGCGGCGCTTTATCGCAATTCGATCTACGATCGAACGGTTAACGCGCTGACGCTGACCACCATTTCCTTCCCTGAATTCTTTGTCGCCTATCTGCTGATACTGGGACTGTCTTCATTTACCAAGATCTTTCCATCGCTGGCAAATATCAGTCCGGATGCTGAGTTCTGGGAACGGGTATACCTCACCGCCCTGCCCGCACTAACCCTCACCCTGGTGATAGTTGCGCACATGATGCGTATGACTCGTGCCGCCATTATCAACCTGATGGCAAGCCCTTATATCGAGATGGCGGATTTGAAGGGAGCGTCGAAATCAGAAATCATTTTGCGTCACGCTCTGCCCAATGCATGGGCGCCGATCGTAACCGTTATCGCCTTTAACCTGGCTTACCTGGTGGTTGGTGTGGTGGTCGTCGAAGTGGTGTTTGTCTATCCGGGGGTCGGCCAGCTAATGGTGGATGCCGTGACAACGCGTGATGTCCCGGTTGTGCAGGGTTGCGCGATGATTTTTGCTGCAACCTATATCCTGCTCAACCTGTTCGCAGACATTATTTCCATTATTACTAACCCACGGCTGTTGCATCCACGATGAATGATAATGATAAAGAAGACATAATACCCAGCGAGGCGGCGGAACTGGCCGATCAGGGTTACTCGGCTGCCGGCGAAGTCGGTGTCATCAAGTCACGCCGCACATTCAGCGAGAACGTCTGGCGCGGTCTGAAGACAGCACCGCCGACTGCCGTGTTCGGGCTGACCGTAATTTCCATTTACGTTGTCTTTGCTGTTTTCGCACCGCTGCTGGCACCCTTTGGCGAAGCTGAAATATTTTCGATGTCATATGCGCCCTGGAGCGACGAGTTCATGTTTGGTACCGACCAGCTAGGTCGCGATGTACTATCCAGACTCATCTATGGCGCACGAAATACCGTTGGCATTGCGTTCGTCACCACCTTGTTTGCTTTTGTCATCGGCGGCGGCCTTGGAATAACCGCGGCGATCAACAACAACGGCTGGCTCGATAACCTGCTGAGTCGTTCGGTTGACGTGTTGATGGCGATTCCGAGCCTGATCTTTGCATTGATACTGCTGTCCATGTTCGGCGCCAATACATTGAACCTGATCATTATTATTGCGGTACTCGATTCCACCCGAGTTTTTCGTATCGCTCGCGCGGTGTCATTGAACGTCGTCGTTATGGACTACGTCGAAGCGGCCAGGTTGCGCGGCGAAAAAATGTTCTGGATTCTATACCGCGAGATATTGCCCAACATCATGCCGCCACTGGTAGCTGAATTTGGACTACGTTTCTGTTTCGTATTCCTGACCATTGCGGCCCTGTCTTTCCTCGGCGTCGGTATCCAGCCACCAACGGCTGACTGGGGCTCAATGGTGCGTGAAACGGCGGGGCTTATACAGTTCGCCGAGTATGATTTCACCGCCGCTATGACACCCATGTTGCCCGCCGCCGCAATCGCCTTGCTGACCGTAGCCGTGAATTTCGTGGTTGACTGGTTCCTGCACAAATCCAGCGGCCTGAAGGACTGATAACTATGAATAATGAAAATAACGGCAAGAAAGGCGACATCCTGCTGGATATGCGCGACATCGTTATCGATGGCTACAGTGATGACCGCTGGCATGAGATCGTCAAGGGTGTCGACATAACCCTGCGCCGCGGTGAAGTCATGGGCCTGATCGGCGAGTCAGGTGCCGGCAAGTCGACACTCGGCCTGGCAGCGATGGGTTATGCCCGTGCCGGCTGTCGTATTACCAGCGGCACGATCATGTTTGACGGCGAAGATCTGCTGGCGAAAACAGAGGAAGAAAGGCGGACCCTGCGTGGCACTCGCATCGCCTATGTCGCCCAGTCTGCAGCCGCCTCTTTCAATCCGGCGCATCAGCTGATCGAGCAGACCGTAGAATCGACTGTACGCCGTGGCATCAAGTCAGAAGCCGAAGCCAAGGCCGATGCGCGCAAGCTGTATCGCGACCTGCAGTTACCAAACCCCGATACCATTGGTGATCGCTATCCGCACCAGGTCTCCGGTGGTCAGTTGCAGCGGGTTATGACCGCGATGGCTATGTCACCAAGACCAGATCTGATTATTTTTGACGAACCCACTACGGCTCTGGATGTAACTACCCAGGTTGAAGTTCTGGCTTCAATGAAGCGCATCGTTGAACAGTTCAACACCGCCGCAATCTACATTACCCACGATCTTGCCGTGGTTGCGCAGATGGCTGATACCATCAAAGTACTGCGTTATGGTGAGACCATCGAAGACGCAGAAACCCGCAAGATGTTGAATCATCCGGAGAAAGAATACACCCGCTCGTTATGGTCGGTGCGCTCCATCGACAAGGAAGAGGAAAGATCGGGCGATATCATCCTCAAGGTTGACCATGTAGACGCGAGCTATACCGGCAGTGCCAAGGTGCTGGACGACGTCAGTATCGAAGTTCCTCGCGGCCATACCGTTGCCATCGTCGGCGAGTCGGGTTCCGGCAAGTCAACCGCCGCACGCGCCATCACAGGCCTGCTACCGCCGTCCAAGGGACAGATTCTGTTCAACGGTAAACCGTTACCCCCTGCTCTGAAAGAACGCAGCGTTGATCAGTTGCAGAAAATCCAGATGATTTACCAGATGGCGGATACGGCGATGAATCCCCGTCATACCGTGCGCGATATTATCGGACGACCGCTGGAATTCTATCTCGGACTCAGCGGACGCGCGCGCGACGATCGCCTGATGGAACTGGTAGAAATGATCGAACTCAACGAATCTTTTATCGATCGCTATCCAGCGGAACTATCTGGCGGACAGAAGCAGCGCATCTGCATTGCACGCGCACTGGCAGCAAATCCCGAGCTGATTATCTGTGACGAAGTAACCTCGGCGCTCGATCAGATCGTACAAAAAGGTATTCTTGAACTGTTACTGCGCCTGCAACGTGAGCTCAACCTGACCTACATCTTTATCACTCACGATATTGCCACCGTCAAAGCAATCTCGGATCAAATTGTCGTTATGCTGCAGGGCCGGGTTGTCGAGCAGGGTATGAAGAGCGAGATTCTGTCTCCACCCTACCCCGAATACACCGAGTTGCTACTGTCATCGGTTCCAGAGATGGATCCCGACTGGCTGACCGGCCTGTTAAAAGCACGTTCCGAGGGGACGTCAGCTACTAACAGATAAACCTGCAGGGTAGTGTTCGATTTCACCTACCTGGTCGATGCTCCGATCATAAGCGTTGATGCATTCCCGCAACTCGGCGGAAATATCAACGGACCATCGATGATCCGTTGTCCCGACTGGATACCACGGCCTCCAGCAAAATACCTGCTTTACTTTGCCCATCATGAAGGGCGTTCGATACGCCTGGCACTCAGCGATCACCTGCGGGGCCCCTGGCGTCTTCACACGCCACCACCACTGCACCTGGACGACAGTTACTTTCCACCAGCGATAGAATCTGCCCGGCTTGATCCAACGGTGAGGGAGCTCATAGCAAAAGGTGAAGACGGCAATTACCCGCACATTGCGTCACCCGATGTCTGGGTTGATCATGAAAATCGCGAAATCCGCCTCTATTATCACGGACGTATGGATAACGGCATGCAAAGTAGCCGTGTTGCGCTATCCAGCGACGCTGTGAATTTCACCGCGCGCGAAGAGATCCTGGCTAGCTCCTATCTCAGGCTATTCAAACAGGACAACTGGTTTTACGCCCTCACCATGCCCGCCCGACTGTATCGCTCGCGCGATGGCCTCGGCAACTTTGAACCGGGCCCTTGCCTTACCAACGAGCCCATACGACATCACGCCCTGCTGCGCCATCAGGGGCAGTGGTTACTGTTCTGGACCCGGGTCGGAGACCAACCGGAACGCATACTCGTGTCAACCATTGAAACCGCTGCTGACTGGATGCACTGGCGGCTCGGGGAAACCCGGGAAGTACATCAGGCGCGCCAGGCCTGGGAAGGTGCGGATCTACCTGTCGAGGCATCCCGCTATGGCGGGGTCATGCAGCGCGTCAATCAATTGCGCGATCCGACCATTTTCGAAGAAGATGATCGAGTATTCCTGCTTTATGCGATTGCCGGAGAACAGGGCATTGCCATCGGCGAACTGCGCAAAACGCCAGCTTAGTCCAGAGGCGTATGGTTAAAGCTTGGCATGGCCAGTATTTCCTCCATGCCTCCGAGCGTTTCGATCATTCTCGCCTGATCTGCAAAGGCCGCGTCGTTGACGGCCTGAGGATCAAGAATCTGGTAAAGCTGCTGCGTCATGTGCTGCACTGATTGCGCATGTTCAGGCCGTTCAGCCAGATTGCTCAGTTCCTGCGGGTCCTGCTGCAGGTCGAACAATAGCGGCGGATTGTCATCGGCAAAACACATCAGCTTCAGCTGCCCCTTGCGCAACATGAAAGATCCACAGGGGCTACCACCATCGTGATACTCACTGATCACCGCGCGCTCCGCTTCAGGTGAATCAATAAATGATTGCAGCGGCCTGCCCTGCCACGTGGACTCAGCCTGACTGACTTCAGCGCCGACCGCCGTTTCGATGGTGCTGGCAAGATCAATCAATGACACAGGGGTCTGGTTAACTCCGCATTCGATGCCGGGACCGGTGATCGTCAACGGGATACCGGCCGAATCCTCATACATAAAGGACTTGCCCCAGATGCCGTGATTGCCGATCTGGTCACCATGGTCACTGGTGTAGATGATCTGCGTGTTAGCAGCCTGGCCACTGTGGTCAAGTGCGGCAAGCACCTGCGCCACGTTATCATCGAGAAAACTGCACAACCCGTAATAATTTTGCAATCCCAGCCTTTCCGTTTCAGGATCGAAGTAGTCCGCATAGTCCCAGAACGCGCGCATGGCATCGATAACGGGATGCTTGAGACGCGTTGCTTCATCCCGATCAAAAGCTGCAGGCAATTCAACATCACGATACAGGTCAAAGAATTGCTCAGGCGCCGACAGAGGATAGTGTGGGCAGATATAGGAAACGTACAGAACCCAGGGCCTATCTGATGGCTGACTATGGCGCCCTAGCCAGTCAACCGCGCTCGCCGTGATGTCGCGGTCGTACTGTGTGTAACTGGTCTCGCCCGGTCCCAGTTCCCTGGCGAGCTCAATAGTGCCTGCAAACTTACCCATCGGTCTGCGCTGTAAGCCCTGCGGCCAGCCACGTCCTTCATTCGCCAGGTACATTGGGTGCAGTGATTCACTGAAACCGGTGTCATCATCGGCCGAGCGATAGTGCAGCTTGCCAATCGACGTCACTTCATGCCCGCGATCGCGCAGTCGATGCATCCAGCTCTGCTGTTGACCGAAGTAAGGTTCAGCCGATGACCAGCAGCGATGGTCGAAAACCGGCGTGCCGGTGGCAAAGCTGGCGCGTGCCGGAATGCAAATGGGTGAAGGGGTATAGGCATTATCAAAACGCACACCGCGATTGGCAAGACTATCGAGGGTCGGGGTATGCGCCAGCCTGTTGCCATAAGCGCCCATCACCGAGCGGGTGTGCTCATCCGACATTAATATCAATACGTTGTTGTTCACCTGATCTCTCTTAATTCGAGTTGTGCCTGTCTGCGGCTTAAAATATTCCTCGGCGATTATACGCGATTTCAGACAGGGGTTATCGCCAACCCAGAGATCTATGAGATCTATGAGATCTATGAGATCTATGAGATCTATGAGATATGTGTGGCTAAAGTCAGCAGTGTTATTCGCATCGTATCGCTCTGAATGTTAGATGGCCTGGTCTTCATAGCCTCCGCGAGTCGCCCCCCTCTCTACTTGATCTATCAACCGGCCGTTAAGCAATCTGCAACCCTCTAGTATTTATGAAACTGCCAATTAGCGAGTTTGATTTTGAAATGATTTTCTCGTAATAATATGTGCCTACCAAATAATACGAGTCTGCCAATGAAATTCAGTGACTACGCCGCTATGGATGCGATTGCGCTTGCTGCGGCAATTAAGCAAGGCGACGTATCCGCAGAGGAAGTGACCGATACCGCTATCAAAGCCGCGCAGCAAATGAATGAGCGCTTAAACGCCGTGGTCATGACCAACTACGACAATGCCCGGCTGCGCGCTGCCGACAAACTCCCCGATACACCCGTCGCCGGCAGCCCGTTCCTGCTTAAGGATGTCAATCAATTCAGTTACGACATGCCGACCACTTTTTCGTGTCGATTTTTCGATGGCGCAAGCCCCAGGCCGGACAGTGAACAGGTGGCGCGTTGGCGCAACGCGGGACTCATTATTCTCGGCAAAACGAATACCCCCGAGTTTGCCGAGGACTTCGTTTGCGAACCCACTTTTCGCGGTCCGACCCTGAATCCCTGGAATACCGCGGTCACTACCGGTGGCAGTTCCGGCGGCGCCGGCGCCGCGGTCGCATCGGGCATGGTGCCGTTCGCACATGCCACCGACCTCGGCGGTTCGATCCGCATCCCGGCTGCCTGTTGTGGTGTATTCGGGCTAAAACCGACGACCGGCCTTAACAGTGTCGGCCCCTATTACCAGGAAATATCCAATGGCTTCAACTCCGATCACGTGCTGGCGCGCTCTGTACGCGACAGTGCCGCGGCGCTTGATTGCACCGCCGGGCCCTTGACAGGCAATCGCTACCATGTGCGCCCCGAAGTCGATTCTTATCTTGCGGCGCTCGATCAACCACCGGGCAAGCTGCGCATTGGCGTTTCCAAAGCAACGCCTTACGGGGTCGAAGCCAGTGGTGCCCAGGCCGAGTCTGTAGATCGGGTTAGCGCAGTTCTGCAAGACCTGGGACATGAGATTGTCGCCTATGACTACCCAAAGGATCTTGGCCTTGGCAGCTGGATGGAAGACCTGTGGATGGTGGATATCGTCTATGAAATCGACAATCGAATCGCAGAGATCGGCCGCGAGCCGGAGGATCACGAACTCGAAGCCCTGACGCGTTTTCTGCGCGAGCGCGTCGCGACCTTGAGTGCCATGGATCTCTACCGCGCGCGCCAGGGCGCGCACGCAGCGAGTATCAAGCTGATGAACTCGATGAGCGAAGTGGATCTACTGCTGACCCCGTCGCTGGGTAGCGACCCGATTCCGCTCGGTGGAATGGATAGCCGCACCGAGAATTTCGATTTTGAAACCTGGGGAGAAACCGGGCACGCGTTTGCACCCTTTGCCTATATCTGCAATGTCACCGGCCAGCCAGCCGCGTCGCTGCCGATCCAGCTGAATCCCGGGGAACATCC
>Ga0316193_10004147_pt1 | contig 10623 bp, 5 predicted proteins | sample MerIslsedime2_MG_FD_207735 | JGI IMG/M metagenome (GOLD analysis project Ga0316193, IMG submission 207735) | Coastal sediment microbial communities from Maine, United States - Merrow Island sediment 2 | ecosystem: Environmental > Aquatic > Marine > Coastal > Sediment | place: USA: Maine... | reverse complement strand
AATCCTGGCCGCCAGCCCGGCCGGATCCGTCCAGCTGATGCTCGATAAGGGGCAGCTGAATCACGTCTTTGAGCAAAAGACGGCATCGACAAGTCTGATACATCCGGATCTGCAAAAACTGGATCTCAAGACGCGTGGCTTTATTCCCTTAAACCGCCTACGGGCCAAAGACTCCGGACGTGTTGTCGGTCCCAAGGCTGCCAATCTGGGTGAATTATACCACCATTATCCTGAAGCGGTCGCCAACGGCCTGACAATTCCTTTTGGCGTTTTTCGCAGCATTCTGAATCTACCTGCCAAAAAAAATAGCAAACAGACGATGTTTGAGTGGATGGAAGCTGAATATGAAAAGATACAGGCCATGGCACCCGGTTCTGCTAAACGTGACGAAAAAATGGAATCCCTGCGCCAACGATTGGAAGATTATATCCTGCGCATCGAATTCCACGATGACTTTAAGCGGCGATTGGCTGCGGCCATGGAGAAAGTCTTCGGCCCGGATGGAACCTATGGCGTCTTCGTGCGCAGCGACACCAATGTGGAGGACCTGCCCGGTTTCACCGGTGCCGGATTAAACAAGACAATACCGAACGTGGTGGGCATTGAGAATGTTTTGGCGGCCATCCCCAAGGTATGGGCATCGCCTTTCAGCAAGCGTGCCTTTGCCTGGCGTCAATCACACATGGACCTGCCGCAACACGTCTATGCCTCTGTGCTTCTTCTGCGCAGTGTGCCATCGGAAAAATCAGGTGTGATGGTAACCCGTGATATTGACACGGGCGCGAAAGGATGGCTTTCCGTCGCCGTCAATGAAGGGGTTGGCGGGGCCGTCGACGGGCAAGCCGCCGAGTCGTTGCGAATTCATATCAAGACGGGTGATGTCCGCTTGCTGGCACAGGCCACGGCGCCCTGGCGCCGGGTGCTGAGACCTACCGGAGGTGTTGACAAAGAGTTGGTGGAAGGTTCTGAAACCGTGCTCAAAGCGGTTGAGATCCGGCAACTCATCAGCCTGGCGCAAGATTTGCCGCGGCGATATCCTTTTATTTTGGATGCCGGCGGAAACCCGGCTCCGGCCGACATCGAGTTTGGCTTTGTCAGCAGTAAATTGCAGCTTTTTCAGATTCGACCTTTTCTTGAAAGCAGTCAGGCTCGCAGCAATGAATACTTAAACGACCTGGACCGGGATATGACCACCCAACTTAGTAAAACCGTAAAGTTGAGTGAAGCGCCCCTATAGGCTCTTCTCAGATTTTTTCTGACAACATGTTGTAAGTAATTTAAGGTGCGGGTGTTCGGACTTCAGCAATTTCAAAATTTCAAATACCAAATACCAAACAAATCACAATGACCGAAATTCAAAATTCCAAACAGATGGCGTTTGATCTTATTTGAGATTTGGATATTGTAATTTGTGATTTCCGGACCATCCGGGTTAGGCTACCCAAATGAAACATTACCCGGCATTTTTATTTGTTTTGTTACTCTTGTTTATCCCCGATCTGAGCGTCGCGTATCCGCTGGACGCCTATCCTGAAACGGGAATTCGGCGTGTTGAAGCCGCCCGATTGGCGGTTTTGGGCAAAATGCGCGGCCGCCAACAACCCCCCGGTGCCCTGCTGCCCACCAGTTTGGTGGATTTGCGACTGCTGAACCGACCGGATTTGGTTCTGCCGGAACCCGATCCGGAATTCAGCGCCCGCGTTCTCCAACTTTTAGGGGATAAAGCAAACCGCTATGGTGTTGCCATTCTCGATCTTTCAGACCTTGACCACCCCCGGTATGCCGAACATCGTGCCGATTTCAAACAAAACGTCGGCAGCGTCGGCAAAATTTCAGCTGCGGTGGCAGTGTTTCAGGCGTTGGCCGACATTTATCCGCAGGATATCGAAGCCCGCAGACGGCTGCTTCGTGAAGTCATCATCACGGCGGACGAATTCATCCAAAAGGACCATCACGAAGTCCGCATCTGGAATCCCGATACCGGAGCCCTGAGTTTTCGCCCATTACAGGAGGGTGATCAAGGATCCCTCTGGGAGTACCTGGATTGGACCCTCTCTATCAGCTCCAATGCCGCCGCCTCAATGGTGATGAAAAACGCCATGCTGCTGAGGCATTTCGGCAGAGATTATCCCGTTTCAAAAGACGAGGCCGACCGATTTTTCAAAGAAACCCCCAGCAAACAGCTGCGTGAGCTCTACGAGCAAACGTTTCTTGTCCCTTTCACCCGCAATGGGTTGGACCTACAGTATTTTCGTCAGGGCAGCTTCTTTACCCGTTACGGAAAGCAACAGGTACCCACCGGCTATAACAGTTACGGCACCGCCCGGGAGCTTCTGCGCTTGCTTTTGTTGATGGAGCAGGGACGCTTGGTGGATCTCTTTTCCAGTCGGGAAATCAAGCGCCTGCTATACATGACCGAACGTCGCATCCGCTATGCCTCCGCACCCGCCTTGGGTGATTCGGCGGTCTATTTCAAATCCGGATCGCTTTACAGCTGCAAAGCCGAGCAGGGATTCCAATGCAAAAAATATCGAGGCAATGTTAAAAACTACATGAATTCGGTGGCCATCAAGGTGTTTCAAAAAAAACAACAGATGAAGGCGGACGGGAAAATTACCGACAAACTGCTGGAAGCGCTTAAAGCGGCCACTGAAAGATTGCCGCCGACGGATCCTTCGCAACCGGATCGTGCATCAGAACAATGAAAGGAAACCAATACCTCGTAAATACTAATGGACCTCGTCTCAATAGGTGCTGCTGGTGATGACTAGGAAGAAACGAATTAAAAAAAGCGAAAGAGTTAAGGCATGTTTAGAACGTTAGATTCAAACGATTCAATCCGTTCGCGAAACCGATTAATCGTTTTACTGAGCCTTTTGACGTTTTCAAACATCGCCTGCTTTACCATCATTACCTCCTTCACCAAGAGTAATTTCCTCAATGCCATCGCAAGCTCAACCTATTTCATCAATATCTACAACCAGAAACCGTACTTTTTACTTTACGGTCTTACAGGCGTCAGTTTTGTCATCTACAGTTGCATTTACTATGTGTACGGCAGTAAAGTGAGTTTTGAGCGTCGCATCACGCGTGAAATGCTTGCAATGTTGACTGTATCGCTAGTTCTTTACTGCATACCACAGGTTTTTCCGGGCTTTCATAAGAAATTTCTGCCGGCTATGTGTTATTTCGTCGTCATCGATATTTTCGACGAATTAATCATTGTTCAAACCTGGTCACTAATAAACTATTGCATCAATATCCGGGAATCGAAACGATATCAGTATGTTTTTCTTTTGTCCGGCAGTATGGGGGCACTGATTTCAGGTTATCTCATCATTGAACAGGTGCCCAGCGGAAATCAGCTGATTTTTCTTTTGATGACAGCCTCGTTTTCTGCTTTCAGTTACGGTATCATCAAATATATTTTCTATGATTACCGTTCCCGTATCAACATCAGTGTCGCTGCAACAAGGGAGAGCCTTAAGACCCTCCTGTCATCTCAGAAGAGATATAAAATAATTATATCCATAGTCCAGATTGTCATATTGATCGGGGTTTTTAACCTATTGTTCAAGGTGCTTTTTGATGTTCAGATCAATGCGAATTACCCGACGCAGAGTTCATCCGCTGCGGCGCCACCCATCGAGACCGCAAGCCTCACCGAGAACACATCCGGAAAAAGTCACAAAGCGACAGATCCGAAAACCACATTTATCGGCCGCTACAAGGCAAGCATCAGCGTTGTTCAGATTCTTCTGCAGCTGCTGTTTATCTACTTTTTTGCCAGATTGTGGTTAAACGGCAAAGTCCTTTATGCTTATCCACTGTTGTTGATCCCAAGTCTGCTCTTCATCATAGGTGTTTACGTTCTCAGACCGATTGGATACCAAACGCTTATATTCTGGGGAACGATTTCTGCCTGTGCAATCAACGACTTGCTGAAGAGGGTGATATTCGATTCATCCTACCAGTTGCTCATGTTTTCGATACCGGAAAAGCTGTGCAACGCTATCCGTATGTATTCCAAGCTGTTTTTTAAACCTGTGTTCGTTATCGGTATCTGTGCCATCTTTTTGATCATTCCCGAACTTGACAATCCGATGGTCGTCTACACGCTTTTGATCATAGCATCTTTGGCAGCGATACTCCCGATCATTTCTCGGATTCCGGAAAGATACGTATTGTCTTTAAGGGAAAGCGTTCAGCGGCGAAACAGGATAGAACGCGTTCGTGAATCTCTTATAAGCTACCAGCCGAATTTAATTTTAGATCAGTACAAAATTGCACGGGACCATCACAGTGACATATTCAACTATCTATACCTATTGAATTTGATTCGAAACAGCTACGCTTCCGAGCTCGATGAAGTCCTTAAAGACCTGCTCAAACATGAAAATAGGGATGTGAGATTTGAAACCGTTTCCGTCATCAATCAAGTAGGGGCAAGCCACTTGGTCGGTGACTTGGAGAAAACGTGCCAAAGAGAAGGAGATGCAAACGTCAAAGAGACGTGCCTGCAGATAATCGCTGCCTGGGGTCCTGCAAATGGTAAAGACATTTACCAGTACTTAGACACGGAAGGTTCAATTTATCTTTTGAAATACAACCTGACAATCGTTCACCGTTGGGGTTCCGATGAGCTGAAAGAAAAAACCGAAAGAGAGATCGTACGGCTTTTAAAATCAGAGGATGAAGGCGACGTTTTGGCCGGCATCTGGCTGGTAGGCGAATTGAAGCTTACATCGTTTAAAGACGAGATTCAACTGCATTTCGGCAAACACAGCGATCAAGCGTTTGACACTATGCTTGAAGCGCTTTCAAAAATGGATGACCTCGATCTCTTTGTAGCGTATCTCGAAGATGTTGGATTTGACAAGATTCGTAACTATGCGTCTTTGAACAAACATCTGGCGCGATTCGAAAGCAGGGCGTTTGATGTTATTTTTGATATGCTGATATTTAAGACGCGCTCCAAATCCTTTATGGATCTCGAAAAATGTCTGCGAACCCTACGGTTTCTTCCTTCACAAGACGCAGTTGATTTTTTAGTCGATACTCTATTTCGTTTTCCCAACCCCCATGTCAAGAAGGAAGCACTGCTATGTATCAACAGGTTAAGAAAAGCTGATGAAAACCTTGGCTTTGACGAACTTGTAGAAAGGTTGTCTGGCGAAATTGACAAATGCCGCAATCTTTGCACAGACCACGAAGTCATTGCTTCGACAAGACCCGATAGCCTGTTGCTGTTGGAATTGGCCAGAAACATAGAAACCCAAGTATGGATGATCTTTCAAATCTTGGATCTCCTGAATCCGGAATTGAAAGTTATGGATTCTTTTTTTCGTATCAAGTGGTATTCCGACAAAAAAGAGAACGCGGACCACACCAGAGCCAAATCCATAGAATACCTTGAAACCATCATTAAGCACGAAAATAGCGATATTCTGCAACTCCTCGAGTCCATTCGATTTGATGATGGGCTTTTCTTCGGGGCAGTCATGCCCCCCGGTTTTTTGAAGGAAGCCGAAGATGTTTATGAAAGGATATTTCAGGGACAGGATTACTGGCTAAAGCTGTCCGCTGTTTGGGGGATGCCCCGGGCAATAAGAGGACGTTATGAGAAATTTTTGGTGGAGGTCGAAGCCATGATGCCCCGGTTGGAGAAGTTTCATCTCATTAAAGATTCGCCGATGCTGAAGGGACTCTCAATGATGGAACTCATGATGTTTGCCGAATTTATGGAAATCGTAGAGTTTCGTGCGGCAGATTATGTGTTTAAAATCGGAGATCCCTCTAATGCACTTTACAGAATCCTGGAAGGAAAAGCGGAGCTCTTGGACGAAAACCAAAAGCGAGTTGATCTTCTTGAAGCGCCGTTTGGCATTGGATTTGGTTTTATAATACGGAAATCGGTCAGAAGGTACGCCTTGAAATGTATCGAGGATTGCCGCATGATAAAAATATCAAGTGACGATTTCAACGAAATACTGGAATTGAATCCACGCATTTACAAAAACATCTTTGAAATACTACTGACAATGGTAGACAAAGATATTTTCAGATTGTGATGATTTGTAATCTAACCAATGATTCAGAAAGGCGTACCCACAGTCGAAATCATCAATGATGTCAATTTGACCGGGATATTCCGTACTTTTTTAATTTCCGAACCACGCTGGGTTGGCTGATGCCGAGATATTTTGCTATTTCACGGGTCGATTTGCACTGCATAAACGCGGTTTTCAGTATTTTCGATTCGGTTTCTTTGAGTTTGACGGTCAATATTGATGGCACAGCGGTGCGGTTTGCGATAGTTTGAATTTCCTCTGATGTTTCATATCCCAGGCTTTTCTGAATAAATTCGTCCAGATTTCGCTCTTCACTTAAAACCACTGCTTTCTTAATCAAATTTTTTAGCTCTCGAACATTTCCGGGAAATGGGTAGGCTTGCAGCATTTCGATTGCTGAATAGGAAAGCTGTTTATCGGATGTATAGGTCTCGTTGTATTTACGCAGAAAATAGTTGGCCAAATCAAAGGTGTCATCCGGGCGCTCCCTTAGCGGGGGTATTTTGATACTGAAAGCGTTGAGACGATAATATAGATCCGCTCTGAATTTTTTTTCCTTCACCAGTGTTGCCAGGTCTTTATTGTCGGCGACGATGACCGTACAATTTATTTTTATAGGTTTCAACCCACCCAAATGCATAATTTCGTGATCCTCAAGACACTTCAACAGCTTTGCCTGAAACACATAGGGAATATCTCCAATTTCATCTAGAAAAAAAGTTCCGCCATGAGCCAGTTCAAATAGGCCGGCCTTGCCGCTTAGGCGCGCGCCGGTAAAAGCACCTTTCTCGTAGCCGAAAAGTTCGGCCTCAAGTAGGTTTTCCGGGATGGTCGCACAATTTATCTGGATAAATGGCTTGTTGTGCCGGGGGCTGTTGCGATGGATAAATTTCGCTAAAAGCCCCTTGCCGGTACCGGACTCTCCCTGGATCAGTATGTTGGATGCTTCCATTTGAGCAATTTTTAAGGCAATTCTTAAAACTTGCCGCATCTCTTCACTTTCGGCGATGATTTCTTGTTTTTTGAGCTCAAGCATACCCAGCTCGGTGAGTTTGTCCTTGTACTTATTGGAAACCAGACGGGTCTGATTTAGTTGTTCTAAAAGCTCGTTCAGCCGGGTCATATCCCGCTCATTGACCACCACCAAAAAGACGTTTCCGTTCTCATCAAAGGCAGGCGTTCCGGTCGACAAAATATATTTACCGGTTTTTTCGATATACTGAAGCATGTTCACCTGGCGTTTACTCGCCAACACGTCCGGCGACAAAGCTTGATCGATAATTCCGCTTTCGACCAATTTGACGACATTTTTATTCATCACATCGGCCGCTTTGATATTGCTGAATTTTTCCGCTGCCTGATTGACGGCAATCACCTTTCCGGTTCCGTCCACCACCCAGATGCCGTCTGAAGAAGAATTAAAAATCGTTTCGAACTGCTTGTTTAGCCGTTGATAGGATTCCAATTTGCGTGCGGTTTGTTCGAATTCATACATTTTTTCGAAGCAACACACGGCCCCCAGAACATTTCCGTTTTCCCTGACAGGTGTAATGTTTGCAACCAGTTTCATCCGTTTTCCGCGGATATGACGACCGATCTGGGGTTTCCCGGTTTGCAGACATCTATGCACCAATCGAGCGGTCATTTTCAGATGTTCGGAGATATTCGTTCCGACGATTTTTTGTCTATCAATTCCAATTATTTCCGATGCCTGTTGGTTGATAGCGGCGATATTGCCGATTTGGTCCGTAGAAAGGATGCCGATGCTTGCTGAATTAAACGCCTGATCCAAAGTGGGCTTCAATTCCATGGTTTGCTCCTGAAGTCCTGCCACAAGGCGGTTAAGTTTTTTTCCGCGTATATCAAGATTTTACCAAGAAGTCTTTTGATGCAAATGGAGATGGAAGTCAAGATCTTTCTATTCAAGGTGTCGGTGCTCGATAGCGCTGTGGTAGTATGTTGAAAATACTCATAATGGGGAGCCGAAACGTTTATCCTATTTTTATTCCTCTTTTTGGGTGTCAGGTTTCAGGTGTCGGTGTTCAGGACATGCTTTTGTGTCTACCTTTACTGACACCCGAAACCTGACACCTGAAACCAAATTCACAGAACAAAAATGGTATGAAAATTAAGTCTGTATACAATGATTTACAGGTGAATTTTATCATCCCAGCGCCGTTGTATCGCTTAGCGGGAATAATTTCGAATGGATAACACGTTGATTTCCACCCGACGCCTTCGGATCTCAGGATGCAGATGTTTCTTTTTTAGGCTGGGGGCTGCTTTTTTTCCCGGAAGATGGATTTGCTTCTTTTGATGTCTCTTTTTTCGCGGGAGACTCGGGCTCCGGGCCAAAGCCGAAAAAGGCACCCGGAAAGTGAGATGGCCGCTTCCTCTGCCTGGCTTTGCGAGGATCCCCTCGTTTGTCTCGCACGCCTCGTATTCGCCGTCCGGTGGTACTTTTCATTCGAGTTTTTCTTTTGGGGACCATTGGGCGGGATTGATCTTCGACATGCCAGTCATCTTCGGGCCAGATCACGGGAATTTTATGACCAAGCCACTCTTCAATGGATTCAAGATGGAAAACGTACCGCTCACAGGCCAGCGAAAGTGCCCGGCCGGTTTTTCCCGCGCGAGCGGTTCGCCCGATCCGGTGTACATAGTTCTCCGACTCCTGGGGCAAATCATAGTTGATTACATGGCTGATATCTTCAACATGGATGCCCCTAGAGGCCACATCGGTGGCCACCAGAATTTTGAGTTGTCCTTTTTTAAACTGCTCCATCAGCCGGAACCGTTTGCGCTGGGGAAGATCACCGGTGATTCCTTCCGCCGGCCATCCGTTTCCCTTTAGCCGGTGGGTGAGCCTTTCCACCCCGACCTTGGTGTTGACAAAAATAAGCGCTCGACCCCAATCTTCACGTTTTAATAAGCCTAGCAGAAGGGAAACCTTTTGGTCACTGCCGACATGATACAATTCCTGTTCAATACCTTCCACGGTCACTGTCTCAGGAGTGACGGCAATAAATTCGGGTAGGTTCATGTATTCGTAAGTCAGCTCCATGACCCGATAGGAAAGGGTGGCTGAGAACAGCATGGATTGTCTTTGTTCATAGGGCGGGAGCTTGCGCAAGAGATAGCGCATGTCTTTGGCAAATCCAAGGTCCAGCAGACGGTCCGCTTCATCAATAACCAGCGCTTTAATGCCCTCGGCTTTGAAAATTCCCTGTTTGTAATAATCAATAATACGGCCGGGGGTGCAGATAATGATGTCGGTCCCGCGCCGAAGAATCTCGGCCTGTTTGAGATAGTCGACGCCGCCCACGATCTGTGCCAGAGACAGCCCGGTGTGGCGCGCTAAAATCTGGGCCTCTTCATAGATCTGACGGGACAATTCCCGGGTGGGTGCGATGATAATAGCAGAGGGCTGTCCTTTGTTCTTTTCATCCAGTGACAGCAATCGGGTTATAACAGTGACCAGAAATGCGGCGGTTTTACCGGTACCGGTTTGGGCCTGGCCGGCGACATCTCGACCGGTCAATAATACCGGCAGGGTTTGAGCCTGAATAGGACTGCAGTAGATAAAGCCGGCATCGTTCAAGCCGGAAAGAACTTTGGCCGGCAAATTGAACTCTTCAAACTTGGTATGGGTTAAAAATTCAGGCTTTAGTGCCCGCTGGACTTGCATCGACGCTTGGGGTTCTTCCGACATGTTTGGCCTTTTGGGGCTTCAGCCCCACTTGAATAGAGGAATAACGGAATAGCTGCAATTTCATTTGATCCTGTTGTTGAGTAGATTATACTCTCATTTCTAATTATTGCAATCATTTATTAGATGCCTCAGATTGTGCTGATTGTTTAAATTAGGTGACCTACCAGAATACTTATTTGATCCTCAGATGCGGGGCATAACTAGAATTGCGCCGGTGGCTGTTACATCGCTTGACAACTCCGATTCACTGGCCCATATTGGTGCCGCTGTCTTTTCATGTAGAAAGACACGATCCCTATGATACGAGCCACCTGTTTCTATCAACCCAGAACGTTGAACCCTGAACCGCTTAACCTAAGTTTCAGATAAATCGGAAAATATGATGAAAAAATTTTTCAAGGTCAAAACCATTGACCAGGCACTTGAATACACCGGTCAGTTTCCACGCATGGCGCCGGAAAACGTTTCACTAACGGAATCGGTCGGAAGAATTCTTGCAGAAGATATCCAGTCCGATATCGATCTGCCGGATTTTTCACGTTCGATAATGGATGGTTATGCGGTTCGGGGATCATCCACCTTTGGTGCCGGGGAGGGAAATCCCGCATATCTTAACGTAACCGGCACCGTTTCCATGGGCAATAAACCGGATTTTTCCGTGGGCCCGGGGGAGGCCGTTCGGATTTCGACGGGCGGAATGCTGCCGCCGGATACCGACAGTGTTGTCATGATCGAGCACACCGAGGCGATTGATGATGCCACCATCGAGGTTTATCGCAGCGTCGCGCCCGGACATAATATGGTGGCAGTCGGTGAAGATATAAAGAAAGGTGACGTCAT
>Ga0316193_10004145_pt1 | contig 10625 bp, 5 predicted proteins | sample MerIslsedime2_MG_FD_207735 | JGI IMG/M metagenome (GOLD analysis project Ga0316193, IMG submission 207735) | Coastal sediment microbial communities from Maine, United States - Merrow Island sediment 2 | ecosystem: Environmental > Aquatic > Marine > Coastal > Sediment | place: USA: Maine... | reverse complement strand
GGCCATGTCAGCAACATGCACATGTCGCGCCCGCCGATTCAGACGCTGTTTCCCAGCACGAATTATGATGCGCTTGCGCACACCAAGGCCTGGGTTGGCATCAACTCGGCCGGCGGTAACGGCGCCAACTACGCTGTCGTACCAGCCGTGGTTGACGAGGCGAGTGGCAGGGCTGAGTTTACGATCACCGGTCTGCCAGATGGCCTCTATCAGGTGGTTGTCTGGGACGCCTATCTCGACCAGGTGATTGCTTACAAGTCAGTGACGCTGCCCGGTGATAATGATGCCGGCGAGATACCAGTCTTCCAGTGGTTTGCACGCTCGGAGCACAATGTGTTCCTCGACGACGGCTGCGGCGAAGGCGGCGCAGGTATCGCCGGTGACGGCATCCGCCAGGCTTGTGAGACTGGTATTCCGGAGCAGAACGTCAACCTGCGTTGGCGCGACGGTACGGTCAACCAGGCGTTCCCGACCGACACCGAGGGCTACGTGCCTTTCGACGAGACTTTCCCGTTCTTCCACTGGCAGGTACTCGAAGTCGATTACGCGCGCTTCAAGCCGACCGGTGTAACCGTAACCGTGGACGGCGGCGGCGAACTTCTTGGTGGTGACGCCGGGTACGTACTGACGCCGCAGGTTCAGGCCGACGGTGTTAGCACCACGCGCACTGAAACCGGGCCCGTATTGACGCAAGGGTTCCAGGGTTTCCTCGGCCAGACGAGCATGCTCGACTGGGGCAAGGTTCCCTATCAGCCGGGTGAGAACGGTGGCATCTCGGGCATCGTCTACTACGCTTCGACGCGTGCCGAGAATGATCCGCGACTTGCCGTTGGCGAGCCCTGGGAGCCAGGCATTCCGTTGGCTACCGTCCGTCTGTATCGCGAAGTTGCGAGGGACACGTCACTTGTCACGCCGATCGTGATAAGTAATGCGGGCTTCGAGGACCCGGTACTCTCGGATGGTGATTCGTCTGATGCGGTGAATGGCCTTTGGACAGAGACCGGTACCGGTGCAATTGTCAACCCGACGAACAATATCAACGCCTATGATCTGAACGTGTATCGCAGCAACGGCAGCGAGCTCACGCAAACGACGTCGGAACTGCTCAAAGCGGGCAACTATGCGTTGAGCGTTGAGGTGGGTGGACGACCTGCGGCAACCTATGGCAGCTACCAGCTGCAGCTTGGTGTGGAAACGCCCGGCGGGTTCGTGGTTCTCGCGGAAGACAACAACAGCCAGGTGCCGAACACCAGTGGTTCAACCCTTGACGAGCGTTTTGCGACGGCCACGGTCACCTTCTCTGCGACAGCCGAAGATCCGAATCTCGGCGACCCGGTGGCCATTCGACTGCTAGCCACTGCTGAAGTCAATTTTGACAATGTGCAGCTGACCTATGGAGAGGTAACTGCCCTGGCACTCGTTGCCGAGACCCAGACGGACAGTTGGGACGACCCTGAGTCGCTGCCGGATGGGTGCCCTGGCGCCGACGTTGATGACATCGATATCGTAGGACCGGGTGCCGACGGTGCAAGTAATAACAAGTGCTATGACGGAATACGCAACTTCAACCAAGTGCGACCCGCTGTGTTCGATGGTGGCTATGCCTTCGGCGCCGATGGAAGCTTGCCGCCTGGCAAGTACGTGGTCGAAGTTGTTCCGCCCGCCGGCTATGAACTGGTCAAGGAAGAGGACAACAACGTCGGCTTCGGCGATACCTACTACGTCGATCCGGCCGGCGCTACGTTCCCTGGCGGCGCCGTTGCGGCCCTGCCAGACTACGCCATGGTTGAGGCGGCCATGGTCAGGCCCGGACTCGCGCAGCCGCGCTGCGTGGGCGAGCGGCGCGAAGTGCCCGCAGACCTGACCCTGTTCCCGGTTGGCGAGAGTGCCCCGTTTGCAGGCGCAAAGCGGCCGCTCTGTGATCGCAAGGAAGTCCTTCTTTCCGATCAGGGACAAGCCGCGGCGGACTTCTTCCTGTTCACCAGCACACCGGTGGCCGGTCACTTCGTGGGCATGATCCTCGATGACACGGCCCAGGAGTTCAACCCGCTTTCGCCGCAGTTCGGCGAGAAATGGGCACCTCCGTTTGTACCTGTGTCGATACACGACCACACTGGCCGTGAGATCTCCAGGGTCTACTCGGATCAGTGGGGCCGCATGAACGGGCTCTTGCCATCTACGTTCACCGCCAACATGCCATCGCCCAGCGGCTACGCGCCGGCGATGCTCATGACTTGCATGAACGATCCAGGCCCGATCCCCGATCCGTTGACGGGTAACCTGATCCCGGATCCGCAGTACAACCCGGCATACAGCACCTTCTGCTACACGTTCCAGTACATGCCGGGTACCACGACGTATCTCGATACGCCGGTACTGCCTGTGTCCGCTTTCGCCTCCGGCTACAATCCGCCGGACTGCCAGCCTGCCGATGGCGAACCGAAGATCCGCCAGGTTGACGGGCCGAACGGTCCGGGCCCGCTGGTCGCTCAGGGTGAGACGCTGACGATCTCCTCGCAGGGCTTGACGACGGTGTCGAACCCTGCGTACGAAGGGCCTTTGGCAACCGGACCTGCCGGCGACAAAGCGATCACGCGTGACTTCGGCTTCGGCGGGAGTGGGACGGTAACGCTGACCAATCTTGCGACGGGCGGGGCTACGGATGTGACCGTTGGCTGGGGCAACGATACGATCACCTGGACTGTGCCGGTGGATTTCCCGGCCGGTGATTACCAGCTGGTTGTTACGAATGCAGCCGGTGTGAGTACGACGGAGGGCGTCACGGTGACGGTCGACGCGACGGGCGCTGAAACCACACCGATTCGTGTCGCCGAGGGCGGCTCCGTCCAGGCGGCAATCGACGCTGCAACGGATGGCGACCTGATCCTTGTCGGCCCGGGTACCTTTGAGGAACTCGTCATCATGTGGAAACCCGTGCGTCTGCAAGGCGCAGGCCCGGGTGCGACCTTCCTCAACGGCGTCAAGCGCCCGACGGACAAGATCCTCGGCTGGCGTACGAAGATGGACTGCCTGTTCGGCATCCAGAACCAGAATCCCGATGGGCCTGCATGTGCTGCGGAAGAGTTCAATGTCGTCAGTCCGCTGCCTAACCAGATTGCTGGTGCAGCCGGATTCGACACCGAGGAAGGCTCGGCGATCACTGTGGTCGGCGTGTTCGACGCCGGCCAACAGCAGCCGCCCGAGCACAGCTTCCTGCGTGGCCCGGGCAATGGCAAGGCGCGTATCGACGGTTTCTCGATCACGGGTGGCGACACCGGCGGCGGCATCTTCGCCAACGGCAATGCACATCGCCTGCAGATCAGCAACAACCGGCTATTCGGCAACAGCGGTTCCTACCACGGTGGTATTCGCGTCGGCCGGCCCTTCCTTGAGATCGCAGAAGACGGTCCGTATGGCTTTAACGAAGAGGTCAAGATCCATCACAATGCCATCACACAGAACGGCGGACTCGATGGTGCCGGCGGCGGTCTGTCGCTCATGACCGGTACGGATGGTTACAACGTGAGCGAGAACTTCGTCTGCGGTAACTTCTCGATGGGCGACGGCGGTGGTATCGGCCACCTCGGTCTGAGCGACGGCGGCACGATCGCCAACAACCGGGTCCTGTTCAACCAGACGTTCAACCAGGGTGTGTTGGTGTCCGGTGGCGGCGTGTTCATCGGTGGTGAACCGGCCGTTGTCGGTACCCTTACCCAGGGAGCAGGCGACGTCACGATTGACAGCAACCTGATCAAGGGCAACCAGGCGGGCGCCGGCCATGGTGGCGGCATCCGCACCCAGTTCGTCAACGGCCAGGATGTTGCCAACGCAGGCGTCAATAACGGCGGCAACGCCAGGCTGAATCGCTGGCACCGGGTGGACATCATCAACAACATGGTGGTGAACAACGTTGCCGGCGGGTCGGGTGGTGGCATCTCGATGCAGGACACGGCACGCAGCCGGGTCCACAGCAATACGATTGCCCATAACGACAGCACGGCTACTCTTGGCGGTTTGATCACTATCAATCAGGACGGCAGCAACACGTCGCTGCCGCAACCGGCTGGCCTTGTTACGGAGCCACATAGCCCGGAACTGCAGGGCGCGATTCCGGTTGCCGATAACACGACTGACCTGCGGGTTTTCTCCAATCCCGTATTGCGCAGCAACATCCTGTGGCAGAACCGTGCCTTCAGTTACCTGGCAGATGCCGCTGGTGCGAGACTGTCTCCGGAGCTGATTCCGGGGTCTGTCGGTGCCTGCGGTGGCGGGGATTTTTGGGAGCTTGGCGTTCTCGGGCAGCCGCAAGATGCGACGACCGCAACGAACGTGATGGATCCACGGCGGCATATCATGAGCGATACCGCGGGCTATCACGGCTCGAACATTAGTGGTGATCCGGCCTTCGTGTCCGAGTACTGCAACGGCGCACGTGCCGGTGCGGGGCCAATGTATGCTCTGCCGGCGCTTGATGAAGGCGGTAACGCGTGGATTGAAGTGCGCTTTGGTCCGCTGGTGCCCACAGGTGACTACCATATAGGCGCGGCTTCGGCTGGCATCGATAATGCCAATAATCTGTTCTTTAATTGGGACTTCGACGGCGATGCCAGGCCGCAGGGAGGCAATAACGACCGCGGCGCTGACGAGTATGTCCCGCCACCCGCTACACCCTGACAGGGTTGATGCGGTAGAGTGGTGACAGTCAAATGCGCGCGGCTTGCGGAGAAATCCGCAAGCCGCGTTGCACTAACCGGCAGGGCGTAAAGTTCGGCACTGCAGGAAGCGTTGAGGGACCATGCCTAGAACATCATTAGTAATCTTCTTGAAGGGATCGCTGCTTGCGCTCGTCATCGGTGCATTTCTCGCGACGCCGGATGCTGGCGCAACAGGAGAGACGGAAGAGGCGAACAGCAGTGCCTCTTCTACAGTGCCGCAGGCGCCGCACCCACGTGAGAAAACCCTCATGAAGCGCCAGTGGGGCGTCGAAGTAGTGTTCGTACGTCAGACCTCGGCAGGCTACATGCTTGAGTTTCGTTACAAGGTACTGGATCCCGAGAAGGCCAAACCGCTGTTCGAACGGCAGATCAAGCCCATGCTGACGCACGTGGAGAGCGGCTCAAAGTTTATCGTGCCGACACCGCCGAAGACCGGAGCGTTGCGCAATTCCAATCCGCCGCTCGCGGATCATACTTACTGGATGTTCTTTGCCAATCCCGGGAAATTTGTGAAGCGAGGTGACCTCGTCACCATCGAGATTGGCGACTTCGTCGCCAGGAATATCGTCGTTGAATAAGGACTGAACCATGACAAAGAAGTCGAAGACGATTGCAGCGCTCGGAACCCTCGGACTTGCCGTAGTCGCGTTCCTGATACTGGACAATATGTATGGTCTTACGGGCGGCTTCGGCCGGGTCGTGGACGGGTTGATTGCGCGCAACGTAGAGGCACGTGGTGGCGCGGACAAATGGCGGGCTGTCGATTCGCTGCAAGTCTCGGGGTACATGGACCTTGGCAAGGGTATGCACGTTCCATACACCATCGAGCAGAAGCGCCCCGGCAAAATGTGTCTCGAATTCGAATTCGATGAGAAGTTGGCAACGCAGTGTGTCTCCGGCGATTCCGGCTGGAAAGTGCTGCCATTCATGGGCAGGACGCGGCCGGAGCCGATGACCGACGCCGAGCTTGCGGACATGGCGGATACGGCGGAGATCGATGGCCTGCTGTTCGAATCGGCGAGCCGGGGCCATGATGTAAGCCTGGTCGGCCAGGAAACAGTTAATGGCCGCGATACTCATAAATTGGAGGTGGTCCTTCCCAGGGGAGCAAAGCGCTGGATCTACCTCGATGCGGAGACGGCGCTCGAGGTCAAGCTCGAAGCGACTCGGACACTCAATGGCAAAGAGCAACTCATAGAAACCTTGTATTCGGACTGGCGTGAGACCGACGGAATCCTGATTCCGCACCGCCAGGATTCGAGGGCCGAGGGAGAACCCGAGTCGCACTGGCTGACAGTCGACAGCGTGACCGTGAATCCACCGATCGACGATCAGCGCTTTGCGAGACCGTCTCCTGTCAATAACGAATCCGCGGGCAACGGGAGCAATTCCTCATGAGAATGCTGGTATGCACGTTCGGTCTGACGGTGGCCCTTGCGCTAACGGCGGTCCAGGCGACGCCGCCGGAAGAGGATCCACACGCGCACCACCGGGCCGCAATGAAAAAGACCGCCTACCAGGTCAGCGACGTCCAGTACGACGTACCCGATGTACGACTGCTCGATACTTCGGGCGCTAACGTTGATTTGCAGGACATGCTCGGATCGGATGAGCCTGTGGCTTTGAATTTCATCTTTACTACCTGTACGACAATCTGCCCGGTAATGACGGTGACGTTCGCGCAGATGCAACGGGAACTCGGCGACGACGCCGAACGTGTGCATCTTGTGTCGATCTCCATCGATCCGGAATATGATCGGCCTGAGGTGCTTGAGTCCTACGTGACGCAATTTCAGGCGGGTGGTAACTGGACCTTCCTGACGGGTGAAACCAACGATATCGTGAAGGTATTGAGGAGTTTCGACGCTTATACGGGTTCAAAAATGAGTCACCGGCCCATCACGCTTCTGAAACGCCCCGACAGTGACACCTGGGTCCGCATCGATGGGTTGGCGAGTGGGCAAAGCCTTGCGCACGAGGTGACGGCCCGCCTGCTTAACTGAGTTTGGTTCCGATGTCCCGCTTATACTGCTTATTACTTGCCGCGATTTTGCTGTCCGGGTGCGGCGGCAAATCCCCAGGCGATTCCGCCATACAGGACGGCGAACGAATGTATCGCGACGGTGTGCTGCCGTCGGGTGGGCCCATGACGGCGCTTGTGGGTGGGGACGTACCCATTGTCGGCACGCAGTTCAGTTGCGAGAGCTGTCACGGTCGCAGCGGCATGGGAGCGGCCGAAGGTGCGTTCGTCGTTCCGCCGGTCTCGGCGCAGTTCCTGTTTGCACCCTCGCCTCAGCCGGCCCGGCCTGCCTACGATCGCGCCAGCCTGGCGCGGCTGTTACGTGAGGGTGTCACACCGTCGGGTCGCACCTTGTCACCTGAGCTCATGCCGCGGTACATGGTAGAAGATGCCGATGTTGACGTGCTCGCCAGCTACCTGGAAGTATTGTCCGCAAGTGACTCGCCGGGCGTCGACGAGACGACCATACGTTTTGCAACCATCGTGACCAAGGATATCGGCACTGGCACAGGAGAGGCCGTCCTCGGTGTCGTGCGGCGCTTTGCCGAGGATATCAATCGACAGACGCGCAACGATGGGGAGCGTTGGGATCGCGGCTATACGCCGGAGTCGAAGTTGCCGACCGTGTTTCGCGAGTGGGTGGTCGACGAATGGATGTTGAACGGCGCGCCCTCGACCTGGGCGCATCAGCTCGAGCAGTACTACGAGGACGCGCCCGTCTTTGCCGTCGTCGGTGGTGTCGGCGAGAGCACGTGGGCACCTGTCAGTGAATTCTGCGAGAAGCACAAGGTGCCTTGCCTTTATCCATCCACTGACCTGCCTTACCGGGACGACGACGACTTCTACACGGTTTACTTTTCACGCGGCCTGTTGCTTGAGGCAGACCTGATCGCCGCGCACCTCGCCAAGTCGCCGCCCCAGGCAGTCGCACAGGTGTATTGCGACCCGGACATCATGCCTGCCACGACAGCACTGCATCGCGCGCTTGTCGATCAGGGTCTGAAAGTTGATTCATTGGCCGTGGACTGCACGGATTCGCTGCCGGAGTTTGGCAGCGATACGGCGGTCGTGCTGTGGCTGAAACGCGGCCAGCTCGAAGCAATGGCCAACCCGATGCCGCCGGGCCCGGTGTATATCTCGTCAACACTACTCGACGGTGACCTCGGCAATATCACGTCTCAAGGCGAGGTTTATGCGGCTCACCCTTTCCGATTGCCCGGAACAGCGGATCCGGCATTCATGCGCTTCGAGGTGTGGGCCCGAAGCCGCGATGTCGAGGTTACGGCACCACGTCAACAGGCCGAGGCCTATTTTGCGTGCCTGATCATTAATGATGCGGTGAAACACATGGGCCGCTTTCGTGTCCGCGAATTCGCCCTCGACATGATGGACCACGGCGAAAGCATGAGCGTATACGTACCGATGTACCCGCGGCCTTCATTCGGCCCCGGTCAGCGCTACATCAGCAAGGGTGGCTACGTGCTCCCGATCGTAAATGGTCAGCCAGACACGAAAGACGCGGAGTGGATCCTGCCCTGAGCGCAACTACCCCGATGTGTGCAGCTGCGCAACCACGCGCGACTTCCATATCTTCGATATCAAGCGAAAGGTGAAGAGCTGACGCGACTTGTTCGTGACAGCGAATGCGATTCTCTATTCGTACTGAGCCGTCAATACCGTGCCGTCATGCCCTACGATCACAAAGTAGGCAGGTGCGATGCCGTCATCGACCCAGGTCATGCCGCCGAGCTGTTCGGTTGTCCCGGCGTTAATGATGGTGCCGGGATCAGCATCCGGATCGACGACGAATGTGCCCGACGAGCCGACGGTTCCGAGAACCGGGTTCTGGGGTAGTCCGGAATCCCACTGCGTCACGGCGACGAAGTTGATATTGGACGTTCCCGGGAGATGCAATGTCCAGGTTATGCCATCAGGGCTGGTGAGGATGGCATCATTTGACCCGACAACGACAAACTGGCTGCCGTCCCAGGTAATGTCGTTCAGATCATTATTCAGCGGCTTGGGCTGCTCCGTCCATGTAATGGCATCATCGCTGGTAAGAATAGTGCCGTTTGATCCCACGACGACGATAGTGTTGTTGTTACCGGCTACTGCATTCAACGCCGTGTTGCCGAGGTTGGCACCAGCATCCTGCAAACTCCACGAACTGCCGTCAACGTTGCTGGTCACGATAACGCCGTTATTGCCAACAGCAATGTATCTGTTACCCAGCCAGGCAACGTCCTGCAAATTCACAGCACCGGGCAGATTGCTTAAATCCTCCGCGACCCAATTGGATCCATCGCCTGTCAGCACGGCGCTGCTGGCTCCTACGACCACGAACTGGGAATTGACATTCTCCCAGGTCACGGCGGCCAGAGGCACCGGTATGTTGGCCACGGACACGTCGGACCAGGCGTCAGACGTCCCGTTGGGGCTTGTGAGGATGACGCCGCTGTCACCAACTGCGACGAGGGTATCTATGCCGTTCCAGGCGACATCGTTGAGTTGATTGTTCGTGATGGCCTGCTGAGGAGTACCAGCAACCTCGTTTGACAAACCTGATGTGCTGCCGGCTGAGGTGGCCTGAACACGGTAGTAGAGAGTGTTTCCCGCCAAAACGTCCGCACCGGAATGCACTACGTAGCGAGTGCCCTGAAACGTGGGGGTAACGACGCTACTATTCTCGGTTACGCCGGGAGCATTGTCCCAATAAACGGTGTAGGCCGTCGCGTTAGCATCCAGCGTCCAGGAAATCGTGTTCTGGATTTCGCTGCTGTTGCCGTCGCCCGAAACGACCTGCACATTCTGCGGATCACCTGGTGCAACGGGTGGTATTACGGGTGGATTAACAGACGTATTCAGCGAGCCGCTGCTACCACCGCACGCTGCGAGTACGAGTGAAAATGTGGTCGCTGCAAAGAGCTTCGAAAGTGCTGAGTGGGCGTTCCTGTTCATCGTGCTCACCGTAATGTTGTCTGGTGAATCTCCCTGCCCCTATTAACGGGGCAGGGAGTGTTGCGTTGACACGCAGGTCTATAGCCTAGGGTTCAGTCGTCTGATTGGTTCCCGGCAGATTCCACGTGTTGTCGTCGTTGATCGAACGCCAATCATCGATCCACCAGAGGCGGCGAATCATCGCTTCGGAATCGACCGTTTCTTCGGTCGCTTCGTCGATGACCCACTGCGCCCAGACGCCATACAGCTTGGAGCCATCCGGGTTGGCCTCGAGATTGGCCTCGCTCGAATGGGTATCGCCGCCGGCATTCATGCGTTCGAACTCATTGCAGAAGCCGGATCCCACGACAACCGTCCCCATGACTTTCGCATCGTCATGCGCCACCGTCGGATAGCACACGCTCGATGGATCGGCATCAAAACCGCCATCCTCCGTCTCGGTCCAGACCACGTAGTCGTCACCGAAGCCCTCGGCGCGGCCGTAGAACAGGTCCATCGGCTCGGCTTCGCCGGCTTCGACCGTCGAGTTGTCGCCGGTCTCGAAGACCATGAAGTACCGCGACGGGTTACGCAGATCGGAGTCATAGTCTGCCGACCCGTCGTCACAACCCCAGAGCGATGTGTCGAAATCGATCGCAGGCAGGATCGGGCTCGGCGCCGCACTGTCTAGGCAACCGTCCGCGATCGTCGCCGCAGTCGGCGCGTAGCGCGGATCCAGCGTGGTTATTCGCATACGGCTGTGCTGGGTGATGTTGCGTGCCTGCTCGAAGTCACCAGCGTCATATTCGAAGCAGACATGTGGCTCGAGGGCTCCGGACGTTCCGGTTTCCGCGGACCGGTACGTTTCGCAGGTCACGGTGCCGTCACCCGAGTAGGTGAAGCCATCACTGGCCATGAACGAACCCGGCGTGGTCCGCCAGGTCTGTCCGCCG
>Ga0316193_10004144_pt1 | contig 10627 bp, 10 predicted proteins | sample MerIslsedime2_MG_FD_207735 | JGI IMG/M metagenome (GOLD analysis project Ga0316193, IMG submission 207735) | Coastal sediment microbial communities from Maine, United States - Merrow Island sediment 2 | ecosystem: Environmental > Aquatic > Marine > Coastal > Sediment | place: USA: Maine... | reverse complement strand
CCGCCCAGATACAAGATGCAAGATGCAAGATGAGGAAGAGGGACTTGTATCTTGTACCTTGTATCCGAGTGGTTGGGCGGATCCCTTGACAAAAACGAACGGTCGTACTATATTGACATCATGACAAAGGGACAAGACACCAAGGAACGGATTCTCGGTGAAGCATTGGACCTCGTGAGCACGGTCGGCATCGAGGGCCTCTCGATCGGCGAGCTTGCCAAAGCCACCGAGATGTCGAAGAGCGGTCTCTTCGCCCACTTCGAGTCCAAAGAGGATCTTCAACTCGAGGTCCTCAGAACGGGCTCGGCCAACTTCCAGGAAACGGTCGTTACCCCTGCGCTGCGGGAACCGCGTGGCGAACCCAGGGTTCGAGCCCTCTTCGATCGATGGCTTGCGTGGGAAACGCTTCGAACCGGCGGTTGTCCTTTCATGGCAGCCACCTTCGAGCTCGACGACCGGCCCGGAAGGCTGCGCGACGCGTTGGAGACTACCCAGCGCGAGTGGATCGATACTCTCACCAAGGCAATCCTCATCGCGATGGATGAAGGCCACTTCCACACCGACATCGACGCCGACCAACTCGCGTATGAGATCTATGGCGTTTTCATGGCGTTTCACCTCTATCATCGTCTGCTCCGCGATCCGAACGCCCACCGTCGCGCGACGGATGCCCTCGATTACCTTCTGAGATCCGCGAAATAGAACCCAACGGAGAGATAGGATGTTTGAGCACCAGGTTTCGAATGATAAAAGCACGAACGTTCGTGTTTGGATACTTCAAAAATTCAATTCTCTTCTGAGTCGGTTGGCACCGCGGCTCGCCGCCAAGCTGGCCGAACGGATTTTCGTGACGCCGATCCCGCTGCGACGTCCACAGCGTGAAGCTTCATGGGCTGAGGGTGCCGAAAGGATCACGATTCCCTCCCCCCTTGGCGGGTTCCCGGTATGGGTGTGGGGCGATGGGCCTCAGACCGTCCTCCTGGTCCACGGCTGGTCGGGCCGTGGGCTCCAGCTCGCAGCCTTCGTCGAGCCACTGGTCGCGCGTGGATTTCGCGTCGTCGCCCACGACGCTCCGGGGCACGGCGACGCCCGCGGCCGGACCTCTTCGATGCCGGCTTTCGCCGCGACCCTCGGCGCCGTCGGCCGTCGATTCGGGCCGGTGTCGGCGGTCATCGCGCACTCGCTCGGCAGCACGGCGGCAATTTACGCCCTTGGCCAGGGCGAGTTGGATACAGCTCGTTTCGTGGCGGTCTCTCCTGCAGCTCGGTTGCACGCTATCCGCGAACGATTCGGCGAGATGACAGGGTTCGCGCCATCGGTCATTGACCGTATGCGGGCATCCTTCGAGGAACGCCTGGGTTTCGACTGGAATGCTTCCGAACCACTGCGCCTCGCGCCGGAGATGGCGATGCCGTCACTCGTTGTCCACGACGCTGAGGATCGTTTCATACCCCATAGCGAGGGAGTCGAGCTCGCCGACGCATGGCCGGATGGACGGCTGATCACAACGGAGGGTCTCGGCCACCATCGGATCCTCCGTGACCCAAAGGTGATCGACTCGGTTCTCTCGTTCATTTCGGAGCCGAGAAACGAGAAATATATGGAAAGGAGAGCTTCATGATCTTCCACAGCACCACCCTTCAGCGTCTCATCGATTGGATCGCGGACCGCCTCGGGTTCGACCTCGATCTCCGAGAGGACCGCTTCTTGGATCCTCTCGACGAGGACAAGGTGTTTGAGCAGCTCCAGCACGGTAGAGACTGATCCCCGGGATTTGCGTGCTCCGAAAGCGGGAAACCTTGTAGACTCAGTACATGGAGTTTCCTGCCGGCGGGTGCAGAACGCCCGTCCCACGCATGATCGCGGTGGTTTTGGTAGCCGCGTCCCTCCTGCCGTCAGTACTCGGCGCCGCCGACGGCGAGGGCCAGGAGAACCCCGAGTACTCCGCGATCAAACAGCGCCTGGCCAGTGGCTGGAACACCTGGAACACGCGTTCGGTTCTCTCGCAAACCCTGCTCCCCGAGGGCTTCGGCATCAACCTCGCCTTCAAACAGGTCAAGTGGCTCGACGAGCCCTATCTCCGTGAGGTTCTCTTCGGGCGAGACGCCGACGACGCTCATATTCGTCCAGGCCCCCACACCCTCGACGGCAGCTACACCCGGCTCGACATCCAGTGGCAGCAACTGTGGGCCCGCGTCGAGTCGGCCCATGCCGGTGACGATTTGGTGGTCCTGGTGACCCCGGTGACCGCGCAGACCCTGCCGGTCAAGATGGTTGTCGAGAGCGCCCTTTATTGGAACCGTCCCGGCTCACTCGCCAAGGTCGCGGACAACCAGCTCAGGGCGACCCTGCCGACTCGCACCGTCGATGTCTACGCCACGGCCGCTCACCAGGAGGACTTCTACGTCCAGACCCAGACTCCCTACCTCGTCCTGACCCTCGAGGAGCCGGTCGGACTTGCCACCGGCACGCCACGGACGGTCGACGAGATTCGCGAGCTGATCGAAGACGCCCGCGAATCGGTGGAGCAGACGGCGGCAGCATACGGCGAGCTCGCCGAGGCATATATCGCTGTCGAGGCAGGCATCGCCTGGAACCTGATTTACGAGCCGCGATTCGACCGGGTCGTCTCCACGGTCGGCCGCCTCTGGAACGAGGAGTATGGCGGCTACTGCCTCTTTGGCTGGGACAACTTCTTCCTCGCCTATATGACCTCGCTCTTCAGCCGAGACCTCGCCTTCGCCAACATCTTCGAGCACCTTCGCGGCGCCACCGATGAAGGCTTCGTCCCCAACGACAACCGCGGCAACGGCAGCAAGTCCTTCGATCGATCACAGCCACCGGTGGGCGCGATCATGGTCCGGGAGGTTTTCAAGAAGCACCCCGAAAGATGGCTGCTCGAGGCCACCTTCGACGATTTGCTCGCGTGGAACCGCTGGTGGATGAAGCGCCGCCTCAACGGCGGGCTCCTGAGCTACGGTTCGCACGAGGCCGAGAACCCGTTCCTCGAGCCCGCAACCCAGACCAAAAGGACCGCCGGCTACGAGTCGGGAATGGACGACTCCCCGATGTATGAGGGAGTGCCCTTCAACAAAGAGAAAAACACCCTCGAGCTGCAGGATGTCGGGCTTACCAGCCTGGTGATCGCCGATTCGCTGGCGTTGGTGGAGATGGCGGAGTTGCTCGGGCGCGATGCCGAGGCCGGCGAACTCCGCGAACGCGCAGCGACCCTCTCCCGAAACCTGGAGCAGCTCTGGAACGAGGAGACCGGCTTTTACCTCAACCGCCGCACCGACAGCGGTCAACTCTCCCATCGACTCTCCCCCACTCTCTTCTATCCACTACTGGCCGGGGTCCCGGATTCCGAACGTGCTCAGCGTATGGTCACGGATCACCTATTGAACCCTGAGGAGTTCTGGGGCGACTGGGTGATCCCGTCAATCGCGCGTAACGACCCGGCCTTCGAGAAACAACGCTACTGGAAAGGCGCCGTCTGGCCGCCGCTCAACTTCCTCACCTACCTCAGTCTGAGGCAAGCCTGGTTCAGAGATGAGGCCGCCGAACTGGCCTCGAAATCCTTGGCGCTACTTCTGACCGAATGGCAGCGCCAGGGCTACGTGAGCGAGAATTACTCGGCGATCACCGGCACCGGCGACGATCAACGGCTGTCGTCGGACCGATTCCACTCCTGGGGAGCGCTGTTGGGGATCATGGCCTTTGTCGAGTCAGGTGAGATGCCGGCGCCCGAAGAATCGCTCGTCGAACACGACCCGGAGGTCGAGAACCAATGACAAAACGCGCGGCCGCCTTGTTCCGAGATCATTTCGGCGACTCCACCGGCGCGGTGGTGGCGAGGGCGCCGGGCCGGGTCAATTTGATTGGCGAGCACACCGATTACAACGACGGTTTCGTGCTACCCACGATCATCGATCGAGACATCGAGGTGGTGGCGCGCAAACGCTCCGACCGGTTGGTTCGAATTGTCGCAGCCGATCTCGGCGAGAGAAGGGAAATCGACCTCGACAGCCCGATCGACTATGCCAACTCCGGGTGGCTGCCCTACGTGATGGGGGTGGTGCACGAGTTGGTGCAACGTGGTCGAATTGAGGTCGGTGTCGACGTGATTTTTCGGGGCACCGTTCCTCGCGGAGCCGGCCTGAGCTCGTCGGCGGCGCTCGAGGTCGCGACCGCCCTCGCGCTCGATACCGTTTTCAATCTCTGGCTCAATCCGATTGAAATGGCCAGACTTTGCCGCGATGTCGAGCACCGCTACGCCGGCGTCCGCTGCGGGATCATGGACCAGTTTGCTTCGCGCCTCGGTCGATCGGACCACGCGCTTCTCATCGACTGTCGAAGCCTCGAGGCTCGCCACGTGCCGATGGCCCTCGACGGCCACCGAATGGTGATCGTCGACAGCGGCATTCGCCGCGAGCTCGCAGACTCGGCCTACAACCAACGACGAACGGAGTGTGAGGAGGCGGTCGCCCTCCTGCGCGAGGCGGACGCCTCGATCACATCTCTGCGCGATGTGACCCCTGAAATGATTTTGGGTCACGAGAATCTCCTGCCTCCGGATCTCTTCGCCCGCTGCCGGCATGTTGTTTCGGAAAATCACAGGGTGCTCGAGGCCTGCGAGCGGCTGGCCAACGATGACCTGCCGGCCTTCGGTCGTTTGATGAAGGCGTCGCACCTCAGTCTGCGCAACGATTTCGAGGTCAGCCACCCGGCCCTCGACCGGTTGGTGGAAGAGGCGCATCAGGTCGACGGAGTGCTCGGCGCACGGCTCACAGGAGCCGGGTTCGGCGGCTGCACGGTCAACCTCATGACCGAGGCGGCTCTTCCAGATTTCGAGCAGCAGCTCGAGCCGCTGGTTGACGACTGGCCGACTCAGTCGATCGTGGTCGGCACCCCCGAGCAGGCGCGGGTCACGGAGGTCATCCCGTGAGTGGCAGAATTTCCTTCCCCAACGCCGACGATGCCTGAGGATTTGTCGTCGACCTGAACAAGCCGGACTTCATAGGCAAGGCCGGTAATCGGGATGGCAAGTGGAAGGTCGAAATCGCTGGCACTCGATTCTCGGCCGTTGTTTCACCACGACCCGTGTACGATCCAAAGATGGAGCGGATCAAGGCGTGAGCCTGGGCCGGCAATATGGTTGAAAATGGACACAGTTTTCGGAAGGACTCCAAAAGGAGAAACTCAAATGCGCCTGGCTCGAAAAGTTGCACTCGTCACCGGAGGAACGTCTGGAATCGGCAAAGCCACATCGCTCCTATTTGCCCGGGAAGGGGCAAGGATTGCGGTGAGCGGACGCAACGAGGACCGGGGACAAGAGGTAGTGAAGGAAATAACCGCAGCCGGCGGCGAGGCGGTTTTCATCGCGACCGATGTCCGCTTCGCGGATGAATGTGACCGGACCGTGGAGGAGACGGTCGACGCCTTCGGTCGGATCGACATCTTGTTCAACAACGCCGGTGTGTGGTTTCCCAACACGGTTCCCGATTGCACCGAAGAAGAATGGGATCTGACTCTCGATGTCAATCTCAAAGGCGCATACCTGATGTCGAAATACACCATCCCAAAAATGGTCGCGCAAGGGGGTGGCATCATTATTCACAACGGCTCGGGGTGGGGCCTCGTTGGTGGAGCCGCTGCCGCTTCCTACTGCGCCTCCAAGGGAGGTATCGTGCTGCTGACCAGAGCCATGGCCATCGACCATGCCCGTGAAGGCATCCGCGTCAACTGCATCTGTCCCGGAGACGTAGAAACTCCGATGCTCGTCGACGATGCCTGCAACCGCAACATCCCGTGGGAGAATTATCGCGACGAAGCATCGCTTCGACCCATGGGTCGCATCGGCACTCCGGACGAGATTGCCCGTGCCACCCTTTTCTTGGCTACGGACGATTCGTCGTACATGGCCGGCGCGTGCCTTGTAGTCGACGGCGGCGGCGTCGCGTAATTGAAGGCGAAACGGGGCGTCAGAGGATTTGTTCCACTCTTTATCTCGGGAAGACGAGTATCATCCGGTGAAGGGGACCTTTGAGGGTGGATTCGGGGGACCTCGGCTCCGACCGGTCGGTTTACCGGCCAACGCAATGTGGTTTCCGGATATCGCGACAGGATGCCCTACCGTGTAGCCCCCGCGCGAATCGGAAGTCCCACAGGAAAGACGCAGAGGACTGAACCATGCGGGGACTTGAGAACAAACGGGTGGTCATCACGGGTGGAGCCAGCGGGATCGGGTTTTCGACGGCAGTCCGTTTTCTGGATGAGGGCGCGAAGGTCGTGGTTCTGGATAGAGACCGGGAAGCCGGGGAGAAACTCCCAACCGAGTTGCCCGGCCTGGATCAGTTCATCCCTTGTGACGTCTCGGACCTGGGCCAGGTTCAGAATGCCATCGAGGAAGCCATCCAGGCCGTGGGCGGAATCGACGTACTGATCAACAATGCCGGGATCAGCCTCCGCCACGCATTTCTGGACATCACCCGGGAGGAGTGGGAGAGGGTCCTCGGGGTGAACCTGAACGGCGTCTTCTACGTGGCCCAGACGGTGGCCCGGCACATGCTGGAGAACGACGGCGGGGTGATCCTGAACATGGGCTCCACCAACGGCATCATGGGGTACCAGTTCTATTCAGATTACAACGCCAGCAAAGCCGGGGTCATCGAGCTCACAAAGTCCATGGCCCTGGAGCTCGCTCCCCGCATCAGGGTCAACGCCGTTGCACCGGGCTTTATCCTCACGCCCATGCAAAAGGCCGAGTACACCGACGAAATGCTGGAAGAGGTCAACCGCAAGATCCCCCTGCAGCGGACAGGGACACCCGAGGAGGTGGCTGCCCTGTTCGCATTCCTGGCCTCCGAGGAGGCGGAGTTCATCACAGGGCAGGTCTACGTCCTGGACGGCGGCGAGATCGCCGGGGGGGTGTTGAGCTGATGAAACACGACCGTGGGCGAGGTGGAGCGACACCCACAGGGCTGACCGTGAGAGGCTGAATGAGCGACCGGGACGAAGTTCGAAGGTACCCTCTGGCCGAAGCCCTTCCACCGGAGAAGCTGGAGGCCGAAGCCGAAGAGCTGGATCGACTCGGGCACGCGTCACCCTGCTCCAAGTTATTGGGCTACCTGAAGCTCGGTGGCCCTGGCTTCCTCGGGGCCGCCACAACGCTGGGGGCCGGCACTCTCACGGCCGCCATGCTGTCGGGAGCGGCATTTGGTTATAAGACCCTTTGGATGATCTGGCTCTCCATGGGTCTGGGCATGTTCATGATGGCAGCTTCGGCCCGGTTCACCTGCCGGGGCGGGTTCCGAGTCATCATCGAGCAAAATCGCTATCACGGTCTGATCGTCGGCTCGCTGATGACGGGCCTCATCGGAACGGCGGCGGTAGCCGTCATCTTCAACTTCGGACAGTACAGCATCGGCACCCACCTCATCGAATCCCTGGCACCGATGCTGGGCTTCGAGTTTCCCCGGCAGGTCAATTGGATCTTCTTCATGGCGGTGACCAGCTACCTGACTTTGAGCTACGGTCGGGGGAAGAGGGGCATCGCCATTGTCGAGACCTTCATGAAGCTCGCCATTGGCATCATGTTGGTCTGCTTCGGGATCTGCCTGGCCCTGGTGGGCGTGGACTGGAGAGCCCTGGTCCACGGGGCTTTCGTGCCCTGGCTCCCCTCTGGTGTGGAGGGAGTCGATTTGTTTGTGGCGTCCTCCGCGGCCGCCATCGGTGTCATCGATTGGGTGCTGTTCCAGTACGCCGGTCTGGCTCGGGGCTGGGGGCGGAAACACGAGACGCTGGCCAGGGTGGATATCGTCTTCGGGCTCTTCCTCCCGTTCGTCCTGATCAACTTCATCGTCATGGCCGTCTTTGCCGGCACCCTTCACAAGGTGGGGATCACACCGGAGACGGCGCCGGAACTGGCCGCGTCTCTGGCTCCGCTCCTCGGCCCCACCTGGTCAGCTGTTCTCTTCTACATCGCCTTCCTGGCCGTACCCATATCCACAACGGTGGGCTTGGGCATCGCCGGAGCCATCGCCATCCACGAAGCCCTCGGCTGGACACCGGACACACGATCATGGCGGTGGAAGATCTGCGCCCTCCTCCCCCAGATCGGTTTCCTGGCCGTGTGGTACTCCCGGCCGGTCTGGCTGGTGATCGCAATTGCCGCGTTTCTCTCGCTGGCAACGAACATCGTCGGATGGTCCTTCTACCTGTTGTTGAACGACCGCCGTCTTCTCGGTGAAGATCGGTGCAAATCCTACCTGTGGAACCTGGGGATCATGCTCCAAATCACTCTCCTCAACTGCGTAGCCATCGTCTACGTGTTGAATCGGATTGGATGGTGGATCCGATGATCGATCTGGACCGTCGATACGGAATCTGGTCCGGGCGGGTATGGGGGCTGATCGCGAATCTATTGGCCAACGCCCTGGCTCTGTACGGACTGGTGGGGTTTCTGCGGGACGGGACCCACGTGGTCCCTCTGGTCCTGGGGGTTCTGGTGACCGCCGCCTGTATCCTCCTTCTGGCAAAACCCAACCGGTGAGGTATGCGGGCTAACGCAATGTGGTAATCAACTGCGAAATGCGGTCAAGCCCCTCACGCAAGTAATCCTCCGGGAGCCCAAAACTGAAGCGCAAAAAGCCGTCCATGCCGAAGTGGTCACCCGGTACAATCTCGACGCTGTGTTCATGAATCAGGCGCGTACAAAACTCTGTTGAGTTGATATCCGCATGGTAGCGAGCGAAGGCGATGGGCGCGGCCTGTGGGGGGACCCAAGCGAACAGGTCACCGTGGCTTTTTGCCCAACGCTCGAATTGAACATATCCTTTGCGGACGTAGTCTCGGGTTCGCGCGAGTATGCGGGGATGGACCTCAGGGGAAAGGGCATAGGCAGCCAGCTTGTTGTCGAGCATTGCACTGCCGATGGTGACGTATTCCTGGCGCGCCAAGATTTCTTCCGCCAAATCTTCTGTGGTCACGATCCAGCCAATACGCAAGCCGGGCATGCCATACGCCTTTGACATGCTGCCCATTGCCAGCACACGATCGTAGCGTCCCCAAAAGGAGGACGTGACTTCGTCGTTGGTGCGCTCAGTCCCGGCATAGACCTCGTCTGCGAGAAGCCATGCCCCCACTCGATCGGCAGCAGCCACAACCGCATCCATCTCCTCCGGGGTCATGATGTGGCCTGAGGGGTTGTTGGGATTACAGACAGCGATGAGCTTGGTCCTGTCCGATACAGCGCTGTTCAAATTGTCGAGATCCACAGCCCAATCAAGTTCTTCCCTAAGGTTGAATTCCCTCACACGGAGCCCGAAATTGTGTGCAATACCCCAAATCTGCAGATAGTTGGGCAGCATGACGACAATCTCGTCGCCCGGTTTCAGCAGCGTCCAGATCGTAGTGAAGTTTGCCTGGGCGGCACCACTCGTGACAAGCACGTTGTCCGGCGTAGCTCCTGGGTAGAGATTGGCAATGTGCTCTCGCAATTCCAGAATGCCATTTGCCTGTGGGTGGTAAAGTCCTGTTGAGAGCATCTCCTCGATGACTTTGGGATCGCCGACAAGCTCTTCTGTCGTCATGGGGTGGACACCGCTATCGCCGAGGTTGTAATCGACCACGTTCTCCCACTTTGACATCACTCGTTCCTGTGCGAACGGTATGAACTCCCTACTCATTGGTTTGCTCCTTTGAACGAGACATTTTCGATCGCCGGGAAAAGAAAAGTGCCGTGGCCGCGAGCAGGAGCAGACCGACTCCCATCCATTCGACTGAAGTTGCCTGAGCCAGTAGCCAAACGATGATCGCCGCGGCAAGGAAAGGTATGGTGTACCCACCTACCAGGCGAAACACGGGACCCGAAGCGCTGACCTTTTTTCGGCGGAGCTGAACGGTGGCCATCGCGGTGGACAGATAGACCAGGAGGATGGCCACACTGGAAAGCACCGCGAGCTGCTCAAAGGCCCCACTGATGGCAAAAACGCAAGCGAAAATGGCATACAAGGCGATGGAGAGGTAGGGAGTGTGAAAGCGCGGGTGGACAGCGGCAAGCTTTTTCGGCAAGGCGCCATCTCGCGCCGCAGCGTAGAGGGCCCGAGGCGAAGCAAGCAGGTCTCCCACCAACGTTCCAAAGGTCGAAATCGCCGCCGCGGCCAACAGCATGAACCCTCCTGGCCCACCCATAATTCTCTCGGCCGTGGCGGCCAACGGCGCTTCACGAAAATCTGGGAGCTCGGATCCAAGAACTCCCTGGGTAACGGCCTGAATGGCGATATACAAGACCACCACGGCGAAAATGCCAAGCAGCAGGCCACGTGGAATCGTACGCCCCGGGTTGCGGATTTCGCCGCTCGGATTGACTGCGCTCTCGGCACCTCCGAAAGCGAAAAACAACATCAGGGTGGCGGCGCCAAAATGCCCCGCCGAAGGAAGCTCTACGATCACCAGGTTTTCGAACTCAATGGCAAAAACACCGATGGCTACGAGGAGGAGTAAAGGCACCAGTTTGATCAAGGTGACAATCTCAACAGCCCGAGCGCCTTGCCGCATACCCCATATGTTGAGTGCGGCGAGGCCGGCGAACAGGAGAATGAGGAAAACCGCCCGAGGCAACGGCTGG
>Ga0316193_10004143_pt1 | contig 10628 bp, 16 predicted proteins | sample MerIslsedime2_MG_FD_207735 | JGI IMG/M metagenome (GOLD analysis project Ga0316193, IMG submission 207735) | Coastal sediment microbial communities from Maine, United States - Merrow Island sediment 2 | ecosystem: Environmental > Aquatic > Marine > Coastal > Sediment | place: USA: Maine... | reverse complement strand
ACAAACACCAGCAACAGCTGCATAATCTCTTGGTGTCCATTTGTATTTTGAGTCTATTAACTGTTGTGGTTCCGAAAACGTTTTACCCCAAGAGCGTTGTTCTTTTGGTTGCATTTCGTAGTCGCCGCCGCCAGCAAAAGCCAGCCCACTCAAAGCAAAAAGAGTGGCAGCTATAATAATTAACCTTTTCATCTTAACTCTCCTTTACCACTATCCACATCATTGGATCGTTTAATATTTCATCATCTATGTCGTCTGGCTCAACAGAAATCCAATCTATGTCATTGAATCTAACACCTGTTGCTTTGTAATAAGCCCAAGTCACATAAGTGGAACAGATGTTCTCATGTTTTGTGATAGACATGTGTTTGGTGAACCAGTTAGTGCTGAATGTGTTGTCAAATAATTGTAAAACAAGTCGCCAATAGTTGTATCTAGAACCTACTTTACTTAATAGTAATTCTTTTAATCGCGCCTCGGCCTGCGGCGTCAAAAACTTATATCGCACAATTTTATAATGTTTCGCGTCTTTTAAAGCCATGAACGGTGAATGTAGAACGATGCCATTCCATTTAGCATCGGCTACTTCAGTTTCAGATACAGCAACTGCAACATGGGAAAACTCGGCTTCGTCTTTCTGAAAAAAGTTTAGGAACCAACGTATAGTTTTACTAAGTGGTCCTCGGTTGTACATAAGGATAATGTCGCCACATTGTAGCACAGGAAGCCTCCTTTTATTCGATTTCGATCAAATAAGGCCCTTCCTTTGCATCCTCCTTAAAAAATAAGAAAACCTCTTCCTTAAACTTTTCAGCATCCGAATACTTAAACTTAATTGTATAGGTTACTTCAGGATATAAATAAACTTCTTCAATCCATAAAGGTTTCCCATTATCATCATAGTATTTTTCTAATAGTTTTTTATAAGCTTTAAGGTCATTCATGTGCCCCTTGCCCCATTTTTTATAGACCATTTCTGGGGGTCTCTGCGGTGCTATCTGTGTTTGAAAAACAATAACACCGGAGTCGTCTACAACCTCAACAACCATATATCTATTGGTATTGTTGTTGATTATAAATCCTTTATAGACGCCATTACCTACCGGTCCATAAGCCCAAGCTGCGACAGTTAAATAAATAAAAGCAACAGCTGTAAGAAAAAACTTCTTCATACCTATCCCTCCATTTTCTTTTGTGCAGCTTTCTCCTGCTCGTACACAGCATCAGCAAGAGTGGCTAAATTAATAGCCCACATAGGACTATCTACGTTTAACTCTATTTCTGCTGCAAAGTCCTCAACATCATGAGGCTCTAGAGCAAAGTCTCCCTGATCATTTGTAGTCATGTGTCTGCATTCGTGTCTCATCAAGCGGATACGGTCGTCGTCGTTCGCACAACTCCATGCTGTTTTATCTACAAAAAGAAAATAGTCATAGCCGTACTCAACTTCGTCTTTCGTTAGAAACTTCTCCATATCTCTTGCGAGTTTGATGCTTGCCAAAACGATTCTTTTATTTTTTTGCTTTCGTTTGGTATCAAAAATCAATTTGGTAGCAGCATTTGCCATGAAAGGAAAATACTTCTGTATAACCTTTTCATAAACTTCTTTCAAAGTTCCATCATCATCTAAATATCTAGTCATTTCCTTCTCCTTTTTTTCGAGTAAGCATTTTTTTACTTTTGAACGCGCATGTATTTTATACGCTGGCTATAACCATCCTAACTTTCTGGCGATTACTTGAGCCAACAATGTTACAATACCGCCCAAAAAGAACATCGCAACACCTACTTTCCATTTGATTAATTTCATTTCCGCCCATAACTTTGAAATCTCCGAACAGTTTCTGTCTATTAGGCCCTCATTTCGCTCGAATTGATGCAGAACAGTCTCTTTATATTTTACTTCCCAATCTATCTTAGTGTCTGTTGGTATTAGTTCTGCCATTTTTTTACCCACCATTATTTATTTTTTCAGTAAGTTCTCGGAGTTCAGGTAACCTATTTTCTTTTACCTCGATCACTAAACAAGCGTCACCTTCAACCGGCTCTGGAGCGTCATAAATGCCTATAAAATTCTTAAGCACATCTAGTAGTGTCATTGCCTCTTCTTCTCCCATTTTAATTTTTGGTGGAGCCAGGGAGATTCGAACTCCCGATTTTGCGGTGCAAGCGCAAGGTTTTCCCAGTTAAACTATGGCCCCACTTGAAAACATGTCTTCGCTTCTTACCGTAGGTATCTTTAATATAAACTTCCTCATTCATTAACGGTGTTTCCTTACAAACTCTGTTAGAATCTTATCAAATTTATTATCGTCGAAATAATTACTATATGTAATCTGTAGTACCGGCTTATTTATATTAATAATACTGGTCAAATCAGTTTGGTTTGTAGTCAAAACTAAATCGGCACTACTTTTATTGATTTTCGCTTCCAGTTCTTCTAACTGTTCCGCGGTATACCCGATTGCTGGTATAATATCCACTATTTGATTCTTACTTGCGTAATTACTAACAACGAGACAGCCGATACCAAAGGCCATGCCGCCGTGTGTAAGCGTTGGTCCGTCTTCTACCACACAAATCTTTCTTCCTCTTAATTCTTTCTCAAAGTCTATGTCTTGATCAACATCTGAAGAAGCGTAAACTATCTGCGCTCCTGGATTACGATTATCTGCTATTTCTTCTAATCTTTTGATCTGCTCATCTGGAGCAGTATTAACTTTGTTAATTACCAATACGTCTGCATCTAGTAAATTCATGTGGCCAGGATAATAACGCTCTGTGTCTTCCCATCTTAATGGATCTAACACAGTAATTTTGAGGTCGGACTTTAGAAATGAAAAATCATTGTTGCCGCCGTCCCAAATTACATACCGAGGGTTATCTTTACTCAATAGTTTTATCACTGCCTCATAATCTACACCACAATAAACAGGTATGCCAGCACGAATAAGAGGTTCAAACTCCTCTCTTTCCTCAATGGTACACTCTTTTACATCTTCAAGAGAAGCAAATCGTTGTGCTTTTTGAGCCAACAAATCTCTATAAGCCATCGGGTGGCGAATAGCGACAGCATTCAGCTCTTGTTCCTTTAGCCAGCTGCCAACATAACGAGTAAGTCCGCTTTTTCCACAGCCAGTACGCACGGCGCAAATGGAAATTGTTGGCCTCTTAGCGTCTAGTTGAACGCCTTTCGGACCTTTTAAAACAAAATCAGCACCAGCAGCATTAACTATCGCGGCCACTGTGCAAACATGATCGTTTGAAACATCACTATAACAGAAAAACACTTGATCTATATTAAATCTTTTTATTAACTGTGATAGTTGTTTCTCGTCATATATAGGAATGTCTTCATCGTACAAGTCCCCGGCCAGCTCTTTAGGATAACCTTTAAAATCTACGCCAGGAATTTGTGTGAAAGTAAAAGCTTCTACTTTATAATCTGTACTATTTTTAAAAAATGTATTAAAGTTATGGAAGTCTCTACCGCCTGCCCCCATTATGAGAACTCTTTTCATTGCCACGCTCCAAATGTCGTTCCTTAAAGTCTAGAACAGTAATTCCTACTAGCTCGTCCGTTTCAGGATCAACTCTCATTAGATTTCCGTCATTAACTTCTACTGAAATGGCGGGCTGTGGCCGCCCTAAAGAAATGTATAATACGTCAGCGTCTTCATCATAATTTATATTCAATCCCTCTTTCGTTAAGGATGCTTCCATTTTCACTCCTCAAAACTAAATTTAGTTGGGCCTGTACCACCAATCAACGTTTTAAATTCTACTACTTTAAATCCACCATACCCACATTTAGCGCAAACAATGTTGTAAACACTCGCGAAGAGATCAGATGTCACCTCGTGGTGTACGTTGTTACAATCACCGGAAGGGTTTTGACACACTAATGTAACTTCAAAAACTTCTAACTTTTCTTGGTTTGACATTCCTTTTCTCCTATTCGGAATACAGCAAACGAAACCTTCTTCTCTTTTATTAGATCACGAAGCTGCCTTTGCGTTTTATTTAATTGACTTTTTCCAGTTTTAATTTCGACAAAAGTAATCTCATCTTCATCAAATTGAATACCATCGATCGGCTCACCTAAAAATTTGAACCGTTTTGAATCCCAAGGCCAGCTCTCTAAGAACGGCGCGAGATGCTCACCGATCTGACCGAGTCTTACTTCCGAACTTTTTTTCTGATGCATCAACTTACGATACTTCTCTTGCTCGGCTATTAGCGTTTTACTTAATTCTTCCATATGCTTATAAGCCATATCAGATACTTCTTTTTCTTGCTCTGCGATCTTCTGGTTCGCTTCAACAGCTTCCTTAAGCGCAGCTATAGTTTCAGCGGACCCCTTCACCCTTAAGTCGATTTGTCTACTCTTTCTTATCATCTTAAAAAATAGTAAGATGTTGACAATCATAGATATTGATAACGCTGCTTCAATTAACACCAATCCCCCTAAGTGAACAACTCAACTGTAACTGGCATGTCTTTCTTTCTAGCGAGTCTCTCATCCCAACCAAAACTTGTAACATAAAACTCTTCTGATCTCTCGTCAGGATGTCGGTTTCTTTTGTGTTGCCATCTTACTTTTGTTATGTTAGCCCATGGGTAAAGTTCTTCCACCATTTCGTGAGCATTAATTGTCATTAAAAAGTGAGCACCTTTATCAAGACAGTCGGCCAAACAATACGACAGTTTGTGGTGGCCATTAAAATAATCACCATAACATTGTTTATTGTCTGAAAACATCATGTCTTCGAAATAAGGTGGATCAACAAAGACAAAGTCGCCTTCCTTGATTTGATCAAATACAAGTTCAAAAGATGTACCCATAAATTCGGCAGTCTGCAGAACCTTTGAGGCTGACTGTAAACGCTCTAATGCAAGTGTGGTACTATACATGTGTGTTAGTTTTTCCGAATAGTAAGGATAGTTTATTCCGCCGAACGACTCACCTTTGCCCCAATAAGATGCTCTGTTCATTACGAAATACTTTGCTGCCCAATCCTCTGGTTCCTGAGGGTCCCAATTATCTTTCAAGTCTTGAAACTGTGTATAAGAAATTCGACCTTGTTGAGCATCAGGAATTTCTGGTAGGTGTTTAAGCACACCCTCACAGTCAGCTTTAAGGACACTAAAAAACATAATGACTTCTGTATCGATGTCATTTAATAAAGCTGCTTGTGGTTCTAATCCGAAGAATACGGACGCACTACCGCAGAAAGGCTCCACCAAGCGGGAGTACCGCTGGGTGGAGACTATGGGCTTAATCCTGTCTAGATCTTTAAATTTAGATCCTCGCCAAGACAAAAGTTGTGTTCTCATTTATTGTATCTTTTCCTCTCCAACTGCTGTTGCGAGCGTAGCTTCTGCAGCATCCTTGGCCAAGCTGTAAAGCCATGTGGTTTTATCTTTCTCAGCTAGAAGCCGCTCTACTCTTGAAACATCAGCGTGCATGTCAAGAAATACTTCTCTCAAAGTTTTTCCTGGCTTGTCTGGATTGAATTGTAATTGGTTTGCAATACGCCAGTTAGACATACCTGCTAACTGTTCAAATGTGTATTCTCTTACTCTGTTGAAATCTTGGTCATAGAGAAGATGAATAACACCAGGAATCGCAAGCTGATGCGTGTTCAACTGGTAGTTACCATACTTACTACGATACTTAATCTCAACAGGAACAATAGAATTACCAACCAAATCAACAAAAAGACCGTTTGCATCCTCGGCAAAACCGTCAACCAAGGTATAAGCGGCCTTTGCTTCTAAACCAGCGGCATTGATAAACTGCCTGTTGATAGGTGACTGTCCGGTGGTATTGTAAACATACCCACCGTTTGGGCGCCTTACGAAGCTATTTAACACAGCTTCACCAACACGCTCAGCCCACACTTTTCTTGCGGGCGCTCTCATAATGTCTCTAATACGTAGAACTTCCATCTTCATTCTCCTTTTCCTTTGGTATAGATTTCCACGAAACATAATTCGCAGTTATTTGTACGTTTTTTCTGGTTAAAGGTTTGTTATTCATCTTAAACCTGTTATCTTTGTAGAAACTAATTTCTAACTTCCCGTGCAACGTAACGGTCATTCCACTCACGACATTGTTGCAAATGTTTTTTGCTAACCTGTCCCATGCGGCTATATCAAAATACATTGGTTTGACCTGTACGTTTCCTTCTTTGTCCTTGTAGATGTCGTTTACTGCTACAGTAAACTTTGTCCACACTTGACCTCCGGCGGTAGCCTTTATTTCAGGCGTCTTCACCACATTACCTGTCAAAATAACCATATTCATATACATAGTTTTTCCTTCTCCTAGCTCTCCGTAATAATACGGAGGGTTTCTATTTCCCTTAATGCATCCACTAACCCATTTATCTTATCAAAAATCACATCGTGGGCCTGTGTTATTTTTGCCGATGCTGCAGTTATCTCCTGACAGATGGACATGCAAGCATGCGGTGTTAAACCAGGAGGCTCTCTGCCACTTTTCCATTCGTGAAAACAACCTTGAAACATGATCAGAGCGGAGTTTACGTTTGCCAATAGCGGTTCAAAAAGCTCAGCAAGGTCTACGCTCTCCGGTCCCCCACATCTAAAATAAGCATGTGATATTTCAACCGCAGCCTCTTCTAGTTCGCCTTCAATTTTGAGATAGTTTATAACAGGGCCGCTTAGCTCGGCTTCTACTATATCTAATTTATCTGCTGCTGTGCCTAAATGATCTAGAGATTTGCCAAGGATCACTTTTATTACTTGAGTGACATGGTCTTTATCATACATTGGGACTCCTTATAGAATTAGAAATGTACCATTCACATAGAACAACTCACCATCAGCTCGAATTTCCCCTCCGTTTTTCATGTCACAAATCATGTCCCAATGGATTCCAGATTCTTCCTGCGTACTACCTGTCTCAGGATAACCTGATCCCAAAGCCATGTGGAATGTACCACCGATCTTCTCATCAAAGAGAATCTCACCAGTCCACTGCTGAATATTATCGTTAGTTCCGATTGCGATCTCACCAACACCGCGTGACCATTCATCGGTATCCAAAGTTGTATTCAGAAATTCTGTCTCTTCGTCGTTGCTTGCAACAGCCTCGACGCATTTTCCATTCTTAAACTTTAACTGAACAGCGTTTACTTTCCTACCTCTGTATGTTGTCGGGAATGTGAAGTTTACCCAACCATTTACAGAATCTTCAACGGGCGCGGAAAAAACCTCACCATCAGGAAAGTTTAATCTACCATCGCAGTTAATCCATTTCCTACCTTCCAACGACATAACTAAATCACAGTTGTCGCTTTTAAAGGTAAGCTCATTCTTACCGTTTAGGTAATTACAAATTATCTCTTGTTGTGCACTCAAATCTTTCCAATACTTAATAGCATCGGCTGGTCCGAGTGTAGCGCCGGTGGCGCCGAAAACAAAATCTTCATATTCTTTCAAAGACATTTCTGCATTTTGAGCATAAGCCTCAGTAGGATAGATACAACCAACCCAACGAAAAGAAGGAACGGTAATTAGATTACCATCTTCGTCTTCTTTCTCGTAAGTAAATGCGGTCGGGTCTCCGCCCCATGCGGCAGACCTTTCCATTGCTATTTTCCTATACGGAATCATTGATTTTGAGCTAAGATTTTGCTTCTCAGTTGGAACATTCTTTAGCTCGCTGATGTTGCTTTCCGCCCAAATTCCAATAGAAACATCTACTTTTTCTGCTCTATCGATCATAAGGGGATTTACCCAAGACAGTTGGTCGTCGCTTGCATAATCATAAAATAACTTCTGAAGTCCTGGCAATCCAATATTAGCTATTGGATTTCCACCAGCCTTCAAAACCTCGACATAACAAGCCTCAACTAGCGGTGCTGCTGGTATGTGGCCAAAGATTCTTACTATGTCGCCTTTCTGTACCTTCGTAGAATACTCCACGAGGATTTTAGCCATACTTTCTACTCTTGGATCCATTCCTTATCTCCTATGCTGATTCCTGTTTCATTAAATAGAACGGAGGATTCTCAATACCCTTATCTCGTCTTACCACTTGGAAAACGATTTCCTTATTCTCAACGGACGTTTTCACATAATCACCTTCAAGGATTTCTCCATGAAGAATTTGTTTAGACAAAGGATTCGAAAAGATTTTCTTGATGCATCGCTTCAATGGCCGTGCACCATACTTTTCATCCGTTCCTTCCTTATAAATTTTATTTCGTGTTTTTGTATCATAGACTACCGTAATCTTGGTGTTCTTTCTAAGAAGACTCAAAATCTTGTTAAGTTCTAGATCAACAATCCGTAGGTAGTCTTTTCTATTTAGTGGTGCAAAATAAACTATCTCGTCAAGCCTATTAAGAAACTCTGGTTTAAATTTTTTCTTCAATGCTTGATGGAAAGCCTTTTCTCGCTTCTTAGCTGTTACTTCTGCAACACTACCGAAACCGATTGTGCCTTCAATATCTTTAATTTGTTTGACACCAACGTTAGATGTCATAATAATTATCGCGTCACTAAACCAAGCAGTCTTACCTTTACCGTCAGTAAGTCTACCCTCATCCATAATTTGAAGCAATAAGTCATGAACTTTCGAACTAGCTTTTTCTACTTCGTCAAAAACAACTATGGCAAAAGGTGTTTTTCTGATTGAATTTGTTAGCACGCCGCCCTCGTCGTGACCAATATAACCAGCTGGTGAGCCGATTAACTTAGCATACTCATGATCGGACTGATACTCTGAGCAGTCGATTTTGATAAGACCTTCACGTTCTTTTATTAACACACTATTTAAAACTTTAGTCGTTTCTGTTTTACCAATACCAGTAGAGCCAGCAAAAATAAAAGAACCGATTGGTTGTTCGGGGTCTCTCAAACCAACGCTTCCACGCTGGATAGCTTCAACTAGAACATCAACAGCTGTGTCTTGGCCCACGATGAATTCTTTGATTTGATCGCCGAGTAAAAGCAATGAGTCTCTTGGAACATCTTTGAATCTTTTCTTTTGCTTTTTACCCTTTTTAGTTTTTCCGGCGCTAGCATGAGCATATCTGCCGCCACCAAAAGGGCTGTCGTCGTTTTCGTCGTACTCGTGATTATCGTCTTCTATGTCTGGGCCGTTGCCTTGAGAGTTTTCGTAGAGTAAAGTAGGATTGACTTTTTTACAAATCTCAAAAAGTTCATGCATCAACATTGGAGGCGGAACCCTTTGAGAAAGACCATAAGCATCTATGATCTTGAAAAGTTCTTCAAAAGTTTGTACACAAACTGTAACAATAAACGCTTCAAATGCTTGTCTATCATAAAACAGTCTGCTAGTCAAAATTTTAGCACAATCCTCTTGGTTGTATTTCTTTATGATGATATACATTTTAAGCCGTTCCCACCATTCGGACTTCGGCTCAGTTTCAAAATCTTTAAATGGGTTTTCGAAACGCTTTGGTGTCTCCGTTAATTGTTCAAAGTCAGCACTATCGTCTCTGTCCCATACCTGATTGTCGTTCAACTTTATACTAGTCTTTGTTTCCTTATTAGATAGTTTACCCGAACGACTTATGAATAGACTATCAGGATCAAGAGCTGGATTTAGTTGAAGAATTTTTTCTATCAACTCGTTTCTAAACTCATGAACCTTAGTATAAAGTTTAGGATGTTGTTCTATTTTTTTAGAAAGTTGGAAGAGATTTGCTGCGCAATTCTCAAGCAAGAACTCTTCGTAGCCAGCTTTTGTAATCAGCCCCTTTTCAGGAGTTAATTGATCAAGTTTAGATACTATTTCCCCCTCAGGGATAATCACAACAGTTGCTTCTAGATTTACAGTTTCAAGATAAACGTTCTCAATAGTTGGCTTTTTGTTTTTGCTCATGCGATCCCCTCTTAGGCTTTTTTAGGAGTTTTTAAAGTGTTTACATGTTTTATTGCCGCCGCAGCTTCCGTATAGCTAAGCTGGTCCAAAGGTTTATCTTCTCCAACTACCGTTTTGATTACTTCCTCGATAGTTGTATCTTTCATTTTTGACATGTTTTCGATTGCACATTTTTGAATGTCAGTAATATTAGATGATTCTGGATTTTCCTCGGTTGGCGCCGATTCCGTTGGTAACTCTAAATTAGGAACAACTGGTTCCTCTGTTGGTGGAGTAAACTCTTCAAATGGCGGTGGAGTCGGTTCCGTATGTACAGGTAGAACAGGTGTTGATTTCGGAACTACAACCTCTCCTTCATCAAAACCGTTCTCTAATCCTATCGGATTATCTAGATCATAAAGATATAGCCCAACGCCAAGGAGTGAAGCAGCTTTCTTGATACCATCTGTTGTGGCTGATTTGAAAGCATTGCCGTAATCTACAACCTGTCCTTTACGTGGGCCACTATCGAACCTCTTTAGTGTCGAACTACCAAACTGTTCTTTGATAATTACCTTCTCACTATCGAACTCATTTGGTACTGTAAGACGTACATGCACCAAAATGTCATCCTTTTCCGTGATGACATCCTTGATTTCCAACGACCAAGCGCCGCCAAAAACCTCATTCAACCTGTGAATTACCTCAGCACCTTTAATGTACTTAAACTTCTTACCTCCGAGACCTGGCCTGTCACCAACGTTCT
>Ga0316193_10004142_pt1 | contig 10628 bp, 5 predicted proteins | sample MerIslsedime2_MG_FD_207735 | JGI IMG/M metagenome (GOLD analysis project Ga0316193, IMG submission 207735) | Coastal sediment microbial communities from Maine, United States - Merrow Island sediment 2 | ecosystem: Environmental > Aquatic > Marine > Coastal > Sediment | place: USA: Maine... | reverse complement strand
CTCTCCGGCGACATCGAAGAGCTCGGTGCGCTGCATCGGACGCCCTACGGGGTGGATCGGGACGCAGCGTATTTCACCGACGTCAAATCGATCGAGGTCCTGTCGCCATGGCGGGCGACCGCGGTCGATGCCGATGCGCGGACCCTGCATATCGAGTCAAATGGTGAGGAGCGTGATCTCGAGTGGGACGAACTCGTCATCGCCACCGGGGCTTCTCCGCGTAGGCTCCCGGGCATTCCCGAACACCCCCGGGTCCACACCTTCCACGTGTGGGACGACGTCAAACCGCTCAAGATCGGTCTCATGCAGGGTGAGATCGATCACGTCGCGGTGGTCGGCGCGGGTCTTGTCGGCGTCGAGCTGGCCGAGGCGTTTCATAGCCTGTGGGGCGCCGAAGTGACCCTGATAGAGGCCGCTGCGACGCCCTTGCCTGAAATCCTCGACGCCGGACTTGGCGAGGTTGTCGCGCGCCACCTTGAATCAAATGGGGTTCGGGTCCTGACCCGGTCCGCGGTGGCCGAGGTCAATGCGGACGACGAAGGAGTCACCGTCACGGCTGGTAGCGAGGAAATTCGCGCCGACGCGGTCGTGGTGGCGGTCGGGGTCGAGCCTCAGGTGGGCCTGGCGCAAATGGTCGGTGCCGAGCTCGGTCCGACGCGGGCGATTCGTGTCGACGAGCGGCTCCAGACGACCGTCCCTCACGTGTGGGCGGCGGGAGATTGTGTCGAGAACCGCCATGTGGTGACGGGCGGCCCGGCGTACCTCCCGCTCGGATCGCTGGCCAACCGCCAGGGCCGGGTGCTGGCCGATGTTCTGGCTGGGAGGAGCGAGACTTTTGGCCCGGTGGCGGGGGCCGCGGCGGTAAAGGTCTTCGACCTCAACGTGGCGGCGGTCGGCTGCACGGCCGCCCGTCTCGGCGGCGACGGCTTGGGTGTCCGCCAGGTCTGGGTGAGTGCCGAGGACCGCGCCCACTACTGGCCGGAAGCAAAGCTCATCCTCCTCGGGATGGTCTACGACCCGGCCACCAACCGTGTTCTCGGCGTGCAGGGAGTCGGAGAGGAGGGCGAGGTCGCGAAGAGGATCGATATCGCCGCCCAACTGATGCTCCGCGGGGCTGTGATCGATGATTTCGCGGCCATCGAGCACGCCTACGCACCACCCTATGCACCGGCGCTGGATCCGCTCGCTGTGCTGGCGATGGCCGCGGCCAACCAGGTCGACGGCATCGAGTCGGTCGCGCCGCTAACTGATCTTGGCCGGGAGACCGTCCTTGATGTGAGGGTGTCTGCGGAACGCGAGGAACGTCCCTTGAGTGCCGGGAACCTGCACGAGATCGAGGTCAGCGAACTTCGCGGCCGTGCCGATGAGATCCCCGACGGCCCGCTTCTGGTGGCCTGCGCGCACGGCACGCGATCGGCCGAGGTCGTGCGCTGGCTCGCCCATCGGGGTGTCCAGGCTCGCTATATCGGCGGCGGCGTCAGCTGGCGCGTCCGCGCACTCAGCCCGGAGGGCTGAGTGCGGAATTAGGAATTGAGAATTAGGAATTAGGAATGCCGCCCACCCGCCCGGGCTGCCATCCCGATCATGGGGGGTGGTTGGGAATTCCTCATTCCTAATTCACTCTTGTTTCTTGAGCGTCGCGCTCGAGTAGAGCGGACTCCTGACAAAAACGCCGTGGGCCTCCGGCCCCTTCGATGTCAGATCACGTTCGGGAACAGCACCGAGAATGCCAGCCAGGCCATCAACAAGGTCAGGATGAGGTTAAAAGACTGCCCAACAATGTAGAGAAGCAGGGTCTTGCCGCCTTCCAATTGTTTGGCCATGTCCGCAAAATTCGACTCCAAACCGATGGAGACGAAAGCGAGACAGAAGAACCATCCCCTGAGGGGGTTGGTCATCGCCTTGAGCACGCTCGATTCCACCAGTTTGAGGCCATCGCCATCGAAGAGCGAAGCGAACAGGGGCGCCAGCACGAAGGAGAACAAGATCGATGCGGCGACAAAGCCGACGATGAACTTCGGGAATCGGACCCAGATCTGCATGAGCCCCGGGCGTGGTGCACCGGGGTCGCGTTCGACCGACGTGATCCAAAAGAGGGCGACGAAAAAACCGACGGCGCCGATCAGGATGTTCTGGATCATCTTGACCACCGCGGCGACGGCCTCCGCACGTGGGCCGAGGAAAGCGCCGGCTGCGACGACGGCTCCGGTGGAATCGATGGTGCCTCCCATCCACGCCCCACCCAAAACCGGGCCCATGCCGACATAAGCGATGAACATTGGCATAAAGATCATCATCAGCACCGTGAAGATCAGTGTCATCCCCACCGCAAGAGTCAGTTCTTCCTTCTTCGCTCGTGAGGCAGCAGCCACCGCGATGGCCGCCGAAACCCCGCAGACCGATGTTGCTGCCGCGATGATAATGACCAGCGATTTGCTGGCTATCTTTAAGATCCTTGTGCCGAACAGCCACATGAAAATGATCACTGTCGGGGTGACCAGCCAGGCCACCATGAGCCCCGGAACGCCGATGCTGAGAATCTTGCCGAACAGGATCTCGGCGCCGAGGAGGACGAGACCGGCCTTGATGTACATCTCGGTTCGGACCGCCGGTTTGAGCCATCCGGGCGTGCCGATGGTATTGGAAACCAGCAGGCCGAGAAGCAGGGCCCATGCGGCGTAGCTCAGACCGTAGGCGTTGATGGTGTTCTGATTGGCGATCACAAAGGAGAGGATCGCAAGGATGAAGATGGCCAAAAAGGCCAGCGCGTAGCCGCCGGCGTTCTGGCCCATGACCCGGACCCCGATCACCGTCAGGAGCATGAGGAAGATCACGGTGACGATGAGCGGGGAAACGATCGATCGTGCCCGTTGGCTTGTCACGGTGAGCTTGCCCGCTCCGATCTCGACGTCGGCCGATGGGAGGATCTGGGATGTGAAGGTCGCGGCCCCCAGACCGCCGTTATCGGGCTCGACCTGGTCGAACCGCAGCTCCGCTGTTCCACCGGTGAGCTGTTCGGCTACACTGATCGTTTGGCCGTCTCCGGTCCTGGAGGTCGCCACCCGCAACCGGGCGCCACCGTTTTCGAAAACGACCTCGGCGGTTGCGCCCGCCTGGGCCGAGGTGATGGCGTCAGCTAGCCCCGCGAGTGTGGTGCCTTCTTCGACATCGATCTGGGTCTTTTTTGCCGCGTAGAGGGCGTCAACGGGATTGGTTGACCACTTCCCGATCTTTGGGACCTTTTTGGCCGAGATGTTGCCGGACAGCGCCAGCATTCCGAAAACGGTGGCAACCAGGAGGATCGCCAGGCCGAACCAGACCGTCCACCAATCTTCCTCCACTAACAAAGGACTGCGTTTCTTTTCGCTTGTCATAATCCTGCTCTTTCACGATCCATTTCGAGGCGGTCGCACTGGTGAGAATCGACGAGGTATCTGCCGTCCCCCAGTCTGCCCGCGAGGTTCGAACGATGGACAATCTTGGGCCGGTAACGGGTCCATGAAACGGTCGAGCTCCCGGCAGATCCCGGCATGGCCGCGCGCCGACGAGTAGGCGGAACCAAAGGAGGTCAGACCCGGGATTTCAGCTTCGATAAAGGCAGGGTCGTCGTTGAAGTGGGCACAATGCTGACAGGTCTGTTTGATCATGCTCTTGATTCCTATTGCCAGGGGATCGTCACTTGCAGTCCCCCAGGGTCAAAAGTATCACGCCAGTGGGGGGCTTTTCCGTCCGAGGTGTCCGCTGGCCGCGAGCAGCTGGTACGTCCGCGCACTCAGCGACGAGAGGTAGGGTCCAGCTCAGGCTGATTATTCTCCGTTGTTGAGAGGAAATGCAGGGGAGCAGGGGAGAGAGGGAGCGGGGGAGACCACCCATCCACCCACTGCGCCATTTCTCCCTTGCCCCCCTCCCCCCTTTCCCCCTTGCTCACTGTTTCTGTGGAGTAACGCTGGAGTTGGAGGGATTCGCGGTGTTACAATTCCGGAACTGCGGCAAAAACCGCGGCAGTGATTGCTTTTCCGGGGTTTATTTCATGTATCCCGTTTCATTGGAAGTCAAAGATCGCCGGGTTCTGGTCGTAGGGGGTGGAGGCGTTGCCCTGCGCAAGGTGCAGGGTCTGGTCGAAGGGGGGGCGCGGGTCACGGTGGTTGCGCCCGAGGTTGTAGCACCCTTGGCCGAGATGGCCGAACGTGGTGAGATCGTCATCGAGCGACGACCCTATCGCGGGGAAGCCGACCAAAGTTGGACCCTTATCTTCGCGGCGACCGACGACCGTGAGGCCAATGCGCGCGTCTTCCACGATGCCGAGGAGGCCGGGGTCTGGTGCAACGTCGCCGATGATCCCGAGCTGTGCTCCTTCCACCTGCCGGCACGGGTCCGGCGCGGACCACTCCAGATCGCGATCGGATCGGCCGGCGAAGCGCCGTTCGTGGTTCGGCGTCTGCGCCAACTCCTCGAGCGCCGGCTCGGACCGGAGTGGGGAGAGTGGCTGTCGTCCGCCGCCCGCTATCGGGATGCCGTCCGGGACCTGGGGGCTCCGCGCGATCGCCAGGAGGCACTCTTCGACCGCTTCTTCCGGGAGACCGTCGATCCGGAGGGTCTCACTGCTCGCGTGCCGACCGCCACCGAGGAGAGGGCGTGGCTCGAAACGCCCGTGGAGCACCGCACGCCGAAACAAGATCGAAACCAGAAAACAGCAAAGGAAGACGGGGTTGGGCTTGTCAGTCTGATCGGTGCCGGCCCGGGGTGCCCCGGTCTCCTCACGATTCGTGGTCGGCAGCGTCTGCTCGAGGCGGATGTGGTGGTTTTCGATCGTTTGGCTGCACCGGCGTTGCCCACCGAGCTGGGTGCGGAGGTCGAGCTCCACCCGGTCGGCAAGGTGGCGGGCAACCACCCCGTGCCGCAGGAGGAAATCAACGATCTCCTGGTGCGGCTGGCCCGGGCCGGCAAAAGGGTGGTGCGTCTCAAGGGCGGGGATCCGTATGTCTTTGGCCGCGGCGGCGAGGAAGCGGAGGTGCTCGCCGCGGAGAATATTCCGTTCGAGGTCGTACCCGGTGTGACCTCGGGTGTGGCGGCAATGGCGTGGGCGGGGGTGCCGGTGACCCATCGCCGCGAGGCGGTGCGGCTGACCCTCCTCACCGCGCATGAGGCGATCAAATCAGATGGGCCCCAGGTGCGTTGGGATTTGCTCGCACAGGATCCGCACGCAACCCTGGTCGGCTACATGGGTGTCAGTGCGTTGCCCCAAGTGGTGGCAAACCTGCTCGAGCATGGGATGGACCCGGAGACGCCGGCGGTGATGGTGGAGCAGGGGACAACCTCGGCTCAACGTAGGGTTCTCTCAACTCTTTCAGGGCTCCCGTCGGCGATCGAGGCTGCTGGTCTGGAGCCGCCGGCCCTCTTTGCGATCGGCCCCACGGTGGGTCATGCCGAGACATTGGACTGGGTTTCCAAACTTCCCCTGGCAGGTCAGCGGCTGCTGGTTCCGGCGTCGCAATCCGGTTTCGCCGCGCGCCTGGAGGCGGCCGGCGCGGAGGTTGTAGCCCTGCCGATGCCGGCGACACCGGCGGCGCGCGTCGTGATGGGAGCCCTTCCGCTGACCGGTTGCGTTGTCGTCACCGCGGCCGAGGTTGACTGGCTCGACGCAGAGCGCGGCGGACCGGGATGGAGCGATGAGGCCATGGCCTGGTGCGTGGGACCTGAAGCCACAGCGCGGGCCCGGGAATGCGGTTGGCCGAACGTACATGAGCTGTCCGTGGATGCAGACGAGAAAACACTGGTGGCAGCCATTGGGGGTTAAGCTCGGTCTCCGCATCCGGTTCTTTCTCTATTCCAACACTCTGATTGTGGTGACCATGACCCTGGTCGCGGTGCTCGGCGCGATGTACCAGCGGCGCACCTTGTTTGACGCCATCGTCGGCCGCGGCCGCAGCATCGTCGAATCGATGGCGATTCCGATCACTTTCGTTGAGGGGCAGGAAAACGTCGGAGGGGGTGAAGGCGGGTTGATCGAGCGTTATGTTGCGGAGGTCATGGCCCGCAACCAGGATCTGATGCGCTATGTCGTGGTGACCGACAGAACTGGTGTCATCACGCATTCCAGCCGATCTGAGATGGTGGATTGGTCATTCGACCGAGCGCTCACGCCAACCGATATGGGGAGTGAGCCGCGGGCCGACGAACGTCTGGACGTGAACGACGAGGATGTGCTCGAGGTGCGTTCGGCCCTGGTTGACGGGGGCGAGTTTCTGGGCACCCTGGCGGTTGGATTCTCGCTCGAGCCGATCGAGCGCCAGGTGCGCGACGTCGCCGGTAAGGCGGCGCTGGTGGCGCTGGTTCTGATGCTCGGCAACTCGATCATGACCGCACTCTATGTGGAAACGCTGATCCGACCGATCCTCAACCTCAATCAGACCATGAACCGGGCCGGTGAGGGTGATCTCACCGTCCGCGCCCCGACCCGCCGCGGCGATGAGGTCGCCGAGCTCGCCGATGTCTTCAACCGGATGATGGCTGAGCTCGAGACGGCGCGGGAGCGGGGGGAGCTGCAGCGCGCACAGCTCGCCCAGACGGAGAAAATGGTTGCGGTCGGTACCCTTGCCGCGGGTGTGGCGCACGAGGTCAATAACCCCCTTGCCGGGGTGCTGGCCAGCATCGAAAACATGCGTGACAACCCGGACGACGAGGAGATGCGAGAACGTTATCTCAATCTCATAGCGGATGGGCTCAGACGTATCGAGCGAACCGTGGCCAATCTCCTGAATTTTTCCCGGCCGCGCGAGATCAAACTCGAGCGGACATCCATCAATCACAACCTCCGCCACGTGGTGGAGCTGGTGGGTTACCAACTGAGAGCCGCCGGCGTCGAGGTCAAGATGGATCTCGATGACGACCCGGCGGCAGTCGAGGCCGACCACTTCCAGATGGAGCAGCTCTTCCTCAATCTCGTGCTCAACGCACTCGACGCCATGCGCGAGGGAGGGACGCTCTACCTGAGGACGCGGGTTCGCGGTGGCAAGGTGATCGCCGAGGTTCGTGACACTGGGCACGGGATTCCCGCGGAGGTTCGCGAACGGATCTTCGATCCGTTCTACACCACCCGCGAGGTCGGCGAGGGCACCGGGCTCGGGTTGGCGGTGAGTGGCAGTATCGTCGCGGCACACGGCGGCCGCATCGAACTCGAGACCTCCGTGGGCAGGGGAACGACTTTTCGAGTCATCATGACCGCCATGGCGGACGACGGCGGCGAAGGAGAAGTGGGATGAAGATCTGCGGACATCGGTTGCTGATCGTCGAGGATGAGCCGCTGCTTCGGATCACCATGGCCGACGCCCTGCGCAATGAGGGTTGGGCGGTCGATGTGGCCGAGGACGGCGTAAAGGGCGCCGCCCTTTTCGAACAGCACCAGCACGATCTGGTCCTTTCCGATCTCGTGATGCCGCGTCTCGGTGGTGTCGAGCTGCTGAAACGAATCAAGGCGCTGAACCCGGACACGACTGTCGTGATCATCACCGCCCATGGGACGGTCGACAGGGCGGTCGAAGCGATGCGCGAGGGTGCGGCGGACTTCATCGCCAAGCCCTTTTCGATGGCCCAGTTGGTCGTGCGCCTGAGCAATGTGTGCTCGGTCCGCGTCCTGCGCGAGCAGAATGTGCGTCTACAGGCACAGCTCGAACAACGTCACTCCTTCTCCAACATCATCGGCAAATCAGAGGTGATGCAGGAGGTATTCGAGCTCATTCGACTGGTGGGAGACTCTGACGCGTCAGTCATCGTCCACGGTGAGAGCGGCACTGGCAAGGAGATGGTGGCCTCGGCCATTCACTTCAACTCGGCCCGCCGCGCGAAGCCCTACGTCCGCGTGAGCTGCGCCTCGCTGCCCGAATCCCTGATTGAGTCCGAGCTCTTCGGATACGAGAAGGGCGCTTTCACCGGCGCCAGCGAACGGCGCATCGGTCGTTTCGAGGCGGCGAGCGGCGGCACCCTCTTCCTCGACGAGATTGGGGAGCTGCCGCTGACCTTCCAGGTCAAGCTCCTCCGGGTGCTGCAGGAGCGTCAGATCGAGCGTCTCGGTTCCAACCGGCCGATCGACGTCGATGCACGAATCGTTTCTGCGTCGGTGCGGTCTCTCGAAGAAGAAATCCGCCAGGGGAGATTTCGGGAGGATCTCTACTTCCGGGTCAACACTGTCGCCATCGATCTGCCGCCGTTGCGCGAACGCCGGGAGGATATTCCGCTGCTCGCGGAGGCGTTCCTGCGCGAGTTCGCCGCTGATCGTCGGCGTGAGATCGAAGGCTTCAGCGATGAGGCGATCGACCTTTTCGAAATGTATCCCTGGCCGGGCAATGTACGCGAGCTGCGCAACGTCATCGAGCGAGCCGTTCTCTTCTGCCGAGGTCAGGTTGTGACCGTGGCAGAGCTGCCGCCCAATATCCGCGGCGGCGCACCGGCTGCCGCGGTTGGCGAAGCCCCTCCGGTGTTGCCCATGCACGATGCCGTCGAGCGTGCAGAGGCCGCTGCCATCCGCGCGGCCTTGAGCGCGACCCAGGGGCGTCGCGCAGATGCCGCCGAGCTCCTCGGCATCAGCCGCAAAACCCTGTGGGAAAAAATCAAACACCTCGAAATCGCGGTGGACTGACTAAAACCTGAGTTCTCAATTCTCAGTTCTCAAGTCTCAATTCCCGACCACCCCCTCATCCTGTGTGTGCCTCCCTGGGTGGGTGGCGGCAATTCAAAATTGAGAATTAAGAGTTGAGAATTGAATTTTCTGCTTGTGAAAACCCCCACAAATAGCCGCTATACTGTCTCTGTTTGGCTTTTGGGCGGAGGATTGATGAGGGTTCTCAGGACGTGGATACTACTGATCGTTGCGATCTCCGTGGTGATGACAACTCCAGCCGTGGCCGAGGACGCCACAAAGGACGAAAACAACCCCCTCCGCATCTTCTACGATCAAGGCTTTCGCTTCGCCACCTCGGATGGGGCGTTTTCGCTGCGGATCAACGGTCTGCTCCAGGTTCGCTACTCCTATGTCGACTACGATCCGATGATTCGTTTCAACCAGGAGGACTACTCCAACTTCTTCGTTCGCCGCGCCCGGCTGTATTTTTGGGGTAACGCCGGAAGCGAGCGCTTCACCTACTTCATCCACGTCCAGCTCGAACCCAATCAGGCGATCAACGCCAATGACCTCTGGGTCGAGTACGAGTTCTCGGATCTGCTCCGTCTCGGAACAGGTCGTATGAAGATCAGCTATGGGCTCGAGTTCATGAACTCGGGCTCCGCCCTCGGTATGGTGGAGCGGTCGCTGATGTACGGCGAAACCGACATCGACCTTGGTTCGGTCACCAAACAGGGGCCCCGTTATCCGGGTGGAGGCACCGAGCGCTTCGGTCTGAGCTGGTACGCATACACCGGTTTTGCCACCGGCGGCATGACCCTCTACCGTTCCCAGGGGATTCAACTCAGAGGGCACAAGGGTTCCGACTCCACCTCCACCTTCGAGTATCAGTTTGGTGTCTGGCAGGGCCGGAGCACGACCAGCCTCTCGAACGGCGGCAGCGGGCACCTGGTGGCCCTCCGCGTCGGATATCACCCTTGGGGCTTCGTCGACTGGCGGGTTGTGGGGGATGTCTCCCAGACGCCCCGTTTCAAGCTCGGTGTGATCGGATCCATCTACACAAACTCGAGCGAGACGAACTATCGGTTCGACGAGAGTGGGTACAACCTCGCCGCCGTCGCGCATTACAGGGGGTGGTCGCTCGACGCCGAGTGGGGCACCGAGTCCTATGATTTCGACGATTTCGAAGAAAACTTCGATCGCGACGGATGGCGGGTCGCGGTTGGCTGGTACGTGGTGCCGCGCAAGCTCGAGCTCCGTGTCCGCCGCGCTGCGATCACCCGTCTGAAGGACCCGACTTTCCTGACGGCAAACCAGTCGGGCCTCGGGACCGTGCAGGTGAGTGACGGTGAGGGTTGGAAACCCGCGATCGAGGCGGAGATCTCCGAGACCTCGGCCGCGGCAAGCTACGCTCTGCCTGGCTGGCGCAACAAGGTGGCGATCGATGTTTCGCGCCTTGTGCGATCCTTCGCCGCCGACCCCGACGCCATCCTCAACGGGGTTCCGACCCCGATCGCGAGAGTCCCCGACCAGATCGACTATCGCATTCGCGCGATGGTCCAACTCGTCTTCTAGTTTTGAGTTCCCACCCACCCGGGGATCGGTCTACTCAGGGGAGGGAGGGTGGGAACTCATAACTCAACACTCAAAACTCTACGTGTCGAGCCCCAAGCGCGAACCGTCATACCGGTCCTTCATGACCTCATCGCACCAGGCTTCGTTCTCCAGGTACCACTGGACGGTGGCCCTCAGACCCGAATCGAAGTCGTATATGGGCTTCCAGCCGAGCTCGCCTGCGATGCGATCAGCGTCGATGGCGTAGCGCAGATCGTGACCCGGCCGGTCGGTCACGAACTCGACCAGCTCTCTGCGGCCGCCGACCCCGGCAAGGGGCCGCAGCCCGTCGAGGATGTCGCACAGCGCGTGCACGACCTCGAGGTTTGTGCGCTCGTTGTGCCCGCCGATGTTGTAGGTGCGGCCCGGCCGGCCCCTGCGCACGACAAGGTCGAGG
>Ga0316193_10004136_pt1 | contig 10636 bp, 9 predicted proteins | sample MerIslsedime2_MG_FD_207735 | JGI IMG/M metagenome (GOLD analysis project Ga0316193, IMG submission 207735) | Coastal sediment microbial communities from Maine, United States - Merrow Island sediment 2 | ecosystem: Environmental > Aquatic > Marine > Coastal > Sediment | place: USA: Maine... | reverse complement strand
CACGCACACGCAAACGCATTGCCCAGGTTGCCGGTCGGTACGATGTAGTTACTAAGCTCGCTGTATTTGGCGAAATAGTCGCGACTACTTTTTGCGTAGTAAATCGACTGGGGCATGAGTCGCCCGACGTTAATACTGTTGGCGGAGCACAGATTGAAACGCTGACTCGCCTGTTTATCCGCAAACAATTGCTTGACCAGTCGCTGGCAGTCATCGAACTCCCCTTTTACCGCCAGGGAAATAATATTGTCGCCCCAACAGGTCAGCTGATGCTGCTGCCGTGGAGATACCCGGCCATCGGGAAACAGGACGACGACACGTGTGCCAGGTTGTTTGTGAAATGCAGCTGCAACGGCACCGCCGGTATCGCCGGAGGTGGCGACCAGGATGGTGGCCGGGGTTTCATCGCCTCGCTGGCGAATAATGCGTGACATGCAGGCAGCGAGGAAGCGTGCGCCAAAATCCTTAAATGCCGCTGTAGGGCCATGGAACAATTCCAGTACGGATAGTCTTTCGCTGCCCTCGTCTATCGTTCTGAGTGGCGCCGGGAAATTAAACGCTTCGGCACAGATATCTTGCAGATCATCCTCGAGGGTCGAACCAGCAAAAAAAGGTTCCAGCACGATCGCAGCGAATTCGGCCAGGGGCGCCTCGGCAGGCAGGTCTGCCGGATTGAAATGCGGTAGCTGCTCGGGAACAAACAGTCCCCCGTCAGGTGCGGTGCCCGCCATGATGGCATCTTCTAGCGCAACCGATTTGCCACCTCGCGTGCTCAGATATCGCATGGTTAACCCGGAGCCCCCAGGTAACGTGCCAGCCTCAGCAGATCAGCGAATACCCCCGCGGCGGTCACTGCTGGCCCTGCTCCCGGCCCCTGCACAACCAGCGGATTGTCGCTGTAACGACCCGATACGAAGCGGACGATGTTGTCGGTGAGGTTGATGTGAGCAAAAGAGTGATCGGCCGGTAATGATTCCAGCCTCACCGTAGCTTTACCGTCCTTGTTGAGGCTGCCTACGTAGCGTAATACCTGGCCCGCAGCGTTGGCCTTTTTGTAGCGTGTCAGCATCGCGTCATCATGCTTACTGAGATCGCTGAGGAACGCCTCAATAGAACTGGCATGCAACTCTTCCGGCACCAGGCTTTCGATCTCTATATCGTCCAGCTCAAGGCGCAACCCTAGTTCCCGTGCAAGGATGATTAGCTTGCGAGCAACGTCCGTACCTGACAAGTCATCGCGCGGGTCCGGTTCGGTGTAACCACTGTCGCGTGCTTCACGCACAATGGCGGAAAACGGGGTCGACCCATCGAAAACATTAAACAGGTAAGCCAGTGTGCCGGAGAAAATACCTTCGATGGCCAGTATGTCATCGCCGGTTTCCTTCAAATCACGCAAGGTCTGAATGATTGGCAAACCCGCACCTACACTGGTTTCATATAGAAAGTGCGTGTTATTCGAGCGCCGGCTGCTATGCAGTTCATCGTAATAAATCAGCGAGCCGCTTTGTGCCTTTTTGTTGGCTGTAACGACGTGCATGCCCTGGGTAAACCAGTCTGCGTAGCGATCGGAGACCTCGCTGCTGGCCGTGCAATCAACGATTGCAGCATGGGGCAGATGCTCAGCATTTACATGCGTGTTAAACCGGTCCCAGTCCAGCGGTTCCCCCCTGCTCTCTAATTCCCCGGCCCAATTTTGCAGGTCAATGGCTTTCTCGGCGAGCACCATGCGGCTGGACGTCGCGATACCCCGAACCCGAAAATCGAGGTTAAAGGTATCTTTCAATCGCTCGACCTGGGTCGCCATTTGTGCGAGCAGGGTTGCCCCGACATTGCCGGGGCCGATCAGACCTAGCGAAACCGTTTCGGTTGACAGGTAGAAGCCAGCGTGTGCTGCACGCAATGCACGTGTGGCGGAATGTCCATCGATGACGGCCGAGATATTGCGCTCGGAAGAACCCTGCGCAATCGCCCTGACATTGATGCCGGCATTACCCAGCGTCCCCAGAAAGCGCGACGCGATGCCGGGCATTCCCGCCATCCCATCGCCCACCACAGCAATAATGCTGCAGTCACGTCGTATCTCTACCCTCTGTATCTGGTTCTGGTCCAGTTCCATCGCGAACGCCCGGCGCACGACGGTCTCGACTTCGTCCGCCATTGTTCCAGGTACCGCAAAACAAATTGAATGTTCAGAGCTGGCCTGGGAAATCAATATGACGGATATGTTAGCGCTGCGCAGAGCACCGAACAGCCGGTCAGCCGTTCCCGGAACACCGATCATGCCAGTGCCCTCGAGGTTCACCAGTGCCACGCTTTCCACCGTCGTAATGCCCTTTATGGCATGGCCGTTTTTGGCGGACCCACTAACTTTCGACCCTGCTGCATCTGGCTCGAAGCTGTTCTTTATATAGATAGGTATGCCGCGCTCCACTGCGGGCGACATGGTCTGCGGATGAATGACTTTGGCGCCGAAATAGGCCAGTTCCATCGCTTCGTTATAGGTGAGCTCTTCAATGACAGCCGCTTCGCTCACACGGTTCGGGTCGGCGCTCATCACCCCGCCGACATCGGTCCAAATTGTGATCTCGGATGCGTCAAGCAAGGCACCCATGATCGATGCGCTGTAATCGCTGCCGTTTCTGCCCAGGGTGGTTTGCAGCCCATCGGCATCACTGGCTATGAATCCAGTGATAACCACTATGCACGCCTCCGACTGGGGGAAGTGCTCATGCGCCAGCGCTTTTGAGCGGTCCCAGAGCACCGCCGGCCCGAGTTCGCCCGGTTCGACGACTAATACTGCGCGCGCGTCCAGCCAGGATACGGTTCTTTCAACCGGGTCGTTTTGCGATTCCTGCCGCAAAAAGGTAGCTAATAGCCGGCTTGACCAGAGTTCTCCGTATCCGGCTACGACATCGCGGCTGCGCTGTGCCGCCGAGCGAACCAGCGCCACCGCATTTAATATGTCGCTCGCTTCGCCCAGCTCTTTTTCGAATACAGCAAGCAAGGGGTCACGTTCACTCGCCGCGTTGATCAGTTCCGCGACCGTGCTGCTGTAGCGCTGCCGAATGGCATCAATACCGCCACTGATAGCATCGTTAGACCGTTCGGCCTGGGTAATCAGTTCGAGGAGCGCGTTGGTCATGCCCCCCATAGCCGACACAACCACGGCAATACGTGGATTGTCGTGTGAGTGCAGCAGGCCAGCAACGCGGCGAAAACAATCCGCATCAGCGACGCTGGTGCCACCAAATTTGTGCACCGCCCAACTCTGTTTGCCGGCTTTCGAGCCCACTATTCGTATTCCTTAATGTGTCTGTAGCAATTGTAAATGCCGCCATCCCGCGACATCCGGCGCGTATGATAACCGCATCCGGGCCGAAAATAGTGCGTTTAAGCAGTTTTTGAGTACCCGCCGAGCCTGAGGTGCCAACGCGGGTATCGGTGTAATTCCGCTTGCAAGGGATGATTTAGCCAGCAACAATGCCGCCATGCACATGAACGCTAAAGAATTTCGTGACTGGGACCACAAGGCCATTACCTTGCTGGGTATGTCAGGGGTGGGCAAAACCACGCTGGCCAATAACCTGCCGCAAAGCAGTTGGTTTCATTATTCTGGCGACTACCGGATCGGCACCCGTTACATGGATGAGCCGATCATGGACAACATCAAGCGGCAAGCCATGAAAGTGGACTTTTTACGTGATTTGTTGCGCAGTGACTCTATTTTTATTGCTAATAACATCACTATTAACAATCTGGAACCCATTTCATCCTTTCTGGGGCAGCTTGGCGCGGAAAAACATGGCGGTTTGCCGCTGAACGAGTTTTTGCGACGGCAACACCTGCACCGCGAGGCCGAAAATAATTCCATGATTGATGTGGCCAGTTTCATGGCCAAGGCACGTGAAATCTACGGATACCAGCACTTTGTCAACGATACCGGCGGAAGTGTCTGCGAGCTCGACAGCCGTGAGGCTCAGAAGGTCCTCGCGGACAATACCGTTGTGCTCTATATAAGGGCCGATGAGGACATGGAGCAGGAATTAATACGCCGAGCATCAACTAATCCAAAACCGATGTATTACAACGAAGAGTTTCTGAAAAATCAGCTTGAGGTGTATCTCGAACAGGAAAATTTGCGTGGGGTCGACGAGTTGGAGCCGAAGAAGTTTGCGCGTTGGATATTCCCGGAGTTGGTGAAACACCGTCGCCCGCTATACCAGGGGCTGGCTGATAAATATGGCTACACAATCACCGCGAATGAAGCTGAACAGGTACAAAGCGAACAGGATTTTCTCGACCTGGTAGAGCTGGCTATTGGCCGCGCGGACAACTCGTGAGCAAATAAAATGGCATTCTGGAGCGATACTGTACTTCCGAGAATCATCGACCGGGGCATGCGTAACGAGTTTATGGCCCAGCACCGCGATCGGGCGGCACCGCTGGCCTACGGACGAGTGCTGGAAATAGGCTTGGGTTCGGGGCTGAATATTCCTCTGTATACAGAAAAAGTCGAGCACCTGTTCGGTTTGGAACCTTCTGCTGTTTTGTGTGATAAAGCGGGCGAACTGGCTGATGCTGCGCCCTTTGCCGTCGATATACTTGAGGCATCTGCCGAATCAATCCCCCTGGAACGCGGCACTATCGATACGGTGGTCAGCTCCTGGACCCTATGCTCAATTCCCGGCATAGAAATAGCTTTGCAGGAAATCCGCCGGGTCATGCGTCCTGACGGGAAGTTTATTTTTATCGAGCATGGGCGTGCACCGGAACCGGACGTAAGTCGCTGGCAGGATCGCCTGGAACCTCTGTCTGCACCGTTGTTGGGTTGCCGCTTAAATCGGGCGATGGATGAACTGCTCGAAGGCTCTGGCTTCAATATACTAAGTATGGACAAAGGCTATATGGACGGCCCGAGGCTGATTTCCTATCACTATATCGGCCAGGCCAGACCCCAGTAATCCGGACCCTAATTGAGGACAACTCATGTTAAATCGATTTAGCAGGCTATTAATTTTACTGAGCACAGTCGGTCTGTGCCTGCTTCCAGCCATTGCCAGTAGCGCGCACAATGACCCGAAAACCGTGGCCATACTCGAGGAGCTGGAGGCCAATCGCAGGCTGGTGGTTGCTGAAAATATGACGGTAGCGGCGTCGATGCCCGCGTTCTGGGACGTGTATGACGCGTATCGCTCGGAAATTTCAGCGCTGCAGAATCAGGAGTTCAACCTGTTAAGCGAGTTTCGCGATCACTTCGAGGATCTAACGGACCCTCGTGCCAATGACCTTATGACCAATTATTTCGAGCTCGAGCAAAAAATGCTGGCAGTCCGTACCGCATATATAGCGAAATTTAATGGGGTTATTAGCCCCAAAAAGACGCTGCGGTTCTACCAGATTGAAAGCAAACTGGATTCGATAATCAGGTCGGATGTGTCCTCGGTAACACCGTTGGTTCCCGACGAGCCCGAATCTTAGATTTCGGTCTCGCAAGATCGGGTGAATACCCCAAGCTGCTTAAGTAGAACGCGGCAGGTATTGCTCGTCGCAATGTTCGGATTGAGCGCAGAATCGGCCTGATTTTGTGAGCTTCGCACGGAAAATAGCCACAGAGGATGCTAACGTCTACCTATCATCTGGTTCATGGTGAGTATGAAGCGCTGGAAGCGACCTACAGGCCTGATGTCAAACAGATATAGATATTTACCTATGCAATCTGTCGCGCCCATATACTAGACTCTGCTATCGACGACTATTAAAACAAGAATAATAAGAATGACAGACGTTCAAAAAGCTCACGGCCCCCTCCAGGGAATCAAAGTCCTCGAACTCGGGCAGCTTATTGCCGGACCGTTTACGGGTTCTTTCCTTGGTTATTTTGGTGCCGAGGTTATCAAGGTGGAGCAGCCTGGTGCGGGCGATCCGTTGCGCAAATGGCGCATGATGGATGGCGATACTTCAGTCTGGTGGGCCAGCATGGCCCGCAATAAAAAGTGCATCACTGCAAACCTTCGTACAGAAGCTGGGCGGGATATCGTGCACAGACTGGCGGCCGAAGCTGATGTCCTGATTGAAAATTTCCGCCCCGGCGCGATGGAAAAATGGGGGCTTGGCCCAGATGTATTGCGTAAGATTAACCCTGGACTGATTTACGCACGTGTCTCGGGTTATGGGCAGACTGGCCCCTACTCCAGTCGGCTGGGATTTGCGTCGGTATGCGAGGGTTATGGTGGCTTTCGGTACCTGAATGGATTCCCCGACCGTCCGCCTGTCCGGCCTAACCTCAGCATGGGCGATACTCTGGCGGCATTGCATACGGCGCTTGGCATCGTTATGGCCTGTGTACGCAAGTTGACGGATCCTGAGCACAAAGGTCAGGTTGTGGATGTTGCCATCTATGAGGCGGTATTCAACCTGCTCGAATCAGTGGTGCCCGAATATGACCGCGGCGGAGAAATTCGCGAGTGCTCGGGTTCGACGCTCACCGGGATTGTTCCTACGAATACCTATCGCTGCAAAGATGGCAAGGATGTGATTATCGGTGCCAACGGTGATTCCATTTTCAAACGCCTGACCGTAGCCATGGGAAGACCGGAAATGGGTGATGACCCGCGGTTCGCCGACAATGCCGGTCGCGTAATACATGAGCCGGAGATTGATGCGGTGATTGCCGCATGGATGACTACCATGACGGGTGACGAAGCACTGGCGGTGCTTGAGAAAGCAGAAGTACCTTCCGGCCCCATATATAGCGTTGCCGATATGATGACCGATGAGCATTACATTGCGCGGGGGCTGTTTGAAACAGTCGAGTCAAACGGTAAGCCGCTAAAAATTCCAGCTATGATTCCCAAGCTCAGTGACACGCCCGGCGAAACTCGGTGGCCCGGCCCGGCGCTGGGTGCGCACAACGAGGAAATACTGGGTGATTTGCTCGGCATGTCAACCGAAGAAATAGCACGATTGAAAGAAGCCGGCGATATTTAGAATCAACTCTTCGGCGCTCGGTTTTTGGCTGACTTTTAGTCCCACCGTTTCCGCGGTCAAATGCTGGCCTGATGTCTGTAATATATACATACCTAAAGGCTGCTACTAAGCTGTAGCGCATTCTCCGGTGTTGCAGAAGGAAATCGCCACGCTATGGCTTACGAAATGCTTCCGTATTTGCTGTCGCGAGTATCTTCACGCACTAATCAGCTATGGGTCAGGCAACTCCGCGAGCATGGACTTACCATAGGTCGCTGGCAGGTTCTGAATGTACTTTCAACCTATGATGGCAGTCGTATTGGTACTATTGCCGATCTTAGTGGTGGCGAACAACCGGCAGTGAGTCGCGTTATTGATCAGATGGAACGGGATGGCCTGGTGAAACGGCGCCCTTCCTTGAATGACACCCGTGCCGTAGAAGTATGGATAACCCAGCTAGGGCGCGATATTTATTCTGAATTGATGCCTGAAGCTCAAGCATTTGTTGCACGTATGCTGCGGACGTTAAGTGATGCCGAAAGCAAACAGATGACGGCTCTGCTGGAGCGTTTGTTCAGCGACCTGCAGGAAGAACCATGAGTGTTGCTGGCAACCATCTGTCAGCCACCACTGGAATTAGCGACAAGGCCAGCTATTTTGCCCACTAGAATAGCGACTCAAACAACCAAGAAAATTTTTCATGACTGAGCAACCCTTTTCACACGTCTACATATCCAAAATGATTGACCAGGTTCTTGCCAATACAGGCTGGGATGAACTTGTCGCCTCCGATGGAGCTGCTTTTCTTCCCCTGACTATGCTGGAGGGCGGACATTCGGCTGGTTACGTCAGGCTCTGGCGTGGTGCGAAGGGGTCGCCGCTGGACCGGATGGTTCACATGCGTCTGATCGCTGGGCCGGTAGAAACACAACTATTGTTCATTTTTGGCCGGTCGGAAACATCGATGCCGCATTTGCATGCTCAGGTCGTGCAGTTTCCACCTGACGGCTGTGTTTACAACATGGATTACCTGCCGCGAGTGGACCCTGTCGATCGGCCTGAGTGGTTTGAACGGGTGTTCGGAGCATTGCGTCGGCCTTATCGAAAAGCCACAACGGACAGCGAGAACTCCTGTGCGCAGGCACCCGCCAACCCTGCGCTGGCAGTTTACATGTCGCCCTGGGGCATCGCGAGTGGCCGGGCCGATAAGGCTGAATTGGACAAAGTCACACCCTGTATCGATGAATATCTCGAGCATTATCTTCGGCTGGCGAACGAAGATGGCTGGGATGAACCGAATGGTGCTTCCCTGGTCGAGCGTGATCGTCGTCACCTGGCGTTGTTTTTCAGTGATGACATGGATCCGCGTGCATGGAACGGCGTCTACCGCATTATTGGCGAAGACCAGGGTCGTGCGGTCAAAGCTCTTTTTGAATCACCGCTGGGCGATTCATAGGCTGTTCCTGCCCCTTACGACATCGATTAAATAATTAATTAATTTCACCATGGAGATTAACGAGTGAAGATTGCGATTATAGGTGCGGCATACACTGGCCTGGCTGCCGCTGAGTTTCTGAAAGCCAAGGGGCACACCATTAGCGTTACAACCACTAATGAAGCTCGCGTTGAGCAGTTAAGCGCTGTTGCTGACCGTGTGGTTGTCATGAAGGGTAGCGATCGCGAGAAAATGCGTGAGCTTGTTGCTGGTCAGGACGTGGTGCTGATGACAGTAGCCGGCGGAATGGTCGAAAGAGACGGTAAGTATGTGATGGATCTCGATCTGTATCGGGATGCCTACGTAGGCACAGCCGAATCACTTGTAGAATCTCTGGATGCGGCGCCGGGCCTGAGTCAGATTATTTTCACTGGTTCCTGGAGCGCTTATGGCAATGCCGGTGGAGCGGATGATGTAAACGAAGAAACGCCAGCGACCCCGGCGTCTCCGTTCGCCCAGGTCTATATCGATACGGAGAATCTCCTGTTCGGTGCCGCGACCGACAAATTGAAAGTGGCTGTCTATCGCACAGGTACTATTTACGGGCCCCAGGTCGGCTTCGTACCGCGCGGCCTGGCGGCACAGACGCTACCGATGGCCGGGCAAACCGTGCCCTTTGATGGCAATGCACCCGCTGCGATCGTGCACCGTGATGATGTGGTGCGAGCGCTGGACTTCGCAATCGAGCATCAGTTTTCCGGTTTGTATAATCTGATAAACGACATTAGTGATACCAAGGAAGTGTTTTTCGGCCGTATGACTGAAGCCGCAGGCAAAGATCCTATCAACTGGGTTGGTGCAGGCACCGGACCTAAAAGCCTGTCTAATCAGAAGATCAAGGATGCAGGCTTTGCGTTCGGGGACCCCCTTGCGGAAAAAGACGGCGCGAGCTTCTTGTAGCACTCACTACGCAGTAACAAGGGAGTAGCTGGTTGGCCATCAAGCGTTTTAACGGTGACCCGGGCGAGATTGTGACGGTCGAATACAGTTCGGCCATTCTGGCTGATAATCCACTCGGCGATCCGCATACGCGGCAATTCGATGTCTGGCTACCTCCTGGCTACAACCGTGGCGCCGGGCTCGACCGTGGCAAACGCTTCCCGGTACTTTATGACCTGGTGGGCTACACCGGCTCAGGTGCATCTCATACCAACTGGCAGGGTTTTGATGAGAATGTTCCGGAGCGCGCAGCCCGCTTGATTCACCAGCACAAGATGACGGGCTGCATTATCGTATTCCCGGATTGTTTTACCGCCCTGGGTGGCAACCAGTACGTTAATTCATCAGCGATCGGGAATTATGCAGACTATCTGACCCGCGAAATCATTCCTTTCGTCGATTCCGAGTTTCGTACCCTGGCAGCGCGAGAAAACCGCGGCTGTTTTGGCAAATCGTCGGGCGGTTACGGCGCCATGGTTCATGGTATGAAATACACGAAATATTGGGGTGCCATCGCAAATCATTCGGGTGACGCTTATTTTGATTTTATCTACCGGTCAGACTGGCCCAACACAATCACCCAACTCGCCAGATTTCGGGATGAAAAACTACGTGAGGGGCCATGGCAACTGCCTGCTGCGCGTGGCATAGATGACGTCGATGGGCCCGATGCCGGTATGGACGATGGCCGGGTGAAAAACTTTCTGGACTATGCCTGGAAACGTCCTCGACTCAATCCCAACGAAATGCATTGCCTGATGAATTTGTGCATGGCGGCGACTTACGACGCAGACGCGGACGCGCCCAATGGGTTTCGCGTGCCATTCGACCTTGATACCGGTGAACTGCTGCCCAAACGCTGGCGAAGATGGTTACGGCATGACCCAATAAATATGATAAGTCGTTATCACCGCAACCTCGGCAAACTAAAGGCCGTCTATATGGACTGCGGCTGGCGCGACCAGTACCACATTCAGTATGGTAGCCGACTCATTTCCCGGCAGCTCTCGCGCTACGGGGTAAAGCACCGCTACGAAGAGTTTGATGGCACCCATTCAGGTATCGACGGTCGAATGGATATCAGCCTCCCCTGGCTGCAGCGTGCCTTGCGCGCTTGACCCAAGCCCGCACCTTAGTGTCAGGATTAAGTTAAAAACACACTAAAACGCTGACTTTCGAGCCGTTTGCTCGGTTGAAGTGCGAGCCTCATCACGGTCATATTCAACGGAATCGCTC
>Ga0316193_10004133_pt1 | contig 10640 bp, 12 predicted proteins | sample MerIslsedime2_MG_FD_207735 | JGI IMG/M metagenome (GOLD analysis project Ga0316193, IMG submission 207735) | Coastal sediment microbial communities from Maine, United States - Merrow Island sediment 2 | ecosystem: Environmental > Aquatic > Marine > Coastal > Sediment | place: USA: Maine... | reverse complement strand
AAAGGCCAGCGAGAAAAAGGCCAATGTCCTTTGCTCGCCTAATTTTGGTTACAAGCATTTCCTCAAGGCCCTGGGTGATAAAAAACTGGATGGGCTGGACCTGTCTCACGTGCGCGTCATTTATAATGGTGCGGAGCCCATCTCCATTGACCTTTGTGATGAGTTTTTGACCCGCATGGCCGCATACAAGCTAAAGCGGGAAACCATGTTTACCGTCTATGGCCTGGCCGAGGCCAGTCTTGCCGTGGCCTTTCCGCAGTGTGGCCAGGCTTATCGGGCGGTATATCTCGATCGGCATGCGATACAGGGAAATGAGCAGGTGAAGGTGATCGCGGCAGATGAAAAAGATGCGGTTGGCTTTGCCATTGTGGGCAAGGCAGTGGCGGATTGTTTGATCAGGATAACGGATAATACCGGTAAGATTTTGGCCGATGCTTATATTGGGGATATCGAGATCAAGGGCGATAATGTCACCAAGGGTTATTATCATAACGATGTGGCCAACGCCATGGCCATGGCCATGGCCATGGCCATGGCCGGTGACGGTTGGATAAAGACAGGCGATTTAGGTTTCTTGCACAAGGGCGAACTGGTCATTACCGGTCGCGCAAAAGAAATCATTTTTGCCAATGGGCAAAATTATTATCCGCATGATCTGGAATCGGTGTTATACGAAGACGCTTCGTTTGAACTGGGAAAAGTTGTGGCCTGTGGCGTGCATGAAGATATCCAGCAAAAAGAGGTGCTTTTGATCTTTGTGCTGTATCGCGGCGACCTGGATGCTTTTCCGGCAATAGCAAACAAGGCCCGAAAAATAATCAATGAGCAATTGGGACTTGAAGTGACCGCAGTTGTTCCTGTGCGGAAGATTCCAAAAACAACAAGTGGAAAAATCCAACGTCGTGCGCTGGGTAATGCCTATTTGGATGGCGAGTTTGATGCGGTATTGATATCAAGGAATGATACTCAACTATCTGAAAATAATTCATTATCCCTGGCAAATGACAAGGAAGCACAATTACAAAAGCTCTTCAATGCCGCACTCGAAGAGAAAACGATCAACCTGGATGACAACTTTTTTGAACTGGGTATCAGCTCACTTGCCCTGGCCGAGATCCACCAGCGTATCGATGAGGTATTCCCGGGTGAGATCGATATAACCGATTTGTTTGAGTATCAAACAATCAATGAACTGGCCTCGTTTTTGGAGGAAAAAATGCTAAAGGCGGTGAGCGCTTAAACGGCTATAGATATTTGTTCCCGAACACCATCTCTAATTGCAGGGTCAGAGATGGTTCAGGATCAAAATTTGTTTCTCTTTCATAAAGCATCTCCGGGCGTACTTCCAGAAACAGCCAATCTTTATGGATCAGCTGGCGATAACTGATCCTGGCCAGATAACTTGTTGCGTAAACAGTCGGGTGGCTATCACCAAATACCGTGACAGAATAAGCCACTGCCCTGCGATCCGTCAGCTCATGGAAAAGTGCAAAGGAGTGACTGAATTCATAGTAGTCCCGGTTGTCTTCCCATATGGCATTTGTCGATGAACGAAACAACACCTTTCTGCCCAAGGCTCGGTCAAATTCAAATAATGTTGATGTGCCAACACCGGTTGATTTAAACCAGAACAGCGTTTCAGAAAAATGGAACTTCCATAAGCCGAGTTTGGTGTCCCGAAAGAGGCGATAACGCAGAAAGGGGTTTAATGGGGCATCGATCTTCATGCCGAGAGAAGAGCGGGCGTTCCAGCCCTTTTTCTCCTTGAAGGTTTTTTGTAAGGCGGCGTAGAAATCAGTTTTTTCGGCAGTCTGTGCAGGTGTGATTGGACTTGAGCCATCGGCGCCGGCCTGGGCACCACGTTCAGTTTCAGTCTCAATCACGAGTTTCAATTTTTTCTTGGTTTTTGGCAAATCGATTTTTAAACGCAGTTCGCCTACATTACTGATATCTCCGTAGCGATCAAAAATTGATTGAAATGTTAAACGGGCATAACTCCTGGTTGATTCCTGGTATATCTTTTCATCAGCAAAGAAGATATCCATATATTTGGCCATGGTTTCAACGCCTTGTGAAACATAGTTGTGAGGCGCATCGAGTAGACCAAAAATGCTTTCCTCTTGTCTTTCCGGCTCAAATTCATCATCATTATCAATCTCGTCTTCATCGTCATCGTTATCGTCTTCTACCTCCTGCACATCCGTTTCTGTATTGTGAATTTGACTCTGGTCTTCTGCGGGCAAATTATTTTCTGCCTGCACCTGGCCAATGCCGTATATGTGGACATACAGGAGTAGGGCAAGCAGTAATAATCGTTTAAGCTTCATGAATCGTGATTAAAGAGGGGGTGTCATTTACGCATACTTAGTGAACTTAGCCGGATTATCGCAGAATAGCCCATGATGGGCCTGGTTAGCTTGAATTTATTTGTATTAGTGATATCTAATATTATTTTCATTTCATGGCAAGCTATTGACATAGACCCAATTTAATGAGGTATTATTGACAGTCTGGCACCCTATAATAAATGCTTGATCTTTAAACTCGTATGCCAAAAATAAACGGCTATGTCTTTATGGCACAGATCATACAGTAGGCAAACGGTGTGCCAAGGATGATTGAGTGGTTTGCTAAAGACTCATCAGAATCGGCCGTTGTTCCGGGAGCAGCGATGTTCATCTGTATGCGGATTGTGTTGTTAGCAAAGTCTCTATAGAACTTAAGATACAACAATGTGCATATCAAGCAGGGTTCTGAATATCCCTATTTTTTCGCCTAAAGTACCAAAAAAATTGAGAAGGCGTAAATAGCGTATTTATAGACTTTATGGATCAGCTATAATCCTGGCCTGTCGTCAGTGATGTACTTTTAACGAATGTAGTTTCAACAGGGTTATTTTTTTGTATCAGCTTTTCGAGAAACGCCTGTCCCACCTGATTAACTCCGGACAGCAAGGGCTATTATGCGGGGGCCTCATTGGCCTGGAGAAAGAAACCCTACGCGTCGGTAAGGATGGCAAAATAGCCCAGACAGCACATCCTTATGCACTGGGTTCAGCCTTAACACACCCTTATATTACGACAGACTATTCAGAAGCACTGACGGAAATTATTACCCCACCCTTTAGTGATCTATCTCAGGCGCTTCAATTTCTGGCCCTTACACAGGCCTTTGTATACCAGCATCTTAGCGACGAGTTGCTTTGGGCCACGAGTATGCCCTGTGTTGTAGCCGGCGATACCAGTATACCCATTGCACAATATGGTTCCTCAAATGCCGGCTTGATGAAAACAGTCTATCGGCGTGGCCTGGGCCATCGTTACGGCAGGGCCATGCAGGTGATTGCCGGTGTTCATTACAATTATTCGGTACCAGAGGAATTCTGGCCGTGTTACCAGGCACTTGAAGGCGACGACTCACCGAGGCAGGCGTTTATCTCGGCACGGTATTTTGATTTGATTCGGAATTTGCTGCGGTTTGGCTGGTTAATTCCCTATTTGTTCGGCGCCTCACCGGCAATCTGCAAGTCATTTCTGGCCAGTACACCGCATAATCTGGAGGCCTTTGATGCGAATACCTATTATGAACCTTATGCCACATCATTACGCATGGGTGATATTGGTTACCAGAACAATAAGGAAAAAGCCAGTGGGGTGAAGGCATGTTATGACTCGCTTGAGGAATATATTGCAAGTCTTGATAAGGCCATCTCGGCTCCTTATAAAGGCTACGAAAAATTTGGCATTTTTTCCGCTGGTGAGTACCAGCAACTCAACACGAATATTTTGCAGATTGAAAATGAGTATTACAGTACGGTCAGACCGAAACAGGTTTTAGATGGGAATGAAAAACCGATCCTGGCATTAAAAAAACGGGGTGTGCAGTATATTGAACTTCGATCTTTGGATGTCAATGCCTTTGACCCGCTGGGTATCAATGAGCATCAGGCCAGGTTTCTTGAGGCCTTTATGCTGTTTTGTCTCTTGCATGATAGCCCTGATATTGATACCGATGAGCAGGCTGCCATTGATATGAATGAGATACAGACCGCACATCAAGGGCGTAGCCCGGGGTTTCGACTCAATCGGCACGGCAAACCACAGGCGCTGCACACCTGGGCGCTCGAATTATGTGATGTGATGCAGGGGCTTTGTCATGTGTTGGACGAGGGGAGCAAATCACGGGCGTATACAACGGCCTTGAATATGCAGGTAGATTGTATAAAACATCCTGAGTTAACACCTTCGGCCAGAATGCTGGAGGAAATGCGTGCTGAGAATGAGGGATTCTTTGATTATGCGTTGCATATGTCAAAACAGCATGAGGCGTATTTTAGAAACATAAAAATATCTGATGATAGCATAGAAAAATATAATAAAGAGTCGATGAAGTCCCACCAAAAACAGACCGAAATGGAGGCCGAACCACAACCGGCCTTTGAACAATATCTCGAGGCCTATTTCAAACAGACCTGAAATTATTAGCCTAAATTCCTAAAATAAAATAAATAAAACCATAAACGGGCCGATATGGCTTTTTATGAGTACTAATAATAAACAAGCAAAAAATATTCACGTAATAGAAGTGAGTAAACTGGGGTATGGGTACAGCGTGACCCATCGGCATAATGGCAAATTGATGTTTACCGCAACGTATGAAAAAGAGATGGAAGCCTTACGTACGGCGGCGATTATCGGTACCGCGGAAGAAGATCAGGGGCATGAGGTGACGGTAAATATCAACTACAACCGTAGGCCGGGTGCGGCATAGATACCGGCTTTAACCCCCTGTTTTGTCTATCTGATTTACGACGAACAGCATCCAACTTGCTGTGGCGGAGCCTAAACGGCGACCTTGGCCAGGGCCTCTGGGAAAGGGACGGGGTTAGCAGGTAAAAACTCATTATTTTTCAGTGAAAATACAACGAGGTATAGGGTGGCTGTGCTGGTTCAATTAAAAGAAGGTCTTGCCGGGATACGTTTGCATATCGACAAGGAAAAATTCAGCATTGGCCGTGGTCCGGAAAATGATATCAGCATCGATGATGGGCTGGTGAGTAAAGTACATGCCGTAATTGAGATCATGGAGAATAAGGAAAAACCGGGTTTTGATTATTTCCTCCAGGATCAAGCCAGCACCAATGGTCTGTATGTAAATGATGAAAAGATACAACGCCATAAGTTGAGCCATGGCGATATCATTCGTCTTGGTTTAAGCAATTTTCAGTTTCAGGATGATGTAAAAAATAATATGGATGAAACAGCTCAACTACAAAAGACCTGGATTCCCGGTGTGTTCTATACCAAGAAAAAATCAAAATCATAAGTTCATTTCTTAAAAAATCTATTTGCATAAGGCATTGCCTATAAACGTGCAAAGACTGGCGATGAAGATTGCCGCAGTTATTTTTTTCTCTCCATCATGGGCGTGATGTAAAATTTTTTATAAGCGATACGTTGTTCTGTGTAATTTCGTCTAGAATTAAATACTAGGTGGTGTTTTCTCAAAAAAATTAACTCTAACTCTATGGAGGTGTTTAATATCTACAGATGGATGACATTGTAACGATACTAGTACGTTTGCTCGCTGCTGGATTGGCGGGCGGAATCATAGGCCTCGAACGTAGTTATCATGGCCGCCCGGCGGGATTACGCACCCATACCTTGGTCTGTGTCTCATCAAGCCTACTTATGTTGCTGACGGTGTTTCAGTGGAAACTCTTGGAAGGCGTGCCGATTGATACCATTCGGATTGATCCTACACGTATGGCTCAGGGGATCATGACGGGTATCGGTTTCCTCGGTGCCGGTGTCATTATGAAGGAACGGCTTACGGTCCGCGGTCTGACCACAGCGGCATCGGTGTGGATGACGGCTGCGATCGGCATTATTATCGGTATGAAGTTCTACAGTTCTGCCGTGGCGGCAACGGTGATTACTGTGCTGGTCTTAAGTGGCCTGGGTTGCGTAGAGCGCCGTATGAAATCCATACGCTATGCAACCTTGATGGTGCGCTTCAAACGTTCAGTCGGTTTACCTCGCGAGGAACTCTATGCCTTGATTAGAGAACAAAATATCAGGTATTACACGCCCAGCTATCACCTCGAGGAAGAAGGCACCATTTTCCAGTATGTCATGACGATCAATACCCATGAACTCGATCATTTTCATGCCTTGGCGAGTCGGCTTTGCGAGTTCGAGCAGATTGTGGAATTCAGTATTATGCCGACAGGTGATTAATGGTGCAGGTGAAAGATAAAAACATTTAGTCTGCCGGGATTTCCTGACGCAGGCGTTCCTTATCAAACCACCAACGATTATCCACCATGACCTCCAGTATCTGGGCCAGCTTGGGTAAAAGGATTGCAGGTTCATTCAGTTGGAGTCTTTCAATCCAGAGATCAAAACCCTCCTGGTCGGTAATATGGCTATGTCGTTGTGCCACCTGACCAAGCACGTGGCCTGTTAAAAACAACAGGCTTTCCTGTTTGTCACCACGGGTTCTGAGTTCGGCAATATACTTTGCTGTCGCCGCTGCAATCGCAGCACCATCGGAGTCTGCCGGTGTTTCATCAACAATATGGTGGAGCATGGTCACGCTGGTGTCGGCCTCGATAGGAAAACTCACCGCCAGCCAGACACCATGGCCAAGTGCAACGATCGCTTCATCCTGTTCCGTTTGGAAAAGAACATTGCAGGTTTCCACGGCCTCTTGCCAATGTTTGTGCTGTAGAAAGATATCGAGCGCAGGTCGTGCCTGTTGCCAGGCCTCCTGTTGGCGTTCAAGCGTCAACAGTGCTTCAGCAACATCCAAGGCCTTGTTTGCCCAGGCCAGTGGTGCGCTTGTTTTATCGATGCTGGCCAGTGCCGCCTGATCACGCTGGAGTAATTCCTGGGCGGACAGCCTGGCATCAAGCATATTAATTTGTGTTTCAGCGCTGCTGGGGTCGGTTGGATCTTTGGAATTGGTCATCGATATTCACGGGGAAAGCTGATTATTTAAAAGGTGGGATATTGTACCGAATCAACATAGGCTTGAAAATGAAATGTTGGGGTAAATCTCAATATCGCTTTTTCATTAACTGCCTGTCATATACCTACACTTTACAATATGATTTTTTAGTATGAGGCAGATGTTGTGCCTGGCCTGGATTGATAACTTGCATGATGTTTAGGTCGGCCGAGTACCCATACTGAAGATTGTTTTAATATTTAGCCACAACCCTTTCTCTGTCGCGAGTTTGTCGACTTCGCTCAGGTGGCTTGCCTTGAACTGCTGCAATTGCTCCGGGGCCAGTTGCTCAAGTACGCCACGATAGCCACTGCTCCACAGGAGCTCCCACCAGTCCTCACTGTTATTCAAATGGTAACCGAGCTGTTCCGTCACGGCCTGCGGCTGCTCGAAGCCGGTCTCATGCAAGAGATCGAGACAGGGCTGTTCCTCATCGATTAGGAGCCAGTTGCCCTTGGGGAATTCAACACCAAAGGCCTCGACATCCCTTTGGAACTGTTCGACCAGGGGCGAAAAACTCGTTTTGGCAAAGCTGGTGAAAATGAATCGTCCCCCTGGCTTGAGAACGCGAAAGACCTCCTTCATGCCTGCCAGCATGTCGGGCAGAAAAAACAGGCCATAGGAGCAAAAGGCGGCATCGAAGTATTGACTGCGGAATTCCAGCTGTTCGGCATCCATGGTATGGAGGTCGATATTGTTGAGGCCGGTCTTTTGTATATTGACGGAGGCCTTGTCGAGCATTTTGTCCGACAGGTCGATGGCCTGTACTCTTCCCTGTTTTCCAAGGGTCTGGGCACAGGCAATGGCGGCCATGCCGGTACCGGTGGCCATATCCAGTACCTTGCTGCCGGGTGTGGCCTTGATGAGATCAACCATTCGGTCGGCGGTAAAAGGGAAAAAACGCGTGGATGGGTTGTCATAATCCCCGGCAACGAGATCGAAGATCGATTTAATCTGTTGTTTAATCTGCTGTGGGTCCTTGTTTGCTGTCATGGTGGATCAAATCAGGCGTTAATGCGTTACAACATGGTATGTACTGGTATGGAGACAAGAAGGCATTGAACCGTATTATGCTTTATGCACTAAACTTTTAAAATAGTGATGTGATGGGTAAATGATGATGGAACAAAACGGACTTTCAGATTTCCTAAAGAACCATGTCAATCAAAGTCTATGCATGCCCAGCCACCTCAGTCAGGCAGGATATAGTGTTGCGCCAGGATTTTCTGGGTGAAGCGGGTGCGCAGATAAAAACCACGTGGCAGGGTCATGATCGAGTTGCCTTCGCTATCGCTGCCCGGGGTCAGCGCACTGGCATTGGCGGCCTTCGGCCGAATTTGTAATACACGCCCATGGTGCGAGGTGATCTGCTCGAGTTGACCGAGACAGACCATATCCATTAACTCTTCCCAATCCTCTCTTAGCATTTTTTCCTGTTCTACACTTGGTTGCCACAGGATGGCGCTGCCCACATGGCGCGCCGCCAGCGGCAGCTCAGGCGAGGCCTCCACCGGAACCCAAAGCACCCTGGCGAGCTTTTGCCGTAACCAGGCATTTTCCCAATGAATACCATGGTTGTGGGTAAGGGGGACGGTACAGACGTAGGTGGATTCACGGATCTGGCCTTGCGGGTTGATGGGCACGGTCTTGAGCTCGATACCCAGGGCCATAAAATCGGGTGCGGGCAGGGTCGAGGCGGTGGCCCCCAGGCATTGTTCAATAAGTTGGCCTACCCAACCCTTCGACCTTTTCAGGTTGGCAGGTATGGCCAGCCCTTGCGCCATGGCCAGCTCACCCAGTGTCCGACCTGCCAGGGTATGACAACGGGCCATCAATTCGCTCTCGCTTGCAGGTGGATGGATAATGTATTGAGTCATATTCCCATTTTCGTTATGCTTGCACCTATTATGGAATCGATTTTGGGTATAGTGCAATCGCCGGTGTTTATGGGCGTCATGCTGTTTTTTGGTGCGGTCGCCTTGGTGCGGCTCATTTTCATGCGCGATCCAGCTTTAAAACGTGCCTACGGCCACGAACGCCGTAAATCCCGTGAACCGATGTCGTCGGTGCCGTTTTACGACAGTGATGGGGTGTTGGTTTCAGAGGATCGGCGCAAACTGACTGATCGTCGCCGAACCAATTTCAGTGGCCTGAAATACAGGGCCAATACGAGGGATACCGCACGCACGTAGCTCAAGCCAGGCCGGTGCGGTTTAGCCACGTTGCCATAGGCCTGATTTCCCCCCGCTTTTCTCCTGCAAGCCAATGTTATCCATGGTCATGCCACGATCTACGGCCTTACACATGTCATAGATGGTCAATAAGGCGATGTTTACGCTGGTTAGGGCTTCCATTTCCACACCGGTTTGCCCATTTGTCTCAACACGGACAAGACAACGAATGCTGGTGTCTCCTATGGTGTCAAACTCGATGCTGATATGGCTGAGCGCGAGGGGGTGGCACAGCGGGATGAGATCAGCGGTCTTTTTTGCCGCCATGATACCGGCGACCCGGGCAATGGCGAGGACATCCCCCTTTTTATGCCCACCTTCCTGGATGAGTTTCAGGGTACTGGCCTGCATGTGGATGTCGCCTGTGGCAATGGCGACACGATGGGTGGCGGCCTTTTCCCCCACATCCACCATATGAGCCTCGCCACGGGCATTAAAATGGGTCAGGTCACTCATGCTCTACTCTTGATTCGGTTACAATTGAGCTAATATAGGGTTTTGTGCCGAGGCATGATAGGCTGTCGGTCTGAGTAGGGCAACAAGTAATCTTTAATTAGCATGAGTATCCAAGTCCGGTTTTTTGCCAGTTTACGAGAACAACTCGGCCAGGGTGGGTGTGAGATCCCGGCAGCACAGGCTGCCACCGTACAAGAGGTATGGGAGGTGGCGACGCAGGGACAAGCACTGCCGCAAAATATCCTCAGCGCCTTAAATATGGAATATGTCGCCTTGGATCACCCGGTTGCAGATGGTGATGAGGTGGCCTATTTCCCACCGGTCACCGGAGGTTGATATGCTTGTTGAAATACGTGATCAGGCCTTTGAGCCCTTTGCCGAGGTAAAGGGCTTCCAGGACAATATAGCGCAGCAAGGCCAATACGGGGCCACGGCCATCTTTATTGGAACCATGCGGGACTTCAATGAAGGCGATGAGGTCAGCGAAATGTTGCTCGAGCATTACCCTGGTATGACCGAGAAGTATCTGCAGGGCATCAGCCGGCAGGCGGAACAACGCTGGCCATTGGCCGAGAGCCTCATCATCCACCGGGTGGGCAAGGTTTATCCCAACGAACCGATTGTCGTGGTGGCGGTCTGGTCGGCCCATCGGGGTGCCGCTTATGAAGCGAATCGCTACCTGATGGAAGAACTCAAGGCGCGCGCCCCCTTTTGGAAAAAGGAATCCCTGCAAGAGGGTGACCGTTGGGTTGAGCGGAATACATCAGGCCATTAACCCCCCCCTGGCGAATCCTCAATTTTTGGTTCCTTAGCTGTGTGGTGTCACCGGCGGGCGGTTATAGGCCAGCTCGTCGGGGATAGGCACGTGCAGGATCTCAAAGGTCATGCGTTCAAGGTCTCCGAGGATATAAGTCGGCTCGGCACCCACACCACCCACAGTGC
>Ga0316193_10004132_pt1 | contig 10640 bp, 5 predicted proteins | sample MerIslsedime2_MG_FD_207735 | JGI IMG/M metagenome (GOLD analysis project Ga0316193, IMG submission 207735) | Coastal sediment microbial communities from Maine, United States - Merrow Island sediment 2 | ecosystem: Environmental > Aquatic > Marine > Coastal > Sediment | place: USA: Maine... | reverse complement strand
CGTGACGTCCTGGACTGGGCGACACAGGGCTTCTCAGCGCGAGGGATCGAGAGTGCCCGCCTGGACGCCGAGCTCCTGGTGGCGAGCGCGTTGGGCATCGACCGCATCGGCCTGTACCTCGACTTGCATCGGCCACTCCAGGAGGCGGAGCGGAGCGCCATCCGCCCCCTGGTGGCGCGACGGCGCGATCGCGAGCCGGTGGCGTACATTCTCGGGTACCGGGATTTCTTCGGGCGCAGGTTTGAGGTCACACCGGACGTGCTGATTCCCCGACCGGACACCGAGACCTTGGTGGACCACGCCCTCGCGCAGATCCCAACCGAGGCGCCTTGCAAGGTACTCGATGTTGGAACGGGTAGCGGCGCCATTGCGGTGACGCTCGCAGCGGAGCGACCGTCGGCGATGGTCACGGCAACCGACATTTCCGAACCCGCGCTCGAGGTTGCGGCGCGAAACGCAACTATACACGGGCTCGACGGGCGCATCGACCTCCAACGTGTCGATCTTCTTCGCGCGGGGGAACCGTACGACGTGATCGTCTCGAACCCGCCATACGTGACGACAGCCGAGCTCCAAGGACTGCAAGACGACGTTCGCTTGTACGAGCCCGCGACCGCGCTGGAGGCCGGCGAAGATGGTCTTGACGTCGTGCGAAGGCTGCTCGCCGCCGCAGTCCCGGCAACGGAACCCGGCGCGCACCTGCTCATCGAGATCGGCGCGGGGCAGGCGCCCGCAGTGGGCGAACTCGCGGCCCAGTCAAGCGCTTGGGAGCGCGCGGCCGTGTATCTCGATCTCAATCGAATCGAGCGCGTGGTTCACCTTCGCCGTATTTGACGGAGCCACAACTCCGCGAACAACAGGGCCACGGCTGCGAGGAAGAGCCAAGGCATCAACGGCTGCTCGGTACCTCGCCCAGGAGCTTCAAGGTCCTCGAGCTCGCTGTGCTCGGCGGGTGTCCCCTGCGACTCGAGGTCGCTCTCCGCTGCCGGGGCGTCAACGACGAAAGCGAAGCGCTCCCCGTCGACGCCATTTACCAAAACCCGGTAGGCGCCGATCTCGCCGGTGTCGCGAAACGCGACCCGATCGGCCTCTGCAAGATCGAGGGTCTTACCCGTCGGCGTCACCACCTGGATACGCTGACTCGAGGTCGAGCCAGGGAGCGACACGGAACCGTATGGCTCGACCACATCCTGAGTCCGGCCGGCCAAGCGCTCCAAGGCATCGAGGACAAACGGCACGAAGACGGGCTGGTACGGCAGGTCGGTCCAAGCGTCGTCGATGGTCGTCGCGAACATGGCCACACGGCCATTTCGATAGCGGTGCTCGACCATCGCCGGTGTGCCATCGTCGAACCGCGCAGTGACGATCGCGTCGAGTGACGTTTCGGAAATAGGCGTTCGCGCGGTGACCTCCGCCTGATCGAGCTCGGGCAGAGCGCGAGAGCGAAGCGACACCGGTCGCTCCTCCTTGCGAGTCGCCGTGTAGCGACCGGGAAGCAATTCGCGGAGCACGCTTCCGTAGACCCGTGGGTTGATGCGATCGCCTGCCGTGATCCAGAGGCTACCGCCACCCCCAACGAAATGTTGAATGAGCGGCAGCCACTTCTCATCGAGCTGCGCGTTGGCGAGAACGACCACGTCCGAGCGAATGATCGCGCTCTCGGAAAGGTCCTGCGCGTCTAGCGTTTCGACCGCGAACGAGCGCCCGATTCGTGGCGCGACACTGAGCGCATGACTGAGGAACGCGGTCTCGCGCTTGCGTGGATCGGGATGTGGATCGCCGTCGACCAGCAAGACGTGAACCGTATTCGAACCGAGCAGAACGCCGCGCACGTTGTCAGTCGGCAGGAGGTCGTCCGGGTAGAGCCGGAGCTCGACGACCGCGTCTTGGGTGCCGGGTTCGATCGTCAAGGTCGCATCACCCTGGTTCGCAGACCATCTGACCGGCGCACGCTGTGTCTCCTGCCCCTTCCGACGCAGTCGGATCGACTGATTCGCCTCAGTCGGCGGGCCGGCCACGCGAACCTCGAGCGTCAAGCCTTCGGGACCGTCGCGCCCGCCAACCACTTCGACCGACGCAATCCTGCGGTTGTCGGGGTTCGAGGTTGCCACCGTTTCAAAGGCGAGCCGAATCCCGCGAGTCGGCCAGTCGCACTCGCTTGCGCCCGCGCCGGAGGTGAAGTCGGAAAACACCAACAACCTCCGTTCCGGAAGCTCACTCTCGAGCAAGAGCTCGACGGCGATTCCAACGGCGTCGCATAGCGCCCCAGCGCGTGTGGACCGAGTGTCAATCTCGTCGAATGCGCCATTTACCATATCCAGCTCGGTGCGCCGTCTCACCCACACGCGCGGTGGTCGGCCGGCCAATACCACTGACACCTCAGATCCCTCCGGAAGCTTGCGGAGCTGCTCCTTGGACAATGCGGCCGCCCGCTCGATAAGCGTCTCTCCGTCCTCCATGGCTGACATCGAAAGGGAGTCGTCGAACACGATCGCTAGCGCATGCTGTCGATCCAGCAGGCTCGATTGCACGACGCGGTACGGCGCAGAGGCTGCGAGCGCCAGTGCAGCGACGATGGCAACTCGAACGACGAGCAGCAGCATGTCGACGAAGCGCAGCCGAGCAGCACGCGTCGCATGAATGCGATGCAGGAAAGCAATGGTCGGGAGGGTCTGTTGTGGGAGCTTCTGACGCCTGAGCAGATGGGCCAGGATCGGGATCGCGACCGCGAGCAAGCCGGCGAGTGCCCATGGTAGGCCAAACCCCATGGATCACCCGTCACGCAAGAGTTGAAGCAGGATGTGTTCCGGTGGACGATCGGTTCGCGCCAGCATGTAGCGCGCGCCTGCGGCGACCACCCTGCGCTGGCACGATTCCAGAAAAGCATCGATAGCTGCACGGTAGCGCCTGCGAATGCCCTGTGGGTCAACCTCCACGTGTGGCTCGCCCTCCACTCCCTCGAAGCGCATCGGCTGTTCGTACGGAAGCTCGAGCTCGGCTTGGTCCATCACATGAAGGACTACCGTCTCGTGCCCTCGCGCTTGGATTCGGGCGATCGGATCGAGCGCGCCGTCCGACAAATCCAGGAGGTCGCTCGCAATGACGACCAAACCCATGCGGCCCGCATGCTCGATGAGCTTGTCGAGCGACGAATGCAAGCTCGTAGCTCCCGACGAGGGGGACGGCTGCGCCAACATGCGCATGAGGTAGTCGAGGTGCGCAGGGCCCGAGCGCGCCGGAAGCCGGTCTCGAATCGCCTCGTCAAACGTGACGAGCGAAACCGCGTCACCCTGCCTGGTCAGCACATACGCAAGAGCGGCAAGTAAGGTCGCCGCGTAGTCGACCTTGCTCACGTCTCCGCTTCCCCAGTGCATCGAAGGGGAGATGTCGAGCGCGAGCGTCCCGCGAAGCTGGGTCTCGTGCTCGAAGTGCTTGATCGTATAGCGGTCGGAACGCGCATACGCTCGCCAGTCGATCAGCCGCGGATCATCGCCGGGCCGGTACGCGCGGTGCTCTTTGAAGATGGCGCTCGCGCCGCGATGCGGGCTTCGGTGCATGCCGGCCAAGAGGCCATCGACTGTACGCTTGGCCCGGAGCGTGAGCCCGGCGAGCCGAACCGCCAGCTCCGGTTCCAGGGCGTGGGTCACGGCTCGATGCTTTGCTTGATGTCTTCGATCACATGTTCCGGCGTGACCCCTTCGGCCTCGGCACGGAAGTTCATGACCAAGCGATGCTTGAGAACCGGCTGAATGAGGGCACGGACATCCTCGATCTCCGCCGCGTACCGGCCGTGGATGATCGCACGCGCTTTCGCTCCGATGATCAGGCCTTGGCTCGCACGAGGGCCGGCTCCGAAGGCGACATTCTTTCGCACCAGCTCGGACGCCTTTCCATCGTCCGGCCGTGACGCTCGAACCAGCGTGACGGCGTGTTGAACGACGTGGTCGGCAACCGGAACTCGAGGCACCAGATCCTGGAAGCCAATGATGTCCTTGGAGGACAGCACAGGGGTGATTGTCGTTGCCATCGGAGCTGTGGTCCGCTTCACGATCTCGATCTCCTCGTGCTGGCTTGGATAGCGCACGTCGATTTGAAAGAGGAAACGATCGAGCTGCGCCTCGGGCAATGGGTAGGTTCCCTCCTGCTCGATGGGATTTTGGGTGGCAAAGACGAGGTAGGGTTGCTCGAGGCCGTACGTGTTTCCGCTGGCTGTCACCTGGCCCTCGGCCATCGATTGCAGCAGCGCGGCCTGCGTCTTGGGTGGCGCGCGGTTGACTTCGTCGGCGAGCAGGATGTTTGTGAAAACAGGACCTGGAATGAATCGAAAGTGACGCTTTCCCGTGGTCGAGTCCTCCTCCAAGACATCGGTGCCGGTCACGTCGCTCGGCATCAGGTCGGGCGTAAACTGAATGCGGTTCGAGTGCAGCGACAAGGCATCCGCGAGCGTCGTGATGAGAAGCGTTTTGGCAAGCCCTGGGACGCCGACGAACAAGCCATGGCCTCTCGCGAACAACGCGATGAGGAGAAGCTCGACAACCTCGTCCTGCCCGATGATGCGCTGGCGAAGCCGAGACACGATTTCATCGCGAGCCGAGGCGAGCTCTTGCACGCGCACTACGTCGGAGGGTGTTCCCCCAGAAGAACTAGGCGGAGCGCTGCGTACGGGTTCGTTCACGAAGACCTTCTAGCGCCTGGCGCGCAGAAATGCCACATCACTCGCGCATCCCACCGAGCCGGGCGCACAGGCTGGCTTCGTGCTCTGCCTGTGGGAGCGAGAGCTTCGAAAGGATGCAATGTGGTTGGGGATCGAATGGGTTGTGCGCGATGGCCAGGTCTGCGGCTTCCTTCGCGAGATCGCGGTTTGCAGTCCGAAACATGACGGTAGCCAGGCTCGACAGCGCAGGTGCATGGGTTGGATATCGCTCAAGCGTCAGCATGAGTGGCGCGATTGCTTCCTCTGGACGACCCGCGGCAATTGCTGAACGGGCGTAACGTGATGCGACGAGTGGGTCACGGGGCGAGGCCTTGTGCGCCTTGCCGTACTCGACAGAGGCCGCTGCGGGACGAGACCTCGACCACATCATGTCGCCCAATCGCACGAACTTGCGCGCTCGACCAAGCTCCACGTCTGCTACCTCGTCTTGCTCCGTCGCCTCGCCGCTCAGATAGCGTGGCAAGAGCCGGGCGGGTGGCGCCTTTGGCTCGTCGCCGAGGCTGGCCTTCCACTGCTCTTCGAGCGCTTTCCACGGGATGCGTGCTGCCCGTGCCACCGCCTTGCGCGCGTCCTCGCCGTTCGCAACCCGTTCCAGCAACGCTTGCAGACCCTCGGCTCCATAGCCGCGATAGAACATGTCGATGAACGAAGACACCTGCGCAAACGCAAGGGCTGCGGCCTGCTGACTAGGCAACAGGGCTATGGACGGGTGGAGCTGGTCAAAATCGAGCAACTCACCCTTCACGACGGCCTCTTGCAGGAGCTGGGCAGACGAAGGGTCGTCCGGCAAAGCCGCCTGATCCCGCCGCCATCGGGTCTCGAGGAACTTCGCGATCCCCTCCTGCAGCCAGACAGGCGCACGATCGAAAGTAGCTTTCGTGAGCAGAAGGTGAACGTACTCGTGCGCGATGGTGTCCATCCAAGGATAGCCTCGGAGCAGGGTCCGCGGAGACGCGATCATCAGGCGGCCCCACTTGGAAAGAGCAATCGTGCCGGTCGTTCGGATTGCCTCGACTGACAGCGTCGAGACCCGGGACAATGACTCCGCGTCGGGATAGATCTCGAGGCGCACGGGACTGACCATCTTCACGCCGAGCTCCGCCTCCAGTGCATCGGCGGCTGCCTTGAGCGTGTCGATGGCATAGGGAACCAGGATCTCGTCGTCACCCGGCGCGTATCGCACCTCGAAGTTCTCGTACCGAAACGTCTCGTACTCTTTCGTGGTCTCGTACGTCTGCAAGATGACGTCGGCGAGGGCCCCTAGGTCGGTGGGCGAGCGCGGATCACTCCGAAGCTCCTCGACCCCCTGTGCGGCTGTCTCGTAGTCGCCGGAGTAGAACGCGGTCAGGACTTCGAGATCCGCAGTTCGGGAAGAAGGTGGATGATCTCGAAGGTAGCGATCGAGCAGCGCCTTCGCGGGCACACCCTCGCCAGCGGCGAGCGCGCCTTCGAGGAGGTCCAACACGTTCTTGCCGCTCGCCTTCTCCGCCGGCACGGGCAGTGCGGTCGATGCGAGCAACGCGCAGCTGACGAACAACGCGACCCGGCTCACCGGAGTAACCTCTCGTAGTAGTCATCGACGGCCTTCTCGTAACCGTCGGGAGGCGACCCATTCATCGCATCGAGAACCCGGCGGCGCCAAGCGACCTCGTCAGCCTTCGAACGGCCTAGCTGAATCTCGATCCGCTCGTTGCCCCGCGCGCCCCTCGAAGTGTCGTTGCCCCCCGAGCCACCCTTCGAAGTCCTTCGTTGCGACTCGAGTTGCTGACGGAGTCGTCTTAGTTGATCGGCCGCTGCCTGCTGCTGCTTGTGTGCTTCGACCGGGTTGCCGGCCTCGAGCGCGCTCGTCGCCCGTTGCATCGGTCGTTCCGCCGACTCGAGCTGCTCGGCAGCTTGCTCGGAGACGGGTACCCCGCCAACTTCTTCGCGTAGCTTTCGAGCGAGATCATGCGCGGCCTGCTGGGCCCGCGCCTGTCGCTCCGACTGCCCCCCCAGCTGCGCACGCTCCTTGTCCGTCAGTGCGTTCGCGACGTCGGGCACCGCGCCTCGCGCCGAATGCTGCAAGTCCTGTGCGCGGGCGGCCGCCTGCCGGGCCTGCGCAGCGGCCTCACCGGTTCTCCCGCCCCGACCGCGAAACATCATTGCAGAGAGCTCGAGGTCTTTGGCGAGGGCATTGGCGGCCTGGGCAAGTCGGTCCGCCATGGACATCGCCTCCCCAACATCGCCCGCCTCCAGGGCTTTGTCGAAATCGTTCAGGCGCTCTTCGGCTCGCTCACGCAAGCCGCTCTCGTAGGGCCCAAGGGCCTCGCCGTCGAGGTCGCCGAGGAGCTTTGAAACCTCGTTGGCGATCTTCGCGAGCTCGTTCCGAATTTCGGACGCCAGCGAACCGTTCTCGCCGGCTGCGCGTTCCAGCACGTCGTCTCCCACCCGTCGCGTCTTGTCTGCGATTCGGTTCTGCTCGACCTCCAACTCGGAGATCGTGTCCATCGCTTCGATTAAGGCTCGCTCGCGCGGGCCGAACCTGGCTTCAACCAAGGAGTCCTCGCTCTGCGAGAGAGCCTGGGTCATCGCCTCGATCATCTGATCGAGCTCCATCAACGCCGCCTCGGCAGCGTCGAGATCGCCGGCGGCGAGCGCCTCTCGGACGGTTTGCAGCGCGTTGGCCGACTCGTTCGCCTGGCGCGCCTGACGGTTCACGAACTCGCCGGGAACGTATTGCATCGCTTCTCGGAGCTGCTGCCGAAGCGCGTCCATCCGACGTTCAGCCCGATCCAAAGCCGCCATCAACGCGCGCTGAAGCTCGGGTGTTTGGCCACGACGAAGCTCACCGATCAGCGAAGCAATTTCACTGCGCAGCTGACGCATCTCCCTGGCGATCTCGGCGGCGTCGTTGAGGCGAGCCTCGCTGATGAGGTCCGCCACGATCAGGCTGTCCTTCTCGAGCTCCTTGATAAGCGAGCGATCCAGGCGCTCGCGGGCGCCCCTCAACTCGGCGCTCCGATACGAAGACTCCTCGCGTTCGTGCAGGCGTTCGAGCCGCTTCTTCATATCGAGCAGCAGCGGAACGGTGCGCGGGCCGCTGTGATCCCCAACATCGAAGAGCTGCGCCGTGACCCCTCGGTACGCCCCCATCACGGAGTCCCTCCGACCTCGCGCTTCGTTGAGACCCTCGGCAAGCGGCTCTTCCAATCGAACGGCGAGGGTCGCCAGCAGTGAATCGAGAAGCCGCTCGAGCTCGACGATGCGGTCACGTCGGCGGGTGATGTCGGAAGCGAGCGTGAGCGTGCGCTCGATCGACCGTCCAACGCCCGGCCCATCGACCCGGTTTCCATCCTTCGCTTCGAACCACACTGTGATCGCATCCGCAGGAGCGAGAGAAAATTCGTCGAGCCGGAGAACGCTCTCACCGTAGAGTTCCGAGCTGCTCGCGTCTGAGACCGAAAGGATCGGCCGTCGGAGGTGCTCGCCGTTTGGCAACCTGATCAAGAGCGTCAGCTCCTGGACACCGTGGTCATCGGTCGCGTGATGTTGAAGCGTGATGGGGTCGCCATCTTCCGCGACCAAGTCCTTATCGGGCGCGAGCATTGCGACCCGCGGCGGTTCGTCCAGTTCGACCCGGATCGAGCGCGTCCGGTAGTCGACCCGCCGCTCTCCTCCGCTCGACTCGACGAAAATCTCGAGTGGACCGTCGGCATCGGCAACGAAAGAGGCGACGAACTGACCCGCCGCCCGCTTGGCCTCCACGTGTCGGCCGGGGAGCTCGACGACGACCCGGGCTGCGTCGCCGATGGGGCCGATGGAATACTCGACTGCCGTCCCGCGTGGAACGACCAAGCGATTCGCGTCTTCCGCCGCCGCATTCGGACGATTCATGTAGCTCGGGAACAGCAGCTCTGCACTCGTGTGACCCACGACGTGGCTCTTTCTCGCGCCCTCGACGATTCCGCGATCGGCGTGCAGCAACGCGTATCGTCCCGCTGCCGCGCGATCGAATCCGAGCGACCACCAAGCGATCGCTGCCAAGACGACGACCGCGGCCAACGCGGGCTGCGCCAGCCAGCGCCAGGGAATGAACTTGCGGGCCGGCGACGTCTCCAGCCGCCGAAGGAGGCCGACCCGCTGCGCCACGATGAGCTCCCGCGAAAAACCCGGCGTGGCTTCGAGCTCGTATGCGGTTTGAAGTGGAGAGAGAAGGGTGGGCTCCTCTGCGGCGACGAGCCCGAGTGCGCCGTAGCCCCGAAGCTTGAGGATTGGTTGAAGCGACCAGGCCACAGCCGCGGCCACCATCCCGAAGACGACCGCCCACCCAATCGCGAGCCAGACCGCCGGTGTCATCGGGCCGAGAACCCAGGCCATCAACACGAAAGAAGCGAGCCCCACCGCAGCCGCGGCAGCAGCCACGCGCACGACGATGACAGTGGCGGCGGCAACACGAAGCCGGCGGCGATACTCGGCAAGCTTGCCCGCAGTAGTTCCCACGCCGCAGAGCGTAGCACGGTCTAGTCATGTCCGACCCACCCACCCCCACCCGTAGTCCTCCCTGCGCGGTCGCTGCGCTCCCTTGCCGGCGCACTTGCGCCGGGCATCGCCCTTCGGGCTCGCACCCCCCAAGCCGTCCGATGTCGTTAACGAGAAAAGCCGGAGCGCAGTGCGCCCCGGCTTCTCATCGATTGGCAAGCGGTGAGCCTAGAAGCCCATGCCGCCCATGCCGCCACCATGATCGTGGCCGCCTGGCATCGGAGCTTCCTCCTTTGGAATCTCCGCGATGAGGGCTTCGGTGGTGAGCATCAGGCCCGCGACCGACGCCGCGTTCTGCAGCGCGCTTCGGACGACCTTGGTCGGGTCGATGACGCCGGCCTTCACGAGGTCCTCGTACTCTTCGGTCGCCGCGTTGAAGCCGTGCGCGCCCTTGGCGTTGCGGACCTCGTTCACGACTATCGAGCCTTCGAGCCCCGCGTTTGCCGCAATCTGACGAAGCGGCTCTTCGATGGCGCGAAGCAGGATGCCCGTGCCGACCTTCTGCTCGTCGCTGACGTCGAGCTTGTCGAGCCCCGCCTGCGAGCGGATGAGCGCGACGCCGCCGCCGGGGACGATGCCCTCTTCGACAGCCGCGCGCGTGGCGTGGAGCGCATCTTCGACGCGCGCCTTCTTCTCCTTCATCTCGACCTCGGTGGCTGCGCCAACCTTGATCACCGCAACACCGCCCACGAGCTTCGCGAGGCGCTCCTGCAGCTTCTCACGATCGTAATCGCTGCTGGTCTCCTCGATCTGCCTGCGGATGGTCTCGATGCGGCCCGAGATGTCCTTCTTCTTGCCTGCACCGTCGACGATGGTGGTGTTCTCCTTGTCGATGGTGACGCGCTTGGCCCGGCCAAGGTCGTTGAGCGTGACGCCCTCGAGCTTGATGCCGAGGTCCTCGCTCACGACGGTGCCGCCCGTGAGGACCGCGATGTCCTGCAGCATGGCCTTGCGGCGGTCGCCGAAGCCCGGCGCCTTGACGGCAGCGGTCTGCAGGGTGCCACGAAGCTTGTTGACAACGAGCGTGGCAAGCGCCTCGCCCTCGACGTCCTCGGCGATGATGATGAGGGGCTTCTGCTGACGGGCAATCGCCTCGAGAACCGGCAGAAGGTCCTTCATGTTCGAGATCTTCTTCTCGACGATGAGAATGTAGGGGTCCTCGATCTCGGCGACCATGCGCTCGGGATCGCTCACGAAGTACGGCGAGAGGTAGCCGCGGTCGAACTGCATGCCCTCGACCACGTCGAGCTCCGTCTCGAGGCCCTTGGCCTCCTCGACAGTAATGACGCCTTCCTTGCCAACCTTCTCCATCGCCTCGGCGATGATCTCACCGATGGTGCGATCGCCGTTGGCGCTGATCGTGCCGACCTGGGCGATCTCCTTCGGATCCTTCGTGGCCTTCGAGAGC
>Ga0316193_10004131_pt1 | contig 10641 bp, 8 predicted proteins | sample MerIslsedime2_MG_FD_207735 | JGI IMG/M metagenome (GOLD analysis project Ga0316193, IMG submission 207735) | Coastal sediment microbial communities from Maine, United States - Merrow Island sediment 2 | ecosystem: Environmental > Aquatic > Marine > Coastal > Sediment | place: USA: Maine... | reverse complement strand
GCACGTAAAATCGCACTCGATAACGGGCTGCACTACGCCTACACCGGCAACGTGCACGACACGCAGGGTTCCAGCACCTGGTGCCACAGCTGCGGGGAATTACTGATCAAGCGCGACTGGTATCAACTCGGCCACTGGGGCCTCACGGAAAACGGCAGCTGCGCAAACTGCGGCACCGCCCTCCCCGGCCACTTCGAGGCCAAACCAGGCAGCTTCGGCCAGCGCAGCATCCCGATCAGGATCAACCGCTAGTAAATCGTAAATAGGGGACAGACCACGATTAATTCGCTCTGTGCTCGGACGCTGAAATAAACGTGGCCCGTCCCGAATGGCACTTACTTAAGCCAAAACACGGATGCATCCAGAGTCCAACTGCGGTCGAATGATTGGGGGAATTTTTCGCGAATGCCTCGGCGGCTGCGCCGCCTGCGGTTTACTTCGCATAAAATTCCCCCAATCATCCACCTTCTCTCGACCAGAACGAATGTCATGGGATTAATTGCTTGAGTAAGCGACATTGTGATCTGTCCCCTAATACTTCTGAAAATAAACGTGGTCTGTCCCCGAATACTCTTCCTGAAAATAAACGTGGTCTGTCCCCTAATACTTAATCATCATATTTCATGGGTCAGCAGCACGATGGCCAGGACGGCACTGGCGATCGCCAGCGATTTTCGTAGCGTTATTTTTTCCAGCTTGAGTAACACCGAGAAGATAAAGGCAGCCACAAATCCCATGTTGGTCAGCGGCACCACGAGGCTGGCGTCACCGAGCGCGAGCGCGGTGGTGAGCAACCAGATGATGGTAAACACCAGTCCCCCGGTGATCGCCATGTATTTAAGCTTGATGACCGTGATGCGAACCCGCCTTTCCCGAAAGCAGGCATAAGCCAGGCCACCCAGGCACCAGGCGATGGCCGCAAAAAACATGATGGTGTTCGCATCGGCTCCACTGTTGAGCCCTGCCTTGGTGAAAATACCATAGAGTGCGCGCAGACAGCTGGCGCCAATAATCAGTAACACGAACAGTGTAAAGTGCGGAATCGAGCTGGTTTCAATGTGGTTCGGCTGATACAGCAGTAACACGGTAACCACCCCGAGCAATATTCCAAAGCCCGCAATCAGGCCAGGATTTTCCGCGAGAAAGATAAAGGCCAGCACCACCAGCGGAATGGTGTTCAGTCGATAGATGGTGGACGCCATGCTGATCGGCAGGTGACCAAGACATTCCAGCAGCAGAATATTCGACAGGGTGACAAACACGGCCGCGGTAATGCCAAAGACCAGGGTTGGCGTATCGAAGGACAGCCCGAGGCCGTGATAATCCATATAGACCAGCTGCAACACAATCCACACGCAGCCCGTACCGAAAATCAGCATGCCGCGGGAACGCTGTTCGGCGGAATAGAGTTTGAAGACCAGGTCCAGCAAACCCGAAGCGGTGAGGCACAGCAGGGCCAGGATAGCGGGAGAGGCGTTCACCGGGATGGTCGCCCTAAGTGCGACTAGCTGCTGACGTCGAGCGGATAGGCATGTGTATGCACGACCACCCGGTCTTCCTCGAGGAAGACAATCGAGTACTCGGGTGGCTCACTGTTGTGCTGGATTTTGTCGCTGCTGAAATTGAGGTCGACCTGGTGGTTGGTGCCCCGCAGCGATGAAAATGAAATGCCCAGCCAGTTACCGCTGATGGGCCGATGCGCATGACCAAAGAACAGGTGGCGGATGTTCGCGTAGGGCCGCAGGATCTCGGCGAAAGCCTGTTGCTCGGCAAGGCCGATGCAATCGATACAGGGGAAGTTCAGATTAAAGGGCGGGTGATGCATGAAAAGATAAACCGGGTCGTGCTGATGCTTTACCAGGGTAGCCTGTAACCACTCGCGGCGCTGCTCACAGTAGATGCCGCCATGGGTGCCGTACTCGACGGTGTCAATGACGATGAAAACGCCCGCCGGGGTTGGCACCGTGTATTGCACGAACCCGTGATCGTCGACCTTTGCCCGCGCGAAGCATTGCCGGTAATTCTCGCGGTGGTCGTGATTGCCGATAATGAGATGGCACTCCATATCCAGCCTGGAAATCTGCTCAGCGAGGAATCGATATGCGGAATCTTCACCGCGATCGGCGAGGTCTCCGGTGATGACACAGCATTCGGCATCGCCATGATGGAGGTGGATGTCATCGATACAGCGGGTAAAGCGCTCGGCCGGGTCCAGGCCGTGCAGTTGCGTGCCCGGGGTAACCAGGTGGGTGTCGGTGATGTGTATGAATTTCATATGCGGATTGTTAGCGAGTACTTTGAGTGATGGTGATAGGTACGGATAATACTTACCAGACGCGGAAATGTATTCTCCTGATGTGTTGGACCAGTGCAAGTGGAACTAGCGACGATTAGCGTTCTCTTAGTCATTCCCACTCCCTTCTCCTTGTAATTCCCGCTTTCGCGGGAATGACGGAGTGGGCGCGGGAATGACGGCGATGACAAGGTTTGGGTGATTAATAGTCGACCGGGGTTGGGGGAGGGACTGGCAGGCCCAGGTCGATAGCCACCTGGCGCAGGCGGTCGGGGTAGTCGGTGATAATGCCGTCGACGCCCATCGCGATCAATTCACGCATGCGCTCGGTTTCATTCACTGTCCAGACATTGACCTGCAAACCCAGATCGTGTGCCAGCTTGATGGCATCCGCGTCCACTTCCTGGTGATAGGAAGACCAGATATCGCCCCCGGCCGCCTTGATTGCGCGTGCGCTACTGCCATCAAAGTCATCGATGTCGAGCCCGTTGAGCCACAGCGACGGGCCAGGTTTTCCGGCTTGCAGGTTACTCAACCAACTTTGATCTGCGGTCAAATACGAGGTCGCAATCTCCGGCGCCAGCTGCTGGGTTTCGTACAGCGCTCGCCAGTCGAAGGACTGCAGCATAACCCGGCCCTCCATCCGGTAGTCGCGGACGACCTCGATCACCGCGGCAACGAATGCTTTCGGGGACAGAGTCAATTGTGGGTATTCAGGATTGATCTTGACTTCGATATTGAAGCGCACCGATTGATTACCGGATTTGTTGACGAGATCGAAAACCTCGGCCAGGGTCGGGACTGAGGTGCCATCTATCGCCTGTTGCTCAGGATAACGCCGTGCGTACTTGTGCATGGGGTTCAGGCGTCCAACGTCGTAGGACTTGACCGTCGCCAGGTCCATCGATTTGATGGCGGGGCTGCTTTGTTGCAGCCATTCACCGTTGGCATCCCGGGCCAGCGCGGGCTCAAGGCGCGGGTTATGGCTCACCACGACTTCACCATCGCCGCTAACCGCCAGATCGAGTTCCAGGGTCGTCACCCCGATGCCGAGTGCGGTCGCGAATCCCGGCAGGGTGTTTTCCGGCATCAGGCCGCGGGCGCCGCGGTGCCCCTGCAAATCGAAACCACTCGCCACGCTGGTCATAGTCAGTAATCCCACGATGAAGCTATTTTTGATAAAATTCTCAAACCCGCTCCCATTTAACCCGTATCCATTTCCTGTTACCGGCATGGTTACAGGCGCTTTTCGGTGTCGGGGGCGAACAGGTGTATCTTGTCGGCAGCCACGCGCACCGGCAACACTTCGCCGCTGTTGAAAGCCCGAATGCCCCCGAGCCGGATCGTCATATCGGTCCGGTTTTCGCCAAAATAGCCGTGCACCAGGGTATCGGCGCCCAGCTGCTCGACCAGCCTTACCGTTAAATCCCCATTGCCGTTACCACCCTCGACAAGCTCCAGGTCTTCCGGCCGAATACCCATGATGACCTCGCGCTGCGCATGCTGCGCGTAGACACCGGCGGGCAGTTCAAAGGACACGCCGCCCTGCAACTCGACGGTGCCGCCATCCGTCGACAATTTCGCCGGGGTGAAACTCATCGCGGGCGAGCCGATAAAACTCGCCACAAACAGCGATGCCGGGCGTTGATAAAGCTCGATCGGAGTGCCTAGTTGTTCGACCTGCCCCTGGTTGAGGACGATCAGTCGATGGCCCAGCGTCATGGCCTCGATCTGGTCATGCGTCACGTACACGCTGGTGGTGCCCAGCTGCTCCTGCAGCAGCTTGATTTCGATACGCATCTGCACGCGCAACTTGGCATCCAGGTTGGATAGCGGCTCGTCGAACAGGAACACGCTCGGCTGGCGCACGATGGCGCGCCCCATGGCAACCCGCTGGCGTTGACCACCGCTGAGCTCGCGCGGTTTGCGCGTCAGCTGGTCCTGCGTCAGCTCCAGGATGGCGGCGGCCTTGTCGACGCGTTGGCGGATTTCATCCTTTGGCACGCGCCGAATCTTGAGGCCATAAGCCATGTTGTCGAAGACGTTCATGTGCGGGTAGAGTGCGTAATTCTGAAACACCATGGCGATGTCTCTGTCGGCTGGTTCCAGGTCATTGACCACGCGACCATCAATACTGATGTTGCCCCCGGTCACCGATTCCAGCCCTGCAATCATGCGCATCAACGTGGACTTGCCGCAGCCCGACGGCCCGACCAGCACGATCAGTTCGCCATCGCCGATTTCCACATCAACACCGTGGATCGCCTTGAACCCATTGGGATATGTCTTTTCAATATTTTCCAGCTTAACCGTTGCCATGGGGTTCTCTCTGTTCTCCGGCTTATTTCTCGGTCTCGGTGAGACCCTTGACGAATAGTTTCTGCATGAAGATGACGACCAGCACCGGTGGCATCATGGCGAGCAAAGTCGTCATCATGATGATGTTCCACTCGGGCGATTGCTCCGCCGCTTCGAGCATTTGTTTTATCGCCATGACGATCGTGAACATGCTCTGATCGGTGGTGATCAATAATGGCCACAGGTACTGATTCCAGCCATAAATAAACAGGATAACGAACAGTGCCGCGATGTTGGTGCGTGACATCGGCAGCAGAATATCGAAGAAGAATCGCATCGGCCCGGCGCCATCGATGCGCGCCGCCTCGAGCAATTCATCCGGAATCGTGAGGAAGGTCTGGCGAAACATGAAGGTGGCCGTGGCGGAAGCGATCAGCGGGATGCTGAGGCCCCAGTAATTGTTGAGCATACCCAGGTTGGCGACGACCTCGAAAGTCGGAATAATTCTGACTTCAACCGGCAGCATCAGCGTGATGAAAATCATCCAGAAAAAGCCCATGCGAAACGGGAAGCGAAAATAAACGATGGCAAAGGCCGACAGCAACGAAATCGCAATCTTGCCGAAGGCAATCATCAGCGCCATGATCAGGCTGTTGAACAGCATCATGCCGACACCCTGATTGGCGCCACCATCGATGCCGAAGTTTAGCGCCTGGTTCAGATTGGTAAAAAAATGACTTCCCGGCAGCAATGGCAACGGGATTTGCGTCATGCGCACCGCGTCGTGCGTGGAGGCGACAAAGGTAATCCAGATCGGAAAAGCGATTATCGCGATCCCGGCGATGAGCATGCAATGCGAGATAAAGGTGACTACTGGGCGGTTTTCGATCACGAGTATTCCACCTTCTTTTCGACGTAGCGGAACTGGATCACGGTCAGCGTGATGACGATCGCCATGAGGATCACCGATTGCGCCGCGGAACCGCCGAGGTCGAGACCGACAAAACCATCGTTGTACACCTTGTAGACCAGTATCTCGGTGGCCTTGGCTGGACCGCCCTGGGTGATCGCGTGAATGATGCCGAAGGTTTCAAAAAATGCGTAAACAATGTTAACCACCATCAGGAAGAAGGTGGTCGGTGAAATCAATGGGAAAATGATACTCCAGAAGCGCCGCACCGGGCCTGCGCCGTCGATAGCCGCCGCCTCGATCAACGATTTCGGTATCGACTGCATCGCCGCCAGGAAGAACAGGAAGTTATAGGCCACCTGTTTCCATGCGGACGCGATCACCACCAGCGCCATGGCCTCGTTACCATTAAGCTTGTGATTCCAGTCGTAACCCATCGCGGAAAGTCCGTAGGTGAGTATCCCGAGCGTCGGGTCGAGCATGAACACCCACAGCGCGCCGGCCACGACCGGTGCGACCGCATAAGGCCAGATTAACAGGGTGCGGTAGGCCATCGCACCCTTGACGACCCGATCGGCCATCGCCGCGAGCAGCAGCGAAAAACTCATCGAAATGCCCGCTACCAGCACCGAGAAAAACACCGTGCGCTTGAAGGTGCCAAGATAGTGTTCATCTTCGAACAGAACTTCGAAGTTTTCGAACCAGACGAATTCAGTGCTGAGACCGAAGGCATCCTCGATCAACAGGGACTGGTACAGCGCGTGCCCCGCGGGCCAGATAAAGAACACCAGCGTGATCAGGATTTGCGGCAATACCAACAGGTACGGCAGGTATGAAGGGCCGAAGTGAACCTTTTTTAACATCGATGGCGCCTGCTGGGCGGCGGGTAAGCGTCGCTGCGACAGGTTACCGCAGCGACGGCTGTACTAGCCTTGTCTATGCTGGGCCTACTTGTTCGCGCGCTCGAACTTGCGCAGCAGTTTGTCGCCACGTTCAGCCGCGTCGTCCAGTCCCTGCGAGGCGGTTTTGCTGCCATTCCAGATGGCTTCCATCTCCTCGTTGATAATGTCGCGAATCTGCACGAAATTACCGAAACGAACGCCGCGCGAATTGGCGGTAGGCTGGTTCAGGCTCAGCTGCTTGATCGCCGTATCCGTGCCCGGATTGGCGTCGTAAAAGCCCTGTTTCTTCGATAGCTCATAGGCCGGTGTGGTAATGGGGACATAGCCGGTTTCCTGGTGCCACCAGGCTTGCACATCAGCTGACGACAGGTAGGTCATGAATTTGGCAACGCCCTTGTAATCATCCTGGTCCCGACCTTTGAGCACCCACAGGGTCGCGCCACCGATGATCGAGTTCTGCGGCTTGCTGGCGACGTCGGTATCCAGCGGCAGCATGGTTTGCCCGAAATCGAACTTGGCCTGCTTCTTAATCGAACCGTAGTAAGCCGAAGAATTCATCCACATGCCACACTCACCATTGGTGTACATAGAGAGGCTGTCACCGCGGCGACCACCATAGGTGAACAGCTTATCCTTGGACCAGTCAGCAATACTGGCAATACGGTTTTTCACCTTGTCATTGTTGAAGCTGAAGCTGGTATCGAGGCCGGCAAAGCCGTTTTCCCTGGTACCCATCGGCAAATTGTGCCATGAGCTGAAATTCTCGATCATCACCCAGGACTGCCAACCGAAGGAAAACCCGCACTTATAGCCCGCGGCAACCAGCTTTTCAGAGGCGATCTTCATGTCGTCCCAGGTTTTGGGAGGAGACGCGACGCCAGCCTTTTTGAAGGCATCCTTGTTGTACCACAACACCGGAGTCGAACTGTTAAACGGCATCGACAGCAGCTCACCGCTCGAGGTCTGGTAGTAACTGATAACCGCCGGCAGGTAAATCGACTTGTCAAAAGGCTCACCGGCATCCTTCATCACCTGCTCGACCGGGTAGATGGCGCCCTTGGCGGCCATCATGGTGGCGGTACCGACTTCGAATACCTGCACGATGTGCGGCTGTTCCTTGGCGCGAAATGCTGCGATGGCCGCGGTCATGGTTTCCGTGTAATTACCCTTGTAACTCGGAACCACCTTGAATTCAGATTGGGTGGCGTTGAAATCGGCGGCAATTTTATTGACGCGCTCACCGTTAACCCCGCCCATGGCATGCCACCATTGCACCTCGGTAACCGCGAGCGCCGATGCCGAGTAACTGGCCGCCAGTAACATGGCGAAAGCGCACAGTAATTTATTCTTGATAGCCATAATGATCTCCTCAGGTTTGCTTCTATGTATCTGTTTTTATATCCAGCCTGGTAACCGGCTCGCTGGGCAAGAAAGGTTTAAAAGTATCCGCTCATTAAAACCGATTACGCCGAGATCCCGATACTATCCCAGAAAGATACACCCTTCAATGAAGAGGATGGCACTCCCGGAACCAAAACCAGGTCGTGTCAATGAAGAGACATCATGATCATCAACAAAATAAGCCTGCATTCATTTAACCTGAACTACGACATCCTTAGCCGGCCATTCGGGGGACAGTCTACCTAATACACGTGGCACGAGAATTGCTCTTCCACCTGGCTTTCCTGTCTCAAACGGGACGGATAAAACTAATCGATACAAATCGGTCAACCACGGTTTTTCTTCGCGCATTAACACCAACGCAGTAACGCCAGATCTGTGTTAATCTCGATGCGATCGTCATGTGCATCGGCCCGGATTTCGCAGATTTTGATCTACCAATTCAACCAATATTCGCTGGACACCAAACAATACCGACTCACCCGGGAGGGACGCCCTGTCGCGGTGGAACCGCTGGTTTTCGCCCTGCTGGTTTATCTGCTCGAAAACCGGGAACGGGTCGTTTCCCGTGACGAACTGCTGAACGAGTTATGGCAAGGTAAAGTCGTTACCGATGCCGCACTTGCGGCCCGCCTCAAGGATGCGCGCAAGGCGGTGGGCGATAGCGGCAGTCAGCAAGCGGTCATCAAAACCCTGCATGGTCGCGGATACCAGTTTGTCGCTGAGCTCGACGAAGCTGATGAAAATCCATCCACAGCCGATGTATCGCAAGCGCTGTCCTTGCCGGAACTGCCGTCCATCGCCGTATTGCCCTTCGAAAACCTGGGCTCCGACCCCGAACAGGATTATTTGATCGACGGCATTGTCGAGGATGTCATAACCGCGTTGTCCCAATTTTCGGGCCTGTTCGTCATTGCGCGGAATTCGTCATTTTCGTATAAAGGAAAATCGGTCGATGCACGCCGGATTGCGCGCGAGCTCGGGGTGCGCTATTTGCTCGAAGGCAGTGTGCGGCGCTCGGCGAACCGGATTCGAATCAGTGGACAGTTGATCAACGCGCTCGACGGCAATCAGTTATGGGCGCAGCGCTTCGATGGCGATCTCGACGACATCTTTGAACTGCAGGATGAAATCACGCGCGCGATCGTCGGCAGTATCGCACCGCAAATCGAGCTCGCCGAGGTCGAGCGCGGTCGACGCCTGCAGCCGGGGAAACTGTCGTCCTATGAACTTGCACTCAAAGCCAAATCACTCACCTACGATGCGTTCCGCTTTGGCGATGCGGACAAACTCGAAACCGCAATAGAAACCGCTAACGCCGCGCTGGCACTGGATGAGCGAAATACGCACGCGCTGTGGATCCTGGGCATGGCTCATATGGAGCAATATACCTATCAGTGGGTTGATAATCCGCCCGCTGCCCTGGAGCACTCCTTTCAGGTGGCGGAAAGGCTGATTCATGCCGACCCGTCGCATGCAGGTGGTTATATTCTGCGCGCTGGCATTAACACCAATCGGCATGAATTCGACCTCGCGATGGCGGATTACGACCATGGGTTGTCATTGAACCCCAACTCGTCGATACACCTGATTCACGCAGCCTGGGGCAAGTCACTGGCCGGACTGACCGACGCGGCACGAGCACATGCTGAGCTCGGCCTGCGCCTGAGCCCGAAGGAATATGATATTTTCCTGGGTTATGCCTACCTCGGCCTGCAACAGGCCAGTTTTGCCGATGGCGATTTCGAACAGGCAGCCAAATGGGGGCGGCTGTCGATCCAGATGCACGCCAGGGCACCGATTCGGCGCGCGATGATGGTGGCCTGTTGTGCTTATGGCGGCAGGTTTGACGAAGCCAGAGGGCACGCCGCTGAGTTAGTAAAATTTTCGCCCGGTTTCATCGCCTCGTTGCTAAGTCGCGACCTGGTTCTGTATCGAGAGCCCGGGCACAACGATTTGTTGATCGAGGGACTGCGTCTGTCCGGGGTCAGCGAACCGACCTGAAAGCCCGCAGCAGTTGAGCGAACCTCCAACGCAAAAATCACACGAGCATAAGATTCCCGGCTTTGATCTGGATAATAGAGACTACGTCTCCCTGTGAACTAATGTTTAAACCACATTTGCCGGGTACATTTCGCTGTTGATCTCGACCTGGAGTCAGGTTCTGTCGGTGGCGGTAGTCGAGCGTCCAGGTGCCCCGGTTCTTTTCCAGAGGCAGTCTCACTAAATAGAATCCGGGGGCAGCAACCCGGTTTTAGAATGCAGGAACCTGATAGGTACACTGCCCCCGGAACAGGAAAATGAATTCGGTATACCGTCCCTGGAACTTCCTTGAGATCTGGCGAGAAAAAGGAGAACACTTCAAATGAAGTGTTCTCCTCCACACAGGCTAGCTATCCTGGCTAGCAGCCACTAGTCTCAGTCAGGCCAGATCGAAGCGATCGGCATTCATCACCCTGGTCCATGCGGCAACGAAGTCGTTAACGAACTTTTCCTGGTTGTCGTCCTGGGCATAGACTTCGGCATAGGAACGAAGAATCGAGTTCGACCCGAACACGAGATCAACTCTCGTCGCCGTCCATTTGACTTCACCCGTGTTGCGATCGCGGATTTCATACAGGTTTTTACCCGCAGGCACCCAGGTGTTACTCATGTCGGTCAGATTGACGAAGAAATCATTCGTCAGCGCGCCTTCGCGATCGGTGAACACACCGTGACTGCTGCCACCGTGGTTGGTGCCGATTACGCGCATTCCGCCAACCAGCACGGTCATTTCAGGCGCGCTCAGCCCCATCAGCTGAGTGCGATCGAGCATGAGCTCTTCGGCGCCAACAGCG
>Ga0316193_10004129_pt1 | contig 10644 bp, 10 predicted proteins | sample MerIslsedime2_MG_FD_207735 | JGI IMG/M metagenome (GOLD analysis project Ga0316193, IMG submission 207735) | Coastal sediment microbial communities from Maine, United States - Merrow Island sediment 2 | ecosystem: Environmental > Aquatic > Marine > Coastal > Sediment | place: USA: Maine... | reverse complement strand
ATTGCCGTTTTATCTGGTACTCGATCTTGTGCGCGATGTAATGCGCTTCCGAAACCGTTAGATTGGGATCGACTTCAATATGCGCATCGATGTAACCCAGCCCCCCCATCGAGCGCGTTCTCAGGTTATGGATACCTACCACGCTCGTATCCGCCAGCATCGCCTGGCGCACCTCCGCAACCAGCTCCGCATCCAGACTGGTATCGATTAATTCGTGCAATGCCTTGCGCCCGAGGCGAAATCCCATCCATGAAATCATGCCGGCGACGACGATTGCGGCGACCGCGTCCATGTGTGCAACGCCGAGCAATTGCGCCGAGATGCCGATGACCACGACGATCGAAGACAACGCGTCCGAACGATGGTGCCAGGCGTTGGATTCGAGCAGGCTGGAATGGTTAGCGCGAGCCGCGCGCAGGGTGTAGTGGTACAAACTCTCCTTGGCGACGATGGCCAGGCAGGCGAACACAATGGTGATTGCCTCGGGATTGGCCGATGAGGGGTTGAAGATACTTTCTACACCGCGTATGCCGATACTGAGCCCGACCATTGCAAGAATGGCACCCAGTAGCATTGAGGCCAGTGTTTCGATCCGGCCATGGCCATAGGGATGTTCCTCATCCGCTGCCTTCGAGGCCCGGCGGGATGCATACAGAACGATAAAATCGGTGCTTAGATCGGACAGGGTATGGAAGCCATCGGCCAGTAGCGCCTGCGACTTGCCGAGCAGGCCAAAAGTAATTTGCAGGCTTGCCAGCAAGCAGTTTACCGCGGCCCCGGTCAGTGTCACCCGCTGCGTGATTTTATGGCGCTGCTCAAGCTCCATCGGTAGCCTTTTGCACCAGGAAGATATACTCGTGCTGCCACTGTTCATTTTCCAGTACCTGGTGACCGTTGATACGGCACCAGGTGGGTATATCGCTCATCGTGCCCGGGTCGGTGCAGGTTATTCTGACGTTGGCGCCACCAGCCTGCTTCGCCAGACAATCCTGCAGGCGGATAACCGGCATTGGACACAGCAGGCGGCGAGCATCGAGCTCGATAATATCGTTCATACGATAACCCATTCCGACTTGATCTGATCGGCGGCTAGCGGTTTGACGTGGATCGTGCGTATGTCCTGTTCACGGTTACTGAAGAGCAGTTCCACCGAGTCGGCGTCACGACCCTTGCTGTAGCGGGCGGTGATCGCGCAGGCGAGTTCGAGTTGTTGTGGATCGAGTGACTCGCCTTCGACCAGCGCCAGGGGTCCCGCATGGCTCACTGTCTTAATCGTCTGGAACTGTCGCCGGTAGCCGCTCAGGAAATTATTCTCGCCTTCTTCGCGCGCAATAATCAGTTTGAACTCGCTGCATGGGCGGATGTGGCGGCCAACCTTGAGCAGCATGATGTCATCTAGTTCATATTCCTTTTGGCCACGATTGTCCCACAGGTCCTGCAGTTTGACCGAATAGCTCTGGTCAGTCAGAAAACAACAACCGCCGGCGGGCTGCGCATAGTCTTCGAAGCCGAATTCTGCGGCCAGTGCGATCTGTGGTTTACGCGAACGCCCGCTAAAGTCCTTCAATTTTTCGCGCGCGACCCAAGCCTCGTTTTCGGGCCGGGTGGGGGGCAGGTTCAGGGCGCTTAGTGGTCGTAGTAGCAGGTCATCGGCGCCTGATTCGTCGGCGACCACCGGCAGGTATCTTTTACGCTGGGATTTCGGGCGTTGGCCGGCGACCTCTCCGGTAATAATGAAATCGAAGTCATGCTGTTTTATCCACTCGTGTGCCTTGCGTACCATGAAAATCTTGCAATCGAGACAGGGATTGAGATTAGCGCCATAGCCATGCTTCGGGTTTATCACAACATCCTTGTATTCCTCGACGATATCGATGATGTGCAGTTTGATACCGAGCTGCTCGGCTACCCAGAGCGCGTTGTTGCGTTTTTCCCGGTTACGATCATGCTTGCGAATGGCATGCGTATGCCCTTCGACGCAAAAGCCGGTGAAGAAATTGATGCCTTCGACCTGGATGCCCTGCTGCTGGATCAACCTGGCCGCCAGCAACGAGTCGAGGCCGCCCGAGATCAGGGCGACTGCTTTTCTGGTCATGCGAATACTTGTGTCGTAAAAAAGGCGAGTATAGCAATAACCATCGGAGTCGATATATCGACTCCGATGGTTATTTATGTAACAGCGTGGTTACCAGCAGACAGTTGGATCTGCGCCGGTGCCACCTTTGACGCCGGTGTTGGTAAGCGTCAGGCTGGTGCAGTCGGTATCATTTGCCTGCGTATTGCCGACAACCGGGGTTGCAGTCAGTGTAAACGTGGTTGCCGTTCTCGTGGTTGCTGTGTCGATCGTGTAGAAGTTCGACTCGGTTACGATTGCTGCGGCTACATTACAGTTGGCCGAGTTATAGGCGCCATACAGGCTCTTGCATTTTTCCAGCGAACCGGCGGTCGCGGATAACGCGGCCTTCCCCTCGGAGCGGTTGGATGCAATCACGTTGTCACCGTAAAAGCCCATGGCGAGGGTGCTGAGAATGCCAATGATTGCAACCACGATCATCAGTTCGATTAAAGAAAAGCCTTTTGTGTGTTTCATAGCAGTGCTCATAATATTTTGCTTAGGACGGTTCCGGGGTTTTGTAATAAATAATATCGACGTAGTTCACATCGTTTAGTACTTTGCCCTTGAAATAGATTTCATCTCCCAGTTTGAAGTCTGAAAACCTGTTCCGCTTGCTGTCGTTGCTGTTCAGCGACGCGCCCGGCGCAAAGCGAAAATCCTTGCCATCGACGGTAAATTTGTCGTAGCCAAGCTTGGTTATAACGCCTGCCTTATCGAAGGTTTTCACCGTTAACGTAGACTTGTTTGAGCCAGGCTTGACTGTCACGATAGACTGGCCAAAAGTTTCCAGCGCTTCCGTGGTGGCCCACGGAAGCATCAGGGATGATATTACCAGCAGTTGGGTTAGTAGTGTCTTGAACTGTTTCATTGGAGTAACTCCTGCCATCCGAAGCGGCCAGTTGGGGGTATTGGAAGTTCTGCAACCTTGGATGGTTTTTCCGCGGTGTAGGCAATGTCTTCGATAAACACCGGCTCCGGCAGAAAACCTTCCTGGCGAATCGCGGCGATCGTGTCGGTGTTACCCGAACCATCGTTCGCTCTATCGTTGTCGTCGACGATGCCATCGAGATTGCTGTCAACCGCAACCTCTTCCGGTGAACCACCGTCAATCAGGTTTACCGCGAAGCGATAACCATATCCACCGACCGAACAGGGGTCGCTTTCCGGGGCGAAGCTGTTGAAGAACACGAGACTGCCTCGAATTACGGGATTGGTCACCGAACGTTCGCCGCTGTCGGGTAACTCGAAGAACCAGCCAAAGTCGGCGCCACCAGCGTAGTCGACCGAATTGCGGGTCAGTACCCGTTCGCTATAGTTGGTATCGTAATACTGCTGTACCAGGTCGCTTTCATCGAGATCGTCATCGCCCTTGTCCCAGACACCGTAAAAGTAGTTGTCCGAGGTGTCGGTTTTGTCGGCGTCGACCAGGTACTGACCCGAACCGAAGTAAACCATCACGTTGGGGGCGTTGCCGCCGTCATCCGATACAGTCGGGTGCTTGGCAAGCGCGGGCTTGGACGTGATTGGTAGATCATCCTTGGTGGTAAACAGTGGAGCAGTGCCCGGAATTCCCCAGGAAGCAGTGTTGGTGCTGCTCAGGTCGAAAGCCCACATCTGGCCTTTCAGATCACCGGCATATACGCGGTCGATAGTGCCATTACCATCAAGGTCTGCCAATGCCGGGGTTGCGAGACCGTTACGATCGCCCGAACTACCGGAGTTGGTAGTGATTTCGATATAGTCGCCGCCACCCCAGGCGCCGTCGGAACCCTTGGCAATATCGACAATGAAGAGCTTGGCTTCGCCGTCACCGGTGTCGTTATAACCGTTGCCGAAGATCGCTACCCATGAGCCTGCGTTGGTCATGCCGATTTGCGGTCGACTATAGGTATAACCGAGGTCGGGATCATCGCTGTTGGTGAATTCCCAAAGCGCAATTTTATCGGCATTGGCCTCGCTGAAAGCAGCAGGGTCTGTAACATCGATGGCGAAAATACCGCGCCCACCGCCGCGTTGACCACTGATCAATACGGTCTGCCATTTGGTACCACTACCAAGATCAGCATAGATATCGGAAACTGTGGGTGTCAGATCATTATAGTACCTGTGTACGTAGTTCTGCTCAGTCAGGTAATGCAGGCCTTCGCCCGGATTGGCCGAAAACAGGTTTTTAGCGATATAGGCTATTTTTTCCTCGCCATCGGCCTCGGCGAAGCCGTGCATCATACCGCCGTTGGAACCCGCATAGACCATACCGGCACGTGTTGCCGCCGGTCCGTTCTTGAAGTCCGAATAGCGTGACCCGGTCGTGGTCGGGAAGGGTGCGGTGTCGGGCCAGTTCAGCGCAGGTTCGCCTACGAATACCGGGCCTGAATTAACCAGGTCGCTAAGCAGAGAGAGACGTTCGCGGAAGAAGTTTCCGGTACCCTCGTCGCTGCGGTCGCCGCGCAGATAATCAACCCGCGCCTCGGCGACGACGTCCGTATCAACGCCACCTGACGGGCTGACTCTAAGGTCGTCCTGTTGCGCAGTGCTCAAGTCGTCCCACTGAAACGGAACACCATTGATGCCGTCATGGGTCAGGATGGTGCGCGGGTTGGAAACCAGGTTGCGCGAATTGAGTACGCCCGCCGCGTTCCATTCCGGCGTTGCCGACAACTCGCCGGTGTCCAGATCGACAATCTTGAAGGCAAACAGGTTGCCCTGCCAGCGGTTGGTATTGAATTGCGCCAGGTAGACCACCGACTGGGTGGTCAACTTGGCCGAGTTGATCGAAACTGCCGCCGCCGTTGCGGTACGTTCGGCGATATCGGCGATAGCGGCGTTGAGCGAATCCAGTAACTGCTGCGGACTACCCGCGTTCAGGTATTGGCCGCGTCCGTTATAGGCGGCGTGCCACATATCGTCGACCGTGGTTTCGGAATTCGCCACCGGTGTCGGCCAGGTGAACCCAACTGAGAGCGGGTCTGCAACTGTCGGATCGAGGCTGCCATTCAAGCCAAAGGCGATCGTATAGGTAACCAGGTGCTGGTGATCGGCTTCATCGACACCGGGCTGGGTCGGAACATTGTCGCCAAGGTCACCGCGCAGATCACGCTCGTAATCACGCATCGCGACGTCGGCGAGGGTGTCGCTGACACTATCGGCGTAGTTGCCGCCATCGTTCGATTGCGCAGCATTGCCGTCGAAAGGTCCGGAACCATTGGTGTCTGTATTCCCGACCGACGGACTACTACCGTTCCAGAAACCGTCCGACATCAGGATGTTGAAGTTTTGCTGGCACTCGCCGCCCTTGCTGGCAGAAAGGATCGGTGCATCGCTGCCGGTATCGTCGAAATAGTCGCCTACATATTTGAGTGCGCGTCTGGCCGGGGTGCCCGCCTGGGGAATATTAATACTGTAAAGCGATTCAAGCGTATCACGCTTCTTTTCTGGATCACCCATAGATTCAACGTCCTCGCGGTGACCATAGTTGAACAGGCGCATGCCCACGCGTGAGGCGTCGGTATTGTTAATCATGTTGCCGATGATCGCCTTGGTCGCGTTGATGCGCGTACGGTTATACTGGAACCAGTTCGCGAAATTCTGCATTTCCGGGGTGCCGGCTGCTATTTTAACCTGGGTTCTAATGTCGGTTTGATCGAGCTGGCCGTCACCCTCGTCGTCATTCCAGATGTAATAAGTCGGAATGTAATAGTCTGTGGTGACAGTGACATCCGGGCCGGGAATAGATATGTTGTTACTGGTAAAACTATGAGTAGCGGTTAAATCGACCCACTCGCCACCGGGGTCGTCTGGATCTTTGAGGGCCTTGGTCGGATCGGCGTCGGTATACATTGGTGAACCGTCGGCTTGGCTGCCGGCCCACGGCGTGTACTTAACCGCCGGGTTGTAGTAACTGCGGTTGCCGATATGGTTACGCACCACCCAGCCGCGATTCCACTCTGCTACCAGCAGGTTAAACTCATCGACCAGTTCGTCCCAGCTGCCGGCATTAGGCGTGCCATTTACGACTGCACTGGTAATGTCCGAGGGCGGTAAATAACCACGGCTGGTGTAAAGACGTGAGAAAGTCGGCGTATAGTAGGCGCGGTCATCGCCATCGATTATGGGCAGGCCGCCAGAGGTAGCTATTCCGGCAGTGCCGTTCTTCACCATCGGACCCCAGTCCATGCTACCCGAGTCATCCAGCGTCAAGAATACGTTGGGCTCGACGATGGTAGATAAGAATAGTGGTGCAGTCGCCAGGTTACCCGGTGCGGCGTAAGCCGACTGGATCGTTGACATGCTGAAGATCGTGCTCGACACGAGAATTGCAAATCCCTTGATAAGTTTATTTGTAAACATGGTAATCATCCTAAAAAGTAATGTTACGGCTTGTCTTTGCCAAGGTAGGCTTGTATGTATCGGAAAGAATTACCGGTCAAGCCGACGCCACGCGAGGTAGAGCGATAAATTGATACGGTGTCACCGGTTTGCTGTGTGCCATAACCACCGATGTTGATGGCGGCAAGCGGGTTTTGTGACCGATCTCCCAGGTATTCGATCATGTAGCGCGGCTGTTCGTACGCATCGAGCGAGGTTGCAGCCGTAGTGGATTCATTTTCCCAGGTCGTTTGGTCGTAATAATTCGGTGTGAAGTAAGCTGTATCCGTGGCCATCACGGTATGCAGGCCGAGCGCCTTGTTAGCAGCACTATTTCCAAAATCTGCGTTGGTATTCGAATTCCCGATAAAATTTTCGGCGGTAATCAGTCCAATTTCAGCCGACTGAAACATCAAGCCGGTTTCACGTTGATTACCTGCCATTGCCAGGTCACTGGTAGTGCGTTGAATCGATGTCAGGCCTAGCATGGTAAGACTGACCAGTATGATCAGGCTGACCACCAGCGCGACGCCTTGCTGTGAGCGTATGCATGAAATATTCATCATCAACCACCTATCCGGTTACGTAATGCAACGGTCGCCGTGAAAACCTGGCGCAGCCTGCGGTCGCCTGCAGTGGTCTGCACGCCGTTAAATGAGTAAGTCTGGGGAGTTTCGGCAACGAAATCGTTGAATGAGCGCACCAGCAGCATGATTCTGACAGCAACAACATCTTCAAAGTCGACTACGTTATTTGAACTGACGTATTGATTCGGATACCCGTCGCCATCGTTATCGATACCATACAGGAGCTGCATGTCATCGACGCCTTCGACCAGCTCCAGGGCGGTGCCGAATTCGGTGCGAAACAGTGCCGGCTCGCCACTGGCTCCGTTGGCAATGGAGTAGGTAACCGTCTGTAACTCGATCACCGAGGCATCGTTTTGATAAAGCTGACTCTTGTTGCCGGCGAAGGTAAGGTCGGTCTGGGTATTACCGCTGATGGACGTCGCAGAGGTGACTCGCAAAATGTCGGCCTCGGCTTCGATCAACAGATCGTTCGCGCCGCAACGGGTAACGAGGACAATGTCATCGGCGCCGATTCTACCGCCATTACTGGTCGTTAGGCGGGCCGTGCCAGCCGGATAAAACGGGCTTTCGACATTGGCCTGACCCGGCTTGCCACCGCGCACCGTGACGGTGTCGGAGCCGTTGAGACCGGTGTTGTTGGTGCCTTCGATCGCTTCTTCATCGAGAAAATCATGGAGGCTACTGGTGTAACCCGGGACCGTTGCGCCACTCAATGTATCGTTGATATTGTCGGTATCGGCTGGATTAAACGGTACACAACCCCATTCGTTCGCAAGACGCAGGTCCTGGCTCATTGAGTCGAGTGCGAAACGCCCGTTTTCCTGGATTTCGGCCAGCGCGTTAGTGAATTTGAAAGTGGCCTGATTACCGGTGTAAACCTGCACGATACCACCCAGCAGGAACACGCTGATGACCAGTGCAACCAGGACTTCGACCAGCGAAATACCAATTTGTCTGTTTAAGCGTTTCATTGTGACACCACCAGTGTGTAACAGGTCAGATCGACATTCGGATCGGCGCCGCAGTTGGTACCTGTTGCACCGGTACCCTCATCGTCCCACAGCACGCTCACCACTAAGCCGTCGGCAGTGCTGGTAATCCTGCCGCGTCCGCCGGGAAGATTTGCAACCATGGTGGCCCAGTCCGCGGCATCTGCCTGCAGCATCTGCGCATTGGAGCAGGCTGAGCTCAGGCAATCCTGTGTATAGCCGTTAGCGGTATCGATAGCGTCGTAGTTGTCGAACTGGTTCATATTGGCGCGAATGCGGTCCGACATGTTGTATGCGTACCAGACTGCCTGGCTATGATTAAGCGAGCTGGCATTCTGGCTCATCGCGGTAATTTGTAACGATGCGATGCCGAGTAACCCGATCGAGATTACCAGCAGGGCAATCATTGACTCGACCAGGGTGACCCCTTGCTGAAGTTGTTTCTTGGCTAGCATGTTGAACCATCCTCAATTCTGACTCGGCCGGTAGTGGAAATTCTGATAGTTTTGCCGTGCGGGCCGCTACGGCCGTCGCAAAGCTGAAAGTTGCCGACTGATGCGGCATTGACAAAACCACGATAGTCGTAGGTTACCTGCGTGCCGATTGCCGTCGTCAGGGTGTTAGCGCCTTCCAGTGCCTGCTGCGCGCGCAGGACTTCTTCGCCCGCGGTAAAGCTGTTATCTCCATCGGCGTCGATGTAAACTATCCAGCCATCCTGCCAGTTACCACCGGTGCAGGTTGTGGCATTGTTACTGGAACAAATAGATACTTGCTGACTGCGTTTGACCGCTTCACTGCGCGCGTAGGCGAGGTGACCGATCAACGTATTGATGTTCGTCGTAAGCCGGTCATTTTGCGTGAAGGTAGTCATTGACGGTACCGCGATTGCCATGACGATGGAAATTATCGCTACCGTTATTGTTAACTCCAGCAATGTAAAACCTGAATTCTTTTTCATGCTTGTATCCTAATAGAATCGGGGGAAAAGTCCGCTTAAAGAAGATGGGATATAAAAAAGCACCGACAAACGGTACTCAGCGCCAGAAATCGCTGAAATCAACAATCTATATGGTGAGAGACGCGTCACAATATGCCTGCCAACGAGAAAGTTACCCGCTCTATAAAAAGTTTCGTGCGTCGCAGCGGGCGTATGACTCAAGCGCAGAAAAAAGCGCTCGAGGCTTACTGGCCTGCCTACGGTATTGAGTTTAGTAGAAACGAGGTAAATATCCCGACTGGTTTCAATGCCTTGAAGCTTGAAATCGGGATCGGTAACGGTGATGCATTAATACATATGGCCGCCGCGGATCCAGCCAGCCTGTATTTTGGCGTCGAGGTACATGAGCCTGGTATCGGTCGTTGCCTGAATAACATAGTGCAACTGGAACTGGCCAACGTTCGGCTGATCATGCATGACGCTGTTGAGGTACTGGAGCATATGATCGCTACGGAATCGCTCGACCTTTTATTGCTGTTTTTTCCTGATCCCTGGCACAAGAAACGTCATCATAAACGTCGCATTGTTAATGAAAGTTTCCGTGACCTGGTTTTCAAGCGACTCAAGCCGGGTGGGTCGATTCATATCGCTACCGACTGGCAGGATTACGCCGAATCCATTGTGGCGCAGTTCCTGGCTGATGAGCGTTTCTCCAACCAGGGTGATACCAGCGGCTATGCCGAGCGGCCAGCTTATCGGCCGCCCACCCGGTTCGAGCAACGTGGCCGCAAGCTGGGGCACGGGGTTTGGGATATGCTGTTTACTAAAATACAAGATTCATCATTATCAGCATGACAATGATGAATAAAATAGTCATGAAAATGCCGGCACGCATGAAATCCGGCACCCGGTAGCCACCCGGGCCTTTGATCAGGGCGTTTACCTGGTGAGTTGGTATGAGAAAGGAATTTGAAGTTGCCAGTGCCACGGTCAACGCGAATACGGCGGGGCTGGCGCCGGCGCCGATTGCGATGTTAATCGCCAATGGCACCAGTAACACGGTAGCCCCGACATTTGACATTACCAGCGTAAAAAAAGTCGCGAGCAAGGCTACCGCAGCCTGAATTACCCAGATCGGCATGTCACCTACTACCAGCAGGGTTTGTTCGGCGATCCACTTCGCCGTACCGCTGGTTTCCACCGCGAGACCTAGCGGGATCAGGCTGGCGAGCAGGAATACGGTGCTCCAGGATACCGCTTCATAGGCTTCTTCCATCTTGAGCACGCCCGATATAACCATGCCGATGGCGCCGGTCATCAGCGCTACCGACAGCCGCAAATCGGTAAATAGCACCATGAATAAGGCCAGCGAAAAGAAAAACGTCGCCCAACCGACTTTATTGGGGCGGGTTTCTTCGCGCGGATACTCCGAGGTCACGATAACGAAATTGCGATCGCGTTCAAGGTGCGCCAGGGACCTCCAGGTGGTATGCGCCAGGATCGTGTCGCCGGCTTCCAGTGGCATGTCGCGAATATTTTCGCCCTCAACCAGGGTTTCGCCGTCACGATGCAGGGCCACCATCGCCAGCCCGTAAGTCTTGCGCATCCACAGATCGAGCGCCGATTTGCCGATCACGGCCGAGCCCG